>Ga0208905_1000631_pt1 | contig 17883 bp, 40 predicted proteins | sample AntAceMetag02UKS_FD_184776 | JGI IMG/M metagenome (GOLD analysis project Ga0208905, IMG submission 184776) | Saline lake microbial communities from Ace Lake, Antarctica - Antarctic Ace Lake Metagenome 02UKS (SPAdes) (version 2) | ecosystem: Environmental > Aquatic > Non-marine Saline and... | reverse complement strand
TAGACGCCCCATCAATAACACCAACACCAGCACCTGTTATGAGCGTTCCAGTGGCACCGCAAATGAGCATACCAATGCCACCTGTAGAAGCAGTAGCAGATACGGTTCAAATAAGTGTTCCAATGCCACCGCAAGCAGTAGTTCCACAACCGCAAATCGTTGTTCCACTACCACAAGTGGAATTAACCGCAGTTGAGAACGCATTTGTTGCCCAAATGAAGCAACACAAAGCAAGTGGGAAGTTTACCAAGGAACAATTAGTAAATGAGTTGGTAAAACAGGTTAGTGCTGAAAAGGCAGACATTATCTATGGACTTGCTTAGGTGAGTTATTTTTTTTCTTTTTCCTTATGGAAAGACGAAACAACGACAGAAAAACACAGGTGATATATATGATTAAAAAACAAATCGGAACATTATTGATAGTAATAGGCTTAATAATAATAACCATTGGAATATTGACAGGAATTCTAATTGCTTCTGAAAGTGCTGCCTATGAAAGAGAAATGTGTGCTAACATAAGACGTAAACACACCGCTATCTTTCGACCTCGACTTAGAAATATCAGCGAGCACGGCAAAAGACTGCTATAGGGCAAACAACTATAAATACTTCGACCTAGAAGCTAAGTTATTTGGTGGAATTATCGGACTATTGTTAGGAGTACTTTTAGCTTTGTTCTTTATTGCTAAGGGAATTGATATGAAAGACGGCTATTAAGACGAAACAACGAAAGCGAACAGGTGAACCAAATGATGAAACAATATAGTGTATCAGGAATACAAAAAGCGACAGAATACTGCCCATCTTGTAAGTATGGGAAAGTCTTCTCAAATGAACAACGAATTAAAACCGACACAATGTGCGGTGACACATACGAAAGAATATGTGGGAAGTGCTTGACTAAATATAAGATACCATATGTCCAGGCTGGATTTGATGTAGAAGCATTTCCAGGCAGACAAATAAGTATGTCTACCTTATTGAAGTGGGCGCAGACTAACGACGGACGACTTGACGATACTAACCAAGCCTTCCACACCATATCAATAGGTATGGAACACAATAGACAGGTGAAAGATATGGAAAAATCAATAAACGGAGAGTATTTAGCACAACTCCGAGAACATTACGACAAAACATCCGTCTGTAATTGTGCTATACAGGTGGAAAGCAAACCATTTAAGACATCAGAAGGAGCATTTGTTATTAAGTCTTGTGCGGTTTGTAAAGAAGGTTCTGTTATCTACAACGGAAAACGATACGAAGATACTATCTCTAACCTTGTAAGATTTATCTCACATATGGGAATACAGAACGACATCAAACAGGAGATAAACTTGAGTAACCTCTTCACGAGAGTTAAAGAAGAAGTGCCTGTATTCAATGTTGTGGAAGAAACTCCCCTATTCGAGATAGTTGAAGAAACCCCAGTGTTTGAAGTGGAAATACCGGTGTTTTAAAATGATACGAGAAATAACGGACATAGACGAAGCACTAAATATCCTCAATGGTATTAGTAATGGGGATATAGCCAGTAGCTTTAAACTCCTTGTTACAGGTGACTAAAATGGCTACAAGGGAACAACAAATCAAAGACGAGCAAAGAGAGTCAGGAGATTATATCGAATGTCCTCATTGTGGAGAAATGATACCAAAGGAGGAAGGTGACTGAAATGAGAGTAAAAACACTAATAGAACACCTAAAGAAGTGTGACCCAGAAGCTATTGTAAAAGTAGATGATTGGGGAGAAGAGTATCGTGCTCCGACTGACATCAGACCGACAAAAGATTACTTGGGAGATGAAAAATACAAAGAAGAAAAAATCTATCCTTTGATAGTGGGGGACTAAAATGAACATTATTATAGAAGACACCAAGGAGAATTTCAACGACCTACAACACATCTTCGGAGAAATGGACAGGCTACACATCAAATATGAAGTAGATTGTACCGAAAAGAAAAAGGGATAAACAATACATAGCTTTATAAAGAAAATACGCTTTATAAGACTATGAGAGAGAAGACTATGGAGGTCGAAACAATGGAACCGAACGATAATCCATTTGAAGATGGAGGCTGTAAAACACTTTTCTTGACTTTTGACGAGGTTATAAAGAAACTTCGTAAGGTTTTAGATAAGAAAACACACAAATGGGACGAGAAAGGTAACGCAGTCTATTTTGATACCGGATACATCTACTTATCACAAGACAGAGATGCCCAAAAAAGATACTTCGTGATAATTTACGGAGAAAAACTAATTAGCGAGGTGCTAAAATGAACGGAACATACTTTGTAAGCAATAGAGTGTCCTTTGAAAAGGAAATTCGTGATGAAAAACGAAGAAATGACGGGTGGTGTAGAAGATGATTTACCCCGTTGAAGATATGATATTCAAGGACACCGACGGAGATTATTGTCTTATCACATATGTTTGTGACGGCGATGTAGAATTTATATATAGTAGTGACCTAAATCGTATCATAGAAGCAAAAAACGACAATACCATCTGGGATGATTTCGATGAGGATAGATACGAAGAAGATTACTGTGTGTCCCATCTGAATGACGGCAGTTGGAAAGTTATCGAAGCAGGCACAGATAGAAAGAAAGTATCTAAATGGAGGGAAGAAATATGTCCTACACAAAATTAGATGAAGTAGAAACACCTGTTGGAATAGTTAAGGTTGGTAGTAAAGTCAAGCTAAACTTTGACCCGCAGTTTGTGGAAAACCACGAAGGACCTTGTAATGTTCAAAGGATATTCGCTATCTACAAAGATGAATACGGCAATATCTCGTTTGCTTTTGATGAAGAAGGAGTAAATGACGAAGGAAACACTTGGAATGGCTCAGGTCACATAGAGACAGATGTAATAGCAATCCTAGAAACAAAAATAAATAACTGGAAGGAGGAACTAAGAAAATGAAAGCCAAAATAGGAGATGTCATATCATATTATCACAAAAACACAAACCTAGTTAACAAGAGGTATTGTCGTATTTCAAGAATAATAAACATAGCACCGGCACGACAATATTGGGGGCATTGGAAGGATTCATTGGAAGAGGCAGAAGATTCTTACAAGAAAAACAAAAGTGGTTTTGATTATGGGTGTATTAACTCAGATGATACCAGCCTCAACATACACATAGAAAAATCAAGAAAAATTAGTAGTTGGAGGAACGAACTAAAATGAACCTAACTTACGCAACAGACCCTACAAAAAGATGTATGTATTGTAAAGGACGTGAAGTCAAAGCATATATGGGCGACAACTTACTTCACAACAACCTAGAATTCACTAATGGGTTCTACCATTGTAAAGACAAAAAGGAATGCCAACGAAATCTTGAGGCAGACAATACTCAAGTAATCATTTCTGAGAAGGGCTATAAAATAGTCAAAGACCACGGTAAAGCTATTGTCGAGGTAGAATTCGTAAATGGTATTGAAGAACTACAAGGTGACTACAATGACGGAAGATAAAGAAATTCAAGGTGTTAAAGTCAGAGTCGGTGACTTTGTAAAGTTAGACTTTCAAGGAGACATCTATTACCTCTATGTCAAGAAAATCATAGATAGAGGCATAAGAGCATACTTTAGAGGCACTGAAAAAGAAGCCCGTAAGTATAAAGAAACAAGTGAAGAAGGAGATGGAACTGCTTATTACACAGGTATCAGAAGTGTAGAAATCATAGAACCTATCACTATAACTAATTGGAGAGGTATTCTCAATGAAAAAGAAATTTAAGAAGGGAGACATTATCGTATTGACTGCTTCTTCAGGTTATGGTGCTCAGAAAGGAGCAACTGCTTTTTGTGAGGGTTACTACCAAGACGGCAAAGATACTTATATGAGTGTACGGTGGAACAGAGAAAATAGATTAGTTGGCGGACAGAGTGACGGCGGTTACTATCAGAAAGACTTTGACTTGTTTAAGGAAGAGCCAATAAACTGGCGAGGTGAAATACAATGACTTTCAAAGTAGGAGATATGGTTATTATAAACACAAGCGGTAATAAAAATCACAATAAGAAGGCGATAATAACAAACAATTATAACAACGCATACGGCAGCAGAAAGGCGTGGTATTATAAATTATTAGAGGAAATAGATAGCCCCACTGAACACGCCATATACGAGAACTGCCTACAAATGGCTACTATAACAAACTGGAGAGGTGAACTCAAGTGAGAGATTACAAGAAAAACCGAAAGTTAGTATTTTACTCCAAAAATAGTAACGGCTCATTAAGTAAAACTAATGTTTTTGAGTTAAAGGTTGGAGATATTATTGAGTCAACCGAACAATGCCACAATGATTTGGAAGGTTACGTATTGGAAATAGTGGAAGCAGGTGATAACCACAATAATATAGGAGTAGTATTAGAAACCAAACGTCCTGAAAGAAGAGCAATAGGCAGTCACTGGAACTTATCCTGTATGAAAAATAGAGTCCATCCTGGTTGTAATGTTTGGCGAGGAGTAACTAACTGGAGAGGTGAATTCCAATGAAATTCAAAAAAGGTGATAAAATGACACCAAGAGAACAGGCACAAAAGCTTCTTGATGATGAGAAAGAAGGCTGGAGACACGAATTTTGGAATGAAGAACCGAGTTATGACGACCACGGACAATATTACGAGAGAGGTAGAATAGATGCCTTAGAAGAACTATTGAAACTATTGGAGGACTAAGATGAAAGCACAAGAACTATATGACCTATTCGTTCATAGAAAGGAAGTATTTTCCACACAACAAAATAGTGGGGCATACTTTCCAACAAAAAGAGAAATCACCCTAAATGACATAGAAAAGCATTTGGCAGGAGAAATCACTATTGGTGTCTATTGTCTTGATACTGATAATACCGTGAAGTGGGCTTGTGTTGATATTGACGGCGACAAATCACTAGACCCATTAGAAAACAAGAAAATTCACTATCCAGAGGCTAAAATCATCTATAACCTATTCAAAGATTATCCTAGAATGTTAGAATTTAGTGGTAGAAAAGGATACCACATATGGATTTTCTTCAACCCCAGAGTTGCGGCGGACTACGCACAAAGACTTGTGAAGGCTAGACTCAACAGAGTAGGGTTGAATAGACACGAAGTATTCCCCAAACAAACAGAACTTAATGAAGGAAGATTATATGGTAATCTTGTTAAGCTTCCTTTAGCACTACATAAGAAAACAGGACTACGAAGCGAAATACTAAAAGTGGAGGGATTTGAGTGAGAAATTTCAAAGAGTTATTAGGACAAAAGATTATATATAAAGAAACAGGACACGTCTTTATACCTATCGAGATAGAATTAAACGCTAGTGGGTATTATTCAGCTACACCTGATAATCTACCAGAAGATAACCCAGATGATATTAGTGGTTACGCCTTCGATGAAAGTTTTGATGTTTATTTTGAGGTGTTACCACCAGAAAAGATAACGAAGTGGAAGGAGGAATTCAAATGAGAGAGTTCAAAATAGGCGACAACGTAATGGTTACAACACAAGATTATCCACCGCTTAATTTAGATGATGTGGGTGTAATCACAGAAAGATATAAACCTTACATATTTTCTACATTTAAAGTGTGGGTTGTAATGCTTCCTTGTGGAAGAAGCACAAATGTAGATGAAACTAACCTTAAACACGCTACCATAAACAACTGGAGGACTTTATTAAATCCTTAGAGCAATAGAAAGCTTTATAAAGAGTAGATACTTTATATAATTATGGAAAAAGTGATTACAATTTTAAAAAAATCATTAAACAAAAGAACTATGGAGGTAGTATCTTATGACAAAAGCCAAACCAAAGGAGAAATTCAACACAAAATCAAAAGCTAAAGAGGAGCATAAGTTACTATGTAACAAACTCTTTGTTAGGGAAGCAGTTAAGAATATAGGACCTGCTCTTATACTTGACGCTGAGGACTTAAAAACCACAACCTTTTTAAAGAGAAGAGGTTTCAAGAATATCATAGTTCCAAATCCTTATGTATTTGACAAAATCAAAAGCACCCGCAGAGCGACGGCAGTTGATATGCTTGTTGGCGAATACTTAGAAAAGAACCCAGATATTCATAGATATTCGGCAGTATGGCTTGATTATTGTGCTTCTTTTGACGGAAACGCAGAAATGAAACCACAAGAAGACATTAAACTCCTATTCAACAAACAAAAAATATCAAATAACTCAACCTTAGCAGTTACATTTTCATTCCGAAAACATCAAAGAGTTGATTATGTAGGGCAAGATGAAGATAGAGTCCGAAAATGCTTGACTAATGAAGCACGACTTAACGGTTATACTCTCGTATTTGAGAGAACTCACAAATACACAGGTATGTTTTTCATACTATGCCGTGTATATGAAAACGACTAATCACATTTGCTTGATTCGGCACTCGTTGCGTAAAAACACATCCGGAGTAGTCAGTTTATACTGGCTACTCCTCATATTTATTCGCCAGAGTCCGGCGATTTAATAAATGGACACACAAATATTTGGAGGTGGTTTATAATGCCACGAAAAAGTAAAAACACATTGGCCGACGAAATGTACGGCGACGAATTTGAGTACCTCACAGCTGGTGAGAAGGCCGCAGTAACAAGAGCCTACAACGCACAAGGCAGTTCAAGAGCACGAACTTCCGCAGCACCATCCGTAGCAGCAGGAGTAACTGCTACTATCGGAAGAGTTGGTGTCAACGGCACAAAGACTTGTATCTTAACAAAAGGCGCAAGTGTTCAAGACTTAATTACTCAGTCAGGTTATGGCTTTGATAGTAAGAAGGAACAAATTCTCGACAACGATACAGGAAGTGTAGTTAGCTTATCAACAAAAGTTAAACACAACTCAACCTACGCTATCGCAGTTGAAATCAAGTCCGCTTGGTAACTTTTATTTTAGGGGCGATTAGTCCCACTTTTTTTTTATTTTTTTCATTTTCATATTCATCCTAATAAGACGAAAAAAATGCTATGGAGGCAAAACAAATGGTAAAACATAAAGGAGATTTTAATCTCATTAAAGGAGTTCTTTCAAAAGTAATGAAAGAATGGAAAGGAACAACAAAATGGACAACTGATAACACGGTAGTTTTTACTGACAGAGCAAAAGCAGAAGTCGGTACAATAATTCTTGAAGACTTAACCGCTGAAATCAAAGAGAAAGCCCTTGACGATATTTGGAGTAAGGCTCAAAAGCTTTATGAAGCTAAGTCAAAGGCAGTTGTCACAACGGCACTGACTAACGGCAGTCCGATGAAAACAATGCTCAACAACAAGACTTCTTATGGAGGCTTAGACAGAAAGCCCGAGATAGTAAAAGACTTAATCAAAGAATTAGGCGCTCTTGGAATTGTTGATATGAAAATTGGTGGGCACATACAACAAACTACTTCTATTAAAAACCACCTTACACTTCACTTAGGAGTTGGCACAGACGGCAATGGAACGAGTATTGAAAGTGGTTACTTCGGAAGATTAAAGACTTTCTTATTCGGAAAATACACTACCAAGTATAAGCGTAAGGAAGATATGAACATATCAGAAGTCAATAGGATGAAAAATCTTGAAGGAGAAAAGTCCAAGAAAATTGAGTTTGACGGTATGCTTATTGGAGAGTATTACAACGAGAGAAACCTGATAAATATTTATTACAACCCATTTCTCTTTCAGGAATATAGTCTTTTTGACGACACTATGCCTCAGACAATCATTGATATATTGAAGACACTTAAACTAATCGGTGTAAAGAAAGAAGATGTCAGTAAGGTTCAAGAAAAGATATTCGTAACCAAATTCTTAAAGTACTCAAGAGATAAACTTGAGAACGCTAAACAACGGAAGAAAGAACAAGAAAGCCAAATAAGGTCTTATGAACAAAACATAAGGCAAGCTATTGAACACTTCAACGAACACTCCGACGAAGTAGATTTCATCAACCAACTCCTTGGTAATAAAGGAAAAGGCTTGTATGAAGAAGTCAAGAAGGTGGAGAAACTTAAATTTGTTGAGAAGCTTGAAATCAACGGCTCTCAAATAGATATTAAGTTCAAAGCAGGGTTCTTACCAGTTCCTAATATGATGAGATATGATAGTGGGAAGAAGTTTGGTAAAAGATACTTATGGATAGGAAGTGTTGGGTTTAAGATAACACCAGGTGGCTTCAAAGTATATGGCGAGGTCGATGTTCATAACAACCATTGTCACACCCACGGTTCTGGATTTCCAGAGGGTTCTGCTTGTTTTGGAAGTGGAGAAGGGCGTAACAAAGTATATTCCTTATTGGCTTGTAACAAGTTTGTAGACCTTACCAAAATGTTATTCTTTTGGACAAGGACACACGTTAACGAGGGAGCATATGTAAAAGTATGGAGTGCCTACGACGATATCTTAGCACAGGGATATCCTGTGTTTGACGACAAAGGAAATAGAATTGAAATCAACGAGCCTGACAGATTAAAGTCAGGAGAGCAAGTGAAGTTAGAGAAGAAATTTAATTACACGGCAAACAAAAAGAAATTTGAGAACATCAAATTGGAGGCATAAAAATGGCGGAGCATAAAGCTAAAATAGTTTTCGCACCAAAGGTGTGGGAGAAAATAGATTGGTTTACCTATAATTTCAAGACTGAAATTGGTGCGTTGGGTAAAGTAAAACAAAAGATAGACGCGGTGACTAAAGAGAAATACTTTTATGTATATGACCTTTTGTTTCCACAACAACACGTTACAGGAGCAACCGTACATTTTACGGCTGGAATGTGGGGAGATTTACTGAAAGAACACGGGTTAAATGGCTTAAAGGACATAGCGTTCTATTGGCATAGACATCCTGGTGGTTCTGCTCATAGCGGAACAGATGATGTAGATACGTTTGAAACCTTTATGAGTAAGGAAGCAAACAGAAAATACTTTATCTTCTTACAGACGGCAGTAAACACAGCGGGATGGAATGATGAAGCACGAATAGATATTAGATTACCTGTTCGACACACTATCTTAGCGGCTAACATAGACATTACGGTAGAAGAGACAGAAAAAGAAACTGCTATCCGTGATGAGTGTGAAGCAATAGCTAAGAAGGTTATCGTAACACCACCAACACCAACCCCCAGTAAAAGCACCTACGTTAATGACAAAACTAGGGAAGTTTATCGAAATGGTCAGTGGGTTAAAGTTGAAGGTTATCACACACAGAAAGACTTTAGTTCCCCAAAGAAACAATTTAGTTGGGACAAATTCAGTTCAGCCGTCCAGAGCAACGGCGGACACATCGACCTTGACGAAGCAGTAGAGAAAGGACGATTTGGACAATTTGAAGGCACAGACTTTATGGACAACGACCTTCTTAATGGACAAGCAACTGCTCAGGAAGAGAAAGTCAGTATCAAGTTCAAGAATGGACAGGCAACTATCATAGCAGGAAAATTCTATGGACAAATACTTGAGAAAGTCCTTAAGAACAAAGAAGACGGTAAGCTAAACAAGTTTGTTAGAGAACACAAGGTAGAAGCGAGTGGAACTGACGGCATGAAAAGATATAACTTACAACCTGTCAAGAAGATGTATCAGGAAATGAAAAACTCTCTCACAAGAAGCTTCTTTACATATAATGACGCCTTGTTAAGTCGTATGGAAGCTGAGGAAGACCAACAAACCCTTGATATGACTATAACAAATCTTGAGGGCGAAACTGAAATTGAAGCTATGGCGGACGCATCATTTCCAGCGGGCACAACTGACTTTTTAGAGATAACAGGTCAAGAGAACATCACTGATGTATTGGGGCAACTTGAAGAAGAGTATTCAGTTACTTGGGATAATATGTATTCTGCTACCGTATATGATAGCGATTACGCAATTAACCTTGGACAACTATTCTTTACGGAAGAAGAAGATAAGATTTGGATTAAAGGTCTAAAACTTGTTGGAGTTGTAGAGGACATACAATACACCTTAGATGATGAAGAACAGGAAGAAGAAGAAGACGCAAAAGAGGAGGAAGAATAAAATGTCAGACGGAAGCACAGATATGAAAAAGACAGAAGAAACACCTGTAGAAGAAGTTGTTGAATTAAACCTGTCAAGACAAAGCAAGTTAGTACCGATAGACACTATCAATAACTACACACTTAAAGTGTTCGGCGTTGGAAGTGTTGGTAGCCATTTTGCTAAGGTTGCTGCGAAGACAGGCTTCAGAAACATTGAAGTCTATGATATGGACACCGTAAAAGAAGAGAACATCGCAGCCCAAGCGTTTGACTTTGAGCATATTGGTCAAAACAAGGTTGATGCTATGGTAGATGTAATCAAGAGAGCAACCGGAACAGAGATTATAGCACACCACGGAAAAGTTAGCGAAGAAAATCCTATCATTCCAGAGGCTAATAATATATATTGTTGCTTCTTTGATAGCTTTGAAGGAAGACAAATGGTATTTGATATGCTAAAAGGCTTTCCAGTTATCTTTGTGGACGGAAGAATTGGACAATACAATATGAGGCATTATCTTGTAGAGTTAGACGACGCCGTACAAGTAGAAGCATACAACTCCTCATTAAATACTGGGGCAGTTAGTGAATTACAATGTGGAGAGAAAGCTTGTGCTCCTATCAATGTTCAAATAGCAGGCAAACTTGTTATGAACATACTTAATTATGTTAGCGGAAAAGATTACAACAAGGTATATATTGGTAATGCGGCAGCACCTGCTACTGATATGAATATCTTGAAGATACGGGAGAAAGAGGCAGAGAAAAAAGAAGAGGTGAGCCAGAGTGGCGGCAGTTCACAAGAAGTATAGAGTGGGCACAAAGCTTATGCTTCAACGAGAGATAAGCGTTGATACCCACAATGACGGTTATCAAGCTATGCCAAAGGGCACAATAGTAACGGTAGCGAAATCTCGCTACGAAGAAGCTTACGATTTTCAAGAGTGGGCTGATGCAGGTTATATGGTTCATTTTATCGAGGATGAAACTAACTATAAATTAGCAGGCACAAAGAGTTGGAAAAAGACAATGGAGAAATAGAAAATGTATTTATGTGCGAATTGTGGGAATGATGAAAGCTTTGACGCCGTACAACAATATACGGAATGGGGCTCAGAAGATGTAACTATAAACAACGAAGGAGACATTCAAGACTGGGGAGATAGAGAAGCAAGAGACTCCGAAACAGATAGTATGGATGATATTACCTGTCAAGCGTGTCAGTCCTCAGATATTGAGGATATTGATGATGAAGACGAATACGAGGAACGAAAGCAAGAAATACTAATCGAGAACGGCGCAGAACCAGAGCCGTCTACTAATACAAAGAATTGGAAAGGAGTAATCAAAGGTGAAATGAAATGACAGATAAAGAAAAGAAGCCAATAGAGGCTACAAAAGCACTTAGTCCTACAAAGATAAATACGTTTATGAAGTGTCCCAGAGAGTTTTACTACAATTATGTAGAGAAAAGACGACAGGCACCAAACATACACTTAGTTAAAGGAAGTGTTGTTCATAAAGTATTAGAGGACTTTTACAGAAAATACATTCCAAACCCAAAGAAAGAACTATCAAGGCTTTTTAAAGACACTTGGAATAAGCAGAAGCCTATTATTAAAATGCTTGAAATGGACGCGGCTGAGTTGAAAGCACACAAGAAGGACGCTCTCACTATGGTATATAATTTCTATGCGGTTCACGAGAGGAAAATGATAGGAACAATTACTCAGGGTAAGGCTGAGAATGAGCAACACGCTTTCTATCTTACCAAACCTAAGTTCAAAGAACTCTACGTCAAGGACGACGAGTTGAGAACAAGAGGATTTATAGATGTAATACATCAAGGTTATGATGGCTCTATCACGTTAGGCGATTATAAGACAAGCACTAAATATGGAATAGGCTTGGACGAAAACTATAAACGGCAGTTATCCATTTATGCTTTGCTCTATTGGAAGCAAGAGGCGAAAATGGCGGACTATGTCAGTATCATATTCTTGAGATATGGGGAGGAGTTTCTTCTTGAAGTTACACCGTCGCTATTGAAACACGCCCGTGATGCCATAGATTATGTATGGGAACACACTCGTTCTACGGACATTGAAGAATATCCTCTCAAAGAAAGTAAATTGTGCGGCTGGTGTAATTTCAAAACTATTTGCTTCGGTGAAGATGGCGCGGCAACTAAAATGAGAAAAGAGAAACTCAAAAAGAACGTTGAGAAGGCAGAAGCAAAGAAAAAGAAAGAAGAAGCAGGAAGAACAGAACTTCAACAAGACAAGGAAATACTTGAAGCTATGGAAAAGGTGACAAAAGACACAGAGGAGGATAAAAATGACAAACAAGATACAAAAGTTTAAGAAGGGAGATAGAGTAATTGTTACAAAATTTACTTCCAACGGAACTAATAAGAGTAAAGCCACAGATAAGCTACAAAATCTTATAGATAATAAAACTATAGGTGTTATTACATCCCAAAACGATGAAAACAACGAAATTTATATGTATAATATACAATTCCCAGAAAGAACAGACGGCTTATACGAAACAGAAATCGACTTCGCAAAGGTAAATAATTGGAAAAACGAATTCGAGGTAGAAAAATGAAAATAATTAAAAGACCCTTAGTTTTGGGAGAGCGTATCATCTGTAAAAGTGGAGGTAAAGAAGTTTATCGTGGTGTTGTTGCTTATATCAACAAGACAGATGTTACTACCGCTTACATTGAAAGAGAGGATGGTTCAAAAAAGACTAATGGTAAAGGTTGGAAAGTAGAACAACAAGGTTCTAAAAGTTGGGATGGTTGTTTTGCTAAAGTATTGTCTAATAGAGGATGGAACTCTTATCCCACTTGGACAGGAGCAGTATGGACAGGAGCAGTAAATAATTATGGCACTGGCGGTTCATATTTATACACCGACAAAATAGATATTTGGAAAAAGGAGTTCAGTGGATTAAAATGAAAGTCGTTTATGTAGGTGAGAATTCATCTTATTATACTTCAGGGTATAATAATCATAATCGCATAGGTCACGTTAGAGTTAAGTTTAACGCCTTCATACTACTATTCACTATGATATTTTTATTGGGAATGGCTTGTATTGTAGGCCCTTTATTCACTAAAGACGCAGAACTAATCCTCATAGCTGTTATGACCTTTTTAGGAACAATCACTATGTTTTTCAGTTTTTACTTTGTAGTAATAGAAGACCCTGCTTACTTGTTTAATGGGTATTTAGATATTTATATCAAAAACAAAGAGAAGAAGCCCACACACAAACAAAAGAATATGAAGATACCCAGTTGGAAGAAAGAGCTGTCCGACTGACGACAGATGGAGGCTAGAAAATGGATTTCATAACAGATACAGACCCCGAGTTTGAAAGACGACTTATCAATGATTCCGTAACAGATTTTGTTGCGTGGCTTAAAAGCGGAAGAGAAGAAATAGAGAAACAACGAGAGAAGCCTAAAGTTTCATCTTGGAAAGAAGAGATAGGAGGTGAGCATAATGCCTACTTGGTGTAGTGGCTTTCTTAAAATAGAAGGCTCAACAGAAAGACTAAACGAGTTTAAAGAATTTGCTAAAGGACAAAATCAAGAAGATGAGAATTGGAAAATAGGAGAGTATGTAACCTGTACAAATGGCGACTACGATTTAAATATTCGAGGCATACTAATAAGAAGATTTGACCTCGAGGGATTTACAGGTGAAGATGAGGCTTGGATTGTTAAATTTGAATGTATGACTAAAGAAGAAGCATATTTTCGTAGAGACCTCAAATTAAGTAAGATACTTAGTTGGAAGGAAGAAATAAAATGAAATACAAAATAAACCCTGACTCTGATAAGAGTGAGTGGGACTTAGATATGGTAGAAGAAGCTTTACGGAATACCTACGAAAGAAAAGAAGAAGGAGACTCAACATATGACGGTGAATTAGTTTTATATGAAATGAACGGCAACGATAGACGGTGGCATATGAGTCCTGATTTTTTTAAGGAACATTTCAATGTAATTGACGAGAAAATAGCTTCCTGGGAAAAAGAGTTGTGAGAAATGAAATATTGGTTTACGGCAGACACTCACTTTGGACACAACGCTATACTAAAGTATGCTAGCCGACCATTCAAAGACATTACCCATATGGACGAGGAAATCATTCGGAGATGGAACTCCCGAGTGACGGCGGACGATGTAGTGTTTCACCTTGGAGATTTCAGTCTATCGAAAGGCAGTGAAGTCAAGAAGTATATGGATAGGCTCAATGGAACGATTATATGGATTAAGGGTAATCACGATAGCAAAACTATTATAAAGGACTTAACCATTCAGTTTGGCGGGAAGATGTGGCAATTAGTCCACGAACCGCAAGACTCGGCGTGGGAATTCGTTCTTCACGGTCACGTTCACGCTAATTGGAAAGTTAAAAAGACTCACCGACAAACGCTTGTAAATGTAGGAGTTGATGTCTGGAATTATTATCCAATTACAATAAATGAAATAATAGAGGCAATGAAAGATGAATGATAAAGAAAAATTAGTATGGGGAGCTTTGAAACTATTAGGCTATCAAGTTACTGCTGTCTATGAAGGATGGATTACTTTTACAAGTAAAGATTTACCAATGGTAAAGGTGGAGAAAATAAAATGAGTTACATAAGAGCAGGACATGAATTATATGATTTTGAAGGAGAGAGTGAATCATATGTATTTGAGAGTGGTTCAACAGATAGCCCAACTTTCGTTGAAGATTACGGTGACAAATATGAGGACAATGCTACTTTAGCCCAGTTGCTAATCAACATTATGCGTAGAGTTACCGATGATGAAAAATACATACAAAAAATGATAGATGTATTAGCAAAAAAATTAGATGTTAAGATAAGAGAGGAGAAAGAAGATGAAAGAGCAGATACTAAAACTATGTAAAGGCATAGAGCATAAATATAATGTTGAAATTCTATTTTGTGTGGAGAACGGCAGTCGTGCTTGGAATATGGAGTCCGAAGACTCGGATTACGATATTAGGTTCGTCTATAAACGCCCTCTAGAGAGTTATCTAAAACTAAACCCACCAAAAGATGTTATATCAGAAACATTCGATAAGGATGGTAAGTCTTGTCAAGTAGAAGGCAGTTACTTCGATATGCTTGGTTTTGATATATATAAATTTGGGAGAATGTTATTGAGTTCCAACCCAACCACTATTGAGTGGACTACGGCTACTATTGTATATCTTGGTAAGATACCTAAAGTATTTTATAAGTTCGCCACAGAACAATACAACCCAGTATCAGTTTATCATCATTATAGAAGTATGTGTAATCAGAATTACCTTAAATACTTAAAGAGTGGGGCTAAAATAACATACAAGAAATACCTGTATGCTATGAGAGGCCTCGTTAATGCCAAATATGTCTCCGTAGTTGGTAAAATACCCCCATTAGACTTCCTCGACACAATCGAGGAGTTTTATGGGGTTAGAGCACAGGGCGTAGATGCTCTTGCTCCTCATATTATTGAATCCCTTAAACAAATCATAACATTTAAAAAGAGTGGAAACGAAAGAGATATTGTAAAGAATATAGTTCAAATTGATAACTATATTGAGGACTTCTTAAAGAAGATAGAAGCTCCTGACCCAAGAAAATCTTTCTGCCTAGATGTAGAAAGGTTTATAATAGACGAGGTGACAAAATGCCAGTAGGACCTTTTTATAGAAGAAGAGCAGAACAAAGCCCCACACTTAATGTTAAAGCTTCAACTGGGAGAGCAAAATGTCAAGCGTGTAATCAGAAGATAGAAAAAGATACCGCACAACTATGTGTATCATTTAGAAGTGCGTTTGGGAGAAAAGAGAAACACTATCATTTATCTTGTATGATTAAAGAAGGAAGAAACTTTATAACACAGGACGAAGCATCAACATTGTTCCCAATTAGTAGTTGGAGAGATATTGTGAGGTAAAGAAAATGGGATACTTACATATAGACAATTTATACAAGAATACGGACATTCTAGGTTTCAAAGAATGTTTCGCTATGGAGAAAATTCACGGTACATCTGCTCACGTTTCATTTTCAAGTGAGAACGGTGTAGTCTTCTTCTCTGGAGGAGAAACACATAGTAAGTTCGTTGAGGTGTTTGACGAGAAAAAACTATTAGACCTATACAATAAGAAATTTGTGGGTGACTTAACAGACGGCACTAAAGTAATAATCTTTGGTGAGGCTTATGGTGGTAAGCAACAAGGTATGAGTGGAACTTACGGTCCTTATTTAAAGTTCGTTGCGTTTGATGTTAAGATAGGTGACGCTTGGCTTAATGTTTTAGAGGCAGAAGATGTCGTTAAATACTTTGGGTTAGAATTCGTTCATTACGAATTAGTATCAACCGACTTAGAAAGCTTAAATGCCCAGAGAGACGCCGACTCAGTTCAAGCAGTTCGTAATGGCGTTGGAGAAGGTAAGATTAGAGAAGGAGTAGTTCTTAGACCTTTATTTGAGTTAAAGAAGAATAACGGACAACGTATTATTAGTAAGCACAAAAGAGTTGAATTTAGAGAAACTAAAACCCCCAGAATTGTTTCTGATGAAGAACTTAAAGTTATAGCGGACGCTAGAAAGGCGTGTGAAGAATGGGTAACGGCAGAGAGACTTAGACACGTCCTAGACAAGATACCAAAACCACACGACATAACTAAAACAGGAGATGTTATTAACGCTATGTATGAAGACATAAATAGAGAAGGTTATGGAGAAGTTATTCCCTCTAAATTGCTTCAACAACACGTAGGAAAAAAGACTGCTATAATGTATAAGAAATTAGTAACTCAGGTGAAAGAAAATGGAGTATGAAATTAAATGGTGGGAAGACTGGATAGAAGGAGATATGCTTGATAGACTAAAAATGGTTGAAAAGCTACCATTTTCATCGTCGGTAATAAGACTTGCTACGTCCGGTATGGACGAGAAAATGATAAAAAGCAGTATAGCAACCTATCTTAATGGCTTCTTTGAAGACCTAGAGAGTGCTATGTATGTAAAGCACGATAAAGAAATGGAGGAAATGGAAAATGGTAAAGATGTATAGATTTGTGATAAGAAATATCACAATGGATTTAGCAGAGCCCACGCTAGAAGAGTTTGAGAAGTTCTGGGACTTAATGTTTTTAAAAGTCTTTTTAGAAGGTCTTAAGCCAATGATTATTGAGGACTTAAAGCTACTTATAAAGACAAAAACATATACAGAGGTGGACTCTAATGATGAAAAGAATAGTGATTGAACACGAGGAAGCCAATGGAAAATACTATGTTGATGTAGACGGCGTAGCAAAAGGCAAATTCTACGATTTAGATAGTGCCCTAGAGTCGTTGTCAAAAGCAAAATGGAAGAAGGCGTATAATATTTTAATGGATTACTTTGATAGTTTAGATGAGGAAACAAAGATAGAAGTAGATGAAAGATTAAACGAGGTAGGACTATGAAAATTAACTTTAACGGAGATGGAGTATGCCCTGAGTGTGGAATTAGTTGGGATGGTGGCGACATACCTAAAGAGAGCAGAGAACACTATTCTCCACCATACAAATGGGGAAGAGTAATTGGTATAGAAGACCCTGAGTTATACGACGGAGTATCTTTCTATATGTGCCCTGATTGTCACACGGTTTGGGATAGATGGACTTGTGAAAAGTCAGATAGAGATTTTAGTAAGATGATTAAACAAATAGAGGCAAAGAAATAAAATGGACTTGAAATCAAAAGAATTTGAAGACGGAAGAGAAAATTTCAAAGAAGAGCTTATTGAGGCGATTAGAAAACATATGAACCCAGTCAAGCCCTCTAATATTTTTGTTAGAGATTTA
>Ga0208905_1000630_pt1 | contig 17888 bp, 15 predicted proteins | sample AntAceMetag02UKS_FD_184776 | JGI IMG/M metagenome (GOLD analysis project Ga0208905, IMG submission 184776) | Saline lake microbial communities from Ace Lake, Antarctica - Antarctic Ace Lake Metagenome 02UKS (SPAdes) (version 2) | ecosystem: Environmental > Aquatic > Non-marine Saline and... | reverse complement strand
AACGTCTTATAATATTTCGGCAAATCATTTTCCATTTCAATATTATCATTGTAGACCTGCAACATCTCCAGGCTTCTATGCCGGGTATATTGGGCAACCCTTAAAAGATTACCCTGGTAATTTTTAAGCAGGGTAGTGGTAAAATAATGCCTGAATCCGTGAACACACTTTTCAATATCGAGATCTTTCAAAACATTCTTTATGATCATCCTTAAACCCCGGGTAGTTATTCTGACATTCTTGCTGTTGTTGCTGTTACTGACAAACAGGGCTCCGTCCTTGAGATTATTTGCTTTCAGGTATCGTTTGATATGCTTGACTGTTTCCGGATGAAGATAAATGATTTCTTTGTCATCTCTGCCTTTCCCTTCAACAAGTGCTGTCTTTCTTATCAAGTCAACATCTTTTACATCTAACCGGGTGATTTCTATCTGTCTTAATCCCTGCAATACCAGGAGACTGATCATTGCTTTTATACGGGTATTGGGTGGAGTATTGGGAAGTTCCTTTAAGGCAATAGTTAATTTTTCGATTTCCTGATCATTCAGGCCTTCTTTTTTATGTTTTTTGGACTGGCTGAATGATTTAATATTTTGGGTAATATCAACCGGTAATAAACTTCTCCGGTTTAATTCTTTTAGAAAGATTTTAGCGGTAATTAAATACTTGTTTTTTGTTGACACCGTGTAATCGGTCCGGAGCTTTAAATAGTTTTTATATTCTAGAAAACTATTCTGGTTCAATCTTTTATCGCTAATGAAATTAAGAAAATGGCCTATCCGGTATTGATAATCTTTTCTGGTTTCTTCATTGACATCTAAAAATTTAAAAATACTCCAGGCTTTTTCCCGGTCCCAATGGCTTATTATTTCAGTAGCAGGAATCTCTTCAGAGGCCATCAACTGGTTATCCATGGTCAATCCTCCATAAATAATTATTACTTACTACTGATTATAATATAACCATGGTCAACCAATGTCAAAATTATTTTTCCTTTACAAAATACATTCCCGGAAGAGCTCTCCCGTCTACTATGGTGGAGGAGAGTAGACGACTTTCGCAACTTTTGTATGAGTGATGAAACTGAAAAGGTATATCATGGATTAGAAGAAGTAAATAATACTTGATATTATTATTGACTATAAAATCCCTTACAAAAAGTTAGAAAAAGTTACTCAATTATTGAGCTATTATAGCTGTCCCCTATCCCATATGAAAATCATCTATATTGTAATAGAAAAGTCTTTACATCTTCTTCCGTTTGATTGGTCGTTTCATGACCAACTCCTGGGTATAAAACAAATTCGCAGTTGCAACCAACGGAATTATAGATTTCTTCAGCAATAGGCCATCTGGAAACCGGGGTAGTACCGATATAAGTATTTAGTGTAACATTATAAGGTAATGCATCATTTGTATCCTGGTCTCCCAAATAGAAATAAAGTGGAGTATTTTTAAAACTTTCCACATCAAAAGAATATCCTACTAATTGAAATAAATCAGCAATTCCAATTGGATAATTTAATTCTACCCCTTTATATTCTGTTACCGGAGCAATAGGCCATCCGCCCGGAGACCCAATAGCCGCTGCCTTTACTCTTTCTGGATGTAAAGCTGTAAAACGATTGGTAAACATTCCTGATGCTGAAAATCCCCACATTAATATAGTTTCTTCAAAATAAATTTCTCTTTCATCTAATCTATTTATGGCATCTTCAATCATCGCGATTAGTTGTAAATCTAATCTATGATAAACAGCAGAAGTAGCTGCCAGCGAAACCTCATCCAGGGCATGGGTATATCCAGCTTCTTGGTAATTATATGGACGCGGGAATACTGGTACTAAAAGAGGACATCCTAAATATTTAGCCAAAGATTTTTTCCAATTTACTAATGACTGAGCAGCTTGATCATGAACGCTAAAATCGTCACTGGTATATCCGGTATTATTTGTAATAACCAGAATATGAGAACTCTCTATAGCTGAAGGCACATATAAATAATATGGCCATTGGAAACCCTTTGCAGAATCAGCTTCAAATTTCTCTAGTGTTTCTTCTGTAGTAGTAATTAAAGGGGTAGTAATTGAACTGCAGCCAGTTAAAATTAGTAAAAATATTAGACACATTATTCCAATTAATAAATTTTTTCTATAGATAAGCATATTAATACTCACTTTCTTTTTTATTTAAACTTTTGGGTTTTTAAATTACAAGTTCGTTAAAAATATCAGTAAATTATCTATTAGCAGTACAATTTTTCTATTTTTCCGATATTGTTTTTATCGAAAACATTCCTCTCTTTAAATGGCCTACCGATAAGGATGAATTGCTTGGTAACTATAAGTTCCCTAATCTACTCTTAAGATATGTTTAGAAAATTATCTGGAACAGTTAGATTAAACTCCATATTAAGGTTGGTAAAAATCTTGATTTAAGTATTTCCGGACATTAAGTAACCGTGTTTGATGAAGTCATATTTTATTATTTGGTATTACCTTTGTAACTATTAATAACATAAAATTTAGTTGCAACAAATAATATTTACTTTATGTCTACACATTTGATAAAAATATTTGTTGGGTTTTATCAAATGTGTAGACCCGCATAGATCCTTTGGTTTTTCCAATTACCGTAAATCAATATTACTTACAGTACAATACTCCATTGAACCGAGAAAAAGCCTGAAGCATCCCAGATTTCTGTGTCCGGGACTTCTGCTTCAATCTTAAACCACCAAGGCCAATCTGTGAAGTTGGCAAAAATATCAGCGCCAAAGTTTGGTCCCCAAGTGTAAGATCCACTACTAGCTTGAATCATGGAATCAATTGGCATCATCCCGATTTCTTCTTCGTTTTTGTTATAACCCACAAGCATTAAGTTTATTTCTTTATCGAGCCCAGTACAAATCCAAACAATTTCATATGTCCCATTTCCATCAAGTTGTTCCATAGATTCAGGACTAGTAATTTCAATTGAAGAAACAACCGGAGTTTGGCAACCGGTAATTCCAATAACAGCTAATACTAAAGTAATAATAATTGATAATCTGACAATTACCTCTTTTCTCATTTTTAAAATACCTCCTTTTATTTATCATTTTATTTATTAGTAATAGTAAAGATATATTGCTGGAGCATCATCTACAATAATTGATTCTATTTGTTGAATTAATTGTACAAAATCTGTTTCATCTATCGTCTCCCAAGCCTGTTCTATCTGACTATCAACTGTTGGATTATTATAATGGACATAGTTAGAGATACTTGCAGAGTGACAAAGGGAATAAAGAAAATCGGTTGGGTCAGGAGTATCTACTATCCATGACAATCTAAATAAAGGTAATTCTCCCTGGCTTATTAAATCAGTAAGTTCATTCCATTCCACTCCATGAAGTTCTACAATTATCCCGACTTGTGCCAGATATGTTTGTATTTTTTCTGCAATAGAACGATGAAAATCAGAAACATTGTAATACAAATCTGTGCTAAAACCTTCCGGATATCCTGCTTGAGAAAGTAAAGTTTGAGCTTCTGTAGCATCATAGGAATAGCCTGTAAGGCTAGAATTGTAACCTATCATGCCTGGTGGTATTGGGCCCTGAGCTACTACCTTATTGTAACCGAATTCTAAATTAATTTCATCAATCAAGGTTTGTTTATCAATGGCATAATTTATAGCTTGTCTTACTTTTAGGTTGTTAAAAGGCGTAACATCTAAATTAAAACCATAATAGTAAACTCCACCTAATTGTTCCACTGTTACTTCAGTTTCTAAATTAAAGTTAACATTGCTAACTGTTTGCCCTTCTGTTACATTGACAACTTGCTGAGCGGTTGTATAACCATGTTTTATTACGGTTATAGTATATTGACCGGCTGGAACATTATTCAATGTATAAGTGCCATCAGTAAAAGAAGAAACTGTGAATATTCCTTCATCAAGAACATCAACTCTTGCTGCACTTGGTATGTAATCCTCTTCGTTAGGCCAATAAACATTTATTACCCCTGTAACTATTCCTGTATGTATAGATACTGATGGTGTACAACCAATTAACGATACCACTACTCCTAGTAAACAGATTAGTAAAATAATTTTAATTGATAAAAATCTTTTCATTTCTTACCTCCAAAAGAATATTGATTTTTTAATTTTATTTTTTAGTTACTCTAAAATTTGTAACTGTCCATTTTCGTATCGGAAAGAAATATCCAAGGGAACACCATCTCCCCCACTTAATAGCTCCGCTAATGAAGCGTCAACCTGGTCAGCAACAATAATTCCTCTCAATTTTCCTGCTCCAATATCTTGAGAAAAATATATTAGAGGAGAAGAATGAGAGCTTAGTTCAGATTCCAGAGTATCACAGGAAAGAGGACACAAATCAGGATATTTATTCTCTAGGTTCCGATATTCCTGGATTCCTTCAGGGGTTTGAGGAAATATTAAGATGCTATTACATTTTCTTATATTTTCAAGATGTCTTTCTACTCCTTCCACCAAAGGATAGCCTGACACTCTACCTATTGGCCCATAAATTAACTCCATTTTCTCATGAAAATCCATAAATCCTTCAACTGAATTTTCTCCACTAATGAGATATAAAGGTAATTCCAAATTCACCATCTCTGGAGTAGTAATAGAAGGAGTAGTTCCGCAGCCAGCAAGCACAGTAGCAAACACCGCAAAAATAACCGTTGATATGATTCCTATTTTTTTCATTTTAATGAATCTCCTTTTTTCTTAATATTGACTCTTTAACATTCTATTTAACTTTATATAGTAATTATTTAGCAAAGCGTAAAAGTGTGGGGACTATTCCCTTTATTTTACTATTTTTCCTTAATTTCCTTTAGTTGCCCGCCCTTATACTGAAAAAGAGTATCTAATGGCAATTCTTTCTCTGCTAATAGTTTTGCTAACGAGATATCCACTTTATCAGCAACAACAACTCCTCTTAATTTTTCTGCCTGAATATCGTAAGTAAGATAGAGTAACGGAGAGATATCTGAACTCAGTTCATTGAGTTTGTCGCAAGAGAGAGAAAATAATTCGGGATATTTTTTCCATAATTCCTGTAATGCTTTGAACTCTTTAGCTTTTGGAAGAATTAAAAAAATAATATTAGATTGTCTAATAGATTTAAGGTGCTTCTCCGCACGTTCCACTAAAACCTGTCCAGAATAACCACCTAAAAGACCTCCTCTTTTTCCGATAGTTTTTTCTATCATTCCCTCAAATTCACGCCATCCTCTTGGTGTATTTTTTCCTGTAATAATATACCAGGGAGATTGTAAGCTCCAAACAGAACCACCTATAATAGGCTCTGATGATGAAGAAATCATATTCATCTGAAGGAAAACCACGTCTTCAATGCCAACCTCTTTTACCCCATCATTTGTTTCTATTGCGATTATCAGTTTTTTTATTTCTCCTGTTATTACATTACCATCATTTAACTCAATCTTAGCAGACAAAACTTCTTTCGCTATGATACTCCCTGAAAATATTAAAATCAGGATAGCTGAAACAACTAATATCAAAATCTTCTTATACACTTTTCTCACCTCCTTTTTAATTTTAAAACTTTCCAAGTTTCAATCCTTTTTGAATAAATCTTTATTGCAAACTTTCTATGTATCCAGATAATCGGGTACTAGTAAAAGATGCTATTCATGAGATTAAGTTGATTTAGACGCATAACCTTACTTCCTATCCTTTCGGAATATTTAGCCTTCATCATTTATTAAGTATATGAATATATTAATTTATCAAACAAAGGGGACAGAGTAAGAAAATAAACATAAAATTTTACAGGTATTTTTTGTATAAGCTTTATTCTTTTTTATTGAACTATAGGAATATTCCGGAATTGAACCGAAAAGTCTTTTTGAGTTGCATAACATCTAATTTCGAATAAAGTTAAGTTTTTTGTGTCAGGTGAAATATTATCAAATGACACAATTACCTTCATGGGTACTCCAGCGACAAGCGTGTTACCAACATCCCTAGAAGAGGCAAAATTTCCAAGTTGAATTTTACTAGCAAAGTATTCGTTTCCAAAATCATCGAAAAATCTCGTTTTTTTACTGGGATTGGGATAACTGCCACCGAATAATCGAAGTTTACTATCTTGGTCACTTGTAATTAGTATCTCAAAATATATACCTTCTCCTTTTTTTTGCCAATCGATTAACTTAAAATTAAAACTCTGAGCATCTACTTCTTGGATAGTTTTAGCTTCTTTTGTTGAAACAATCCTGTCTTTTCCATATATAAGTCTTCTAACCTCAGCACCTAAAAGTCCCGCAATAGTTGGATCTTTAACCACATCAACCTGAGCAGCAGTTATGGCAGCACCTTTTTCTACGTCCACTAAACGAGCTCTAAGGTCAACTGAATTACCCATATCAGCTACGGTACCTACTACTATGGCTTCCACTCCCAACATTTTTCCTATCTGAGCTGCAGTTGTAGAATCAATCATTCCCGTAAAGGTATTCCCTAATTCCTTTAATACTTGTTCCATCTTCTCACGTTCTACTACGGTCATTCCTCTTTGAATCAAGTTAGTGTAGAGTATATCCTGGACATTTCTGGTAAAGTCATTAAATTCATTTCCGTAAGTAAATTCAGTAATAGCTATTCGTGTCACTTTTTTCATCTCCTGATAGACTTTATCATCTTCCTGCATATCCATAACTTTTTTAATTACTTTAGCCAAGGACATTTCTTTTCTGACTTTGGTTATTTCTATCTGACCAACTTCTGTCTCCGGGTAACCAATGATTTTATCACCCATCTTAAAAGGATGCTCCTCATCTAACCTTACTACTTCAAATTTAATACCCTCTACTATACCTGATTCTTGCCCAAGATTAATATAAACATTTTCCCCACTTACTCCCACTACATAACCTTCTACCGCAAAGGCTAATTTATCGGCAAGTTCACTGACTTTTTGCGAAAGTACGTTTTCCTGAGCAAAGCTGCTCCCGGTACTAAATATAAAGACTAAAACAATTAATATTAACAAGAATTTCTTCATTTATTAATCTCCTTTCTGTTCGTTTATCTTTTTTTAATTTATAAATTTATTTCATTATCTATAGATATTTTCATAATTTTATGTACCTAAGAACCGTCACCTGCCACATTGGTCATCTGTCACATTGAAAAGAAAAAAATTGTTTCAATTAATTATTTGTCCTATTGTTACTAAAATTTTAATATTTAAATACTTTTTTTGTAATTCTTACTCTGTTATAGGAATATCCCGGAATTGAATTTTGAAATTCGTGTCACCTTCAGCTAACCAAAACTCAAATAGAGATAAACTATTCGCCTTAGATAAAAGATCTCCTGAGATGTAATAAACTACTTTTACGGGGACACCAGAGATAAATAAAAGACTTCCATGTTTACTACCAAAAGTTTGAAAATAATCAAAGGAATACGATTTATTTGCCATTTTTATTGTGTCTGCCCAATATGTATTACCGTGACTATCAAACAATCTACAAGGATGAGTTTTAGATCTACTACCATAATAATATACGTCAATATTTCTATCTTGATCATTATTAGTAATTAATAGATTACAATTAACCCCATCTCTATATCTTTTACATCCTATCATCTCAATGATAAGATTCCTTACAGTTATTTTAGACAATTCTCCACTCACTGCTTTTCCATCTTTAGTAGTTTCAGATACTTTCTTCCCATAGATTGCTGGCCTTCTCCCGTTACTTAGGATCTTGGTTATAGTCGGATCCTTAACCACATCAACCTGGGCAGCAGTTATGGCGGCACCCTTTTCTACATCCACTAAACGAGCTCTAAGGTCAACAGAGTTACCCATATCAGCTACGGTTCCTACAACGATGGCTTCTACTCCCAGCATCTTCCCTATCTGAGCGGCAGTAGAAGAATCGAGCATCCCGCTAAAGGTATTTCCTAATTCCTTTAATACTTGTTCCATCTTCTCACGTTCTACTACGGTCATTCCTCTTTGAATCAAGTTAGTGTAGAGTATATCCTGGACATTTCTGGTAAAATCATTAAATTCATCTCCGTAAGTAAATTCAGTGATAGCAACTCGGGTAACTTTTTTCATCTCCTGATAGGTTTTATCACCTTCCTGTATATCCATAACCTTATTAGTTATTTTAGCCAAAGACATTTCTTTTCTGACCCTGGTTATCTCTATCTGACCAACTTCTGATTCTGGGTAACCGATGATTTTATCATCCATTTTAAAGGGATGATCCTTATCTAACCTTACTACTTCAAATTTAATACCTTCAACTATACCCGATGCCTGCCCAAGATTAATATAAACTGTTTCCCCGCTTACCCCTACTACATGACCTTCTACAGCAAAGGCAAGTTTGTCAGCAAGTTCACTGACTTTTCGTGAAAGTACATTTTCCTGGGCGAAGATACTGCTTCCACTGCATAAGCATAAAGCCAATACAATCAAGATGATTAATATTTTTTTCATTCTAGAAAGCTCCTTTCTTTAGACAAACTTTTTTAATCATTTGTCCTAATAATTTATTAACATTTCATCTAAACTCTAAATTTATGGAGGGTGCTTTTGTATTCATTTATCCATTCTTAACATTGAATTATTCAAAGCGCCCCTTTTAATATATTACAAAGTTAATGAAATATTTTCTCTGGACTATCAAAAACATTATCAATGGTTTTATTTTTTTAAAAATTTCAATTACATGATCATTGTAACCTCTTACATTTCAATCCAATTTGTAGATTATTTTCATCTCCACTAATGACATTTGCAATTGAATATTCTTTCATAACTTCTCTGACACCAATTATAGACAACTTCTTCCCTTCGATCCTAACCAAAGCTCCGCTCCCGGGATCTCTTACAGTACGATGAGGTCCAAAAATACTAAATCTTTCACCTTCTTGAATTCGAGTCCCACCCTGATTAAGATAAACTGTGCTACCTTGGATATCAAGCACACGGATAGGCATTAAAATATCAAGAAACCCATGATTTAATTCGTTAATTGATTCATCGATTAATTCTGAAATTAAATTTCCAGGTATTTGCCCTTTCATTGAACTTGATTGTCCTAAGTTAATAACACGCTCAAGAGAAACTTCTACCATATCTGCTTGGTGAACTTGCCTGGTAGCAAATTCTACTGCTCTTACGTCAAGACTTAAATACACCTCACACTTTGTTGTATTTGCACCATACCATTCTTGTGTAGTTATTGAGCTATATATGTCAGATATAGTGCCAACCAAAAGATAATCTACTCCCATTTGCTCCTCTAAACGTGCCATTTCACGAATTGGAAAACCTCCAGAAATTAACAATTGACGTTCTTTTTCAAACTCATTAACATACTCACGATCAAGGACATTATAATGTTGAGTCTGTACAAGTTTGGAAGTTAAACGTTGAGTTATTTGTCTAGCAATTTCACTAACATCAATACGGTTTGTATTTTTTAATCCTTGACGAGGAATGATGGGCATAACTGCCAAAGTAGATTTTTTCTGACTATTCCCCTTCTTACGGTAAACAGGAACAAATGCCTCTACTTTTACCTTCCAGGAATTATTACTAATCTGATTACATGACAACACTTGATATCTATCAATTAAGCCATTAGTATGTATTTGTATTTCTTCTATCACTTCATCTTCTATTTTTTCCTTATAGAACTTTTCATTACCTTTCCTTAGAAAAAGTTCATCTAAAGCAAATCGAATATTACTTAGTGAATCGATTTCAACACCACGCTTCTGGCGAATTGCTTCAACTAAGCATTTAACAACAGCTTCCTCTGGGGTTCTCCCGCTTGAAGTAACAACAACTTCTTCAACCTGTACAGAACCAAAAGTAATATTATTTCCTATAAGCAAAAGCATTAATATACATAAAAATACTATTTTTATACGCATTACTCCCTCCAAAATATTTTGTTTATGGTTGCAAGGTAGGATCTAAATGATCTAAAGCAGGAGATTCCCTAACTTCATTACTATATTCAATTTTTTCACCTGTAGCTTCTTCTTCAGGAATTATTTTTCCAAGAGCTGAATCTCGTGTAGATGGACTCCACATAACTATATGACCTATTATAGGATGGCCTGTATTAGGATCATTTGCAGACCACTTCTTAATCGTGGTGATACCTTGCAGTTGCACGCTCCCATATTGTTTAATAATATTTTCTGAATATTCTCCTATCTGGTATGATTCAATCTCTTCTAATCTTCCAGCCATCCTAATACGGTTTACATCCTCACTTTCCTGTAATTTTTCATGAGATTCAAGCACAAGGGTGCTATTGATAAAATTCGTCAAATCAGCAATCGCATTGCTTTGTGCAATATTGCGTGCGGATTTTACTCGAGCCTCAGAAATTGTGGAGTTTGTACTTTTTGTTATTGCCGGAGCCCATTGTCCAAAAGACACAAGTACTTTTTCACCGGTTTCATCCTCCATTATACGAACACCGTATACTGGAATATAATTTTCTATTCTCGTAAAACTATCTCCTAATTGTTCTAAAATTGTTTTTTTAACAACATCAGATGTATTTCGTGAAACTACATCACCATGAGCAATCTGGCGTGCAATAGCCTCGGATCGTTCATTATGAATAATAAGCACACCTACTGAGTTAAGATCCTCAAAATTAGCTAGCACACGAACTCCTGCAAGTGAGCCCAATGCCCTAGTTACAGTTGTCTGACTAATGGCATCATGTAAAATCTTTTTTTTCTCAATTTTATTTAACCTGGCATAATTATCCGGATCAACATCAAATTCTTTTAATAAAGTATCAAGTTTCGCCTCCCCAAGGTCAATTGCCTTTTCTACAAAAGTATCAAAACGTCCTTTCCAATATTCCTTATCCTCTAACTCTTTCTCAATTTCAGGAAAATCATCATAGAAGAATTCTCTGACTTGTTCCGTTAAAATATTTTGTTGTTGTTGTTGAATAAAACTACCTTTTGCCTCCGTAAAAGCCCGATAAAAAGCAAAAATACGAGCCTGTGCATATTTAGCATCATCGGGCTCTAATTTAATACCCCCTACTCCCCAGCCAATATATGCACCTCCAGGATTATATGACGACTGTCCTATTTCCCATCCTCTTTCATTTAAATACTTATCACGCTTTTCTTCAAGTTTGATACCAATTCCTGAAAGTTTCTCAACATCCGGATAAAGATTAGAAGAGAGATAGAGCTCTTTGTTATCATCGTTGCTCTCTCCCGCATAGCTTATAATTGGTATAATTATAAGACTCAAAAAAACTGCAAAACATAAAGTAAGTCTAAATAGTTTATTAGCTTTCCATGTATTCATCTATATTACCCCCAATCATTTAAATATATTTAATACACAATAATTGTAAGAAATTTTATTTCTAAAATTAGAAATAATACTATACTTTATAAAAAAATAAACCTTCAAACACCTCCTTCTTATTAATCCCTTTTATTTAAATCTTTGTTTTTAAAAAATAAATTATAGTTATTTATTATCGAATAATCTTCACGATATCTTCTTCCATGATTTCTTCATTAGTTAATTTCTCTGTAATTAAAGCTTTGGATAATTTATCTTTGACTAACCTTACTGTACCCATAGCAATAGCTTTTAACTCCCGATCTAAAACTTCATTAGTTTTTGGATCGCGAATCACTTCTCCTTCCCGATAGATTCTAATTTTATCACCCTCTTTAATGGTGGTATTTTTACCCAGATTGATATAAATTTGCGTAAGATTACCGGAAGAAGTTGAAATTACTTTAACTATATAACCCTCTAGGGGAGCAGCTTCGATTCTGGCAATCTTCCCATCCGTTTTCTGTACAAAAGCAGTTACAACACAATCACAAATTACTTCTACGGCTGATAAAATATTGGCTGCATTTTTCTCAGAAATTCCTACACCACCTGGAATTGGAATAGGCAAATTAGCCGTAACGGCCGAAGAAGAATCTTTGCTTTGCTGAAAAGCAGAATAAAGAATCTCCCCTGTGGTTACATCAATAAATTTAATGGTCATACTGACTTCAACTGATGATTTCTTCACTTTTATAGGACCAATTTGAAAACCAATACCTTTTCTAAAACTAACATCATTAATTGTCCCTGTCACGATGATTCCTACGCCGATCATTTTACCTAATTTCACCGCTGTGGATTGATCTACTAAACCTGAAAAGTTCTGAAAATTTTGTTCCTGAAGAATAGCATCTAACTTGGCTCTTTCAAATACTCTAAAACGATTACTCCTTACTAAGGCATTGATCATCAAATCTGTAATAGCAATAGATAGAGGAGAACTGCTGCGATAGGAACATCCTTCAGCAGTAGAAGTAATGGCAACGACTGCAATTTTTGGAAGTTCCTGTGAAAAGCTAATAATTGGAATTATAAATAATAAAAGAACTCCTAAAATAAACACAATAAAAGTTTTGCTTTTAAACATTTTAACCTCTTTCTTTTTTGCTATTTCTTTTTGGATAATGAATTTTGTTTATCTGCTTTATCATTTTTTTACAATGATCCTAATGATACTAATACAATAGTTGAATATTTTTTAGTAATGATGTAATTCGATTTTTATTTACTTTTTTTCATATACTATGGTTTTACGTAAAAAACATATTCATTTGATTTCTGACCATCTGGATTTGTTACCCATACTTTCCAATATCCGGAATCTGTAAGACCAACATATACTTCTATCCTCGCTGAATTAATAAAATAAGTTCTGTCATCAGGAATAGAATATACACTTGAACTTATCTGGAGAGTAATTTGAGCATTGCTGGCAAAATTATTTCCTAAAATATCAATATATTGTCTATATGGACTAACTGTTGGTTGTGATGGGTCAACTCCTGTTACTTCAGGAGCTGATTGGACAGGTAACTCAACCTTTATCAAATTCTGTGAAGGGCTTGGTTCTTTATCAAGTAACACACTCTTCGCCTCATCCCAAATGCCAAATTGGAGCCAATATTCTCCAGCTGTATTGATCGTGGGACTCCAACTTTCACTGCCCTGTTGGTTTTTACTCAGATATTTTTTGCTTCCCCATTCAGTGAATACAAGACTCCCACTCGAATTCCAAATAGAGACTCCTGGATAAAAGTAGGCAGAAGTGTTACCGGTATTGGTAAAGCTACAACTGATAGGAAAGGATTCACCGGTATCAACGGTTATCTTGCTGGAAGGAGAATAAGTATTTATGATTGCTGAAACTGTAGTAGATTCTGTCTGGAAATATAAAGTACTTGACACGTCACTCGAACCCGCACTATTATGAGCTTGCATATTCCAGCGATACTTTTTACCTGATTCCAATATACCGCTGGGTATCGTCTTTGAACTTCCGTATAGATGAGGGGAAGTATAGACAACATTGCTTGAACCATAAGGATATATACTAATGGCCAAGTCATAATAATCAGCATTAGATACAGTTTGCCAACTCATCGTGGGTATTAGATCTGAAATGGTCGTTCCAGGGGAAAAACTGGAACCGGGAGAAAGAGGAGTGGGTGGGTTTGGTTTGGGAATACCAGATTCAATCCTTATCAAATTCTGAGAAGGACTTGGTTTTTTATCGAGAAGATTGTTCTTGGCTTCATCCCAAATGCCAAATTGGAGCCAGTATTCCCCGGCTGTATTTATCGTAGGACCCCAGCTTGCACTGCCTTGCTGGTTCTTACTTAGATATTTCTTGTTTCCCCACTCACTATAGACCAGACTCCCGCTTGAATTCCAAATAGAGACTCCGGGATAAAAATAGGCCGAGGTGTTGCCGGTATTTGTAAAGCTGCAACTGATGTTAAAGGATTGACCAGTATCAACAGTTATCTTGCTCGTGGGAGTATAAGCATTGATGGTTGATGAGATATTATTTTCCAACTCATTGAAATTAGCAGTTATAGTATGGTCATTGTTTATATTAGTAAAAGTAAATAAACTTTGTTTACCTACTATGTATCCATCAACTACAACAGCATTAATTTGATAATTATTATCAGGTGTAATTACAAAAGTCTGATCTGAACCTTCATTTACAATTACATCACCAGAGGGATTTATTGATCCATTTGAGCCGGCCGAGGCAGAAATAGTAAAAGTATCCAGGGCAACCGAAGAGACCGTAATAGAAAAAGCTTGAGTGTCAAAGAGATCTCCATCACTTACTTTTACAGTCACATTGTAATTACCAGTAACACTTGGAATCCAAGTAATAAGACCAGTAGAAGGATTAATGCTCATACCCGAAGGATGAGTTGTTAGAGAATAAGTTAGGGTATCATCAACATCTGCATCTGTAGCATCTACATCATAAACATATGAGTCTCCTTTGGTGGCAGAAGTAACAGCGTTAGAGGTGATTTCAGGCGGATGATTAATATCTACTACCGAGATAACAACTTGTTCACTATCACTTTTTTTTCCATCACTTACTTCGCAGGTAATCGTATAATTCCCTTCGATAGATGGTGCTCTCCAAGTAATATTTGGCCAGATGGGAGATGTGTTGTCTTCAAAAGTACCATCTGTTTTTGACCATGAATATTCAAGGTTGTCACCATCTTCATCCATGGCATCACATGTTATTCTTGAAGTTTCATTTAAATTTATTGAGGAAGGTTCTGCAGTTAGCTCAAGAATTATAGGCGAGTGAAAGCTTTCTTCTATAATATTTGATGTTATATCCAATACAACATCACCTACTTCCAATAGACTAACAGTACCATTGTAAAAATCACCAGTTGCAAAAGAAAGCACCCCTATAGAAGTTAATATAGAATCATCAGCCTCAGTTGGAGTAAATTCAACTGCTACTCCAACAACTGCTGAACCACAAGCAAGTATAATAGCTGGTGAAAGCAAACCTCCAGTACTTATTGTGCTAGCAATAGTAGTTGCACAAATTATCCCGCTAGTTATTTTACCTCCCCATTTTAACAAACTCGCTGTATTTTGCTTGTTCCATCTCTCTCTTTCTTTATTGTTAATAGTTTCATATAGATTCTTTATTTCTATTATTTCTTCTTGGTTAATATTTTTTGTAGTACTTTCTTGAATAAGTAAATTTTCTGAATTATAAATCGAAATATCTACTGTAGATTCTGTATAATTTTCAAAAACTATCTTGTTCCCATTAGAATCATATATAAATTTAGGAAGTCCGTCAGCTCTTGCTTCAACAGCAAATAGTTCTCCTTTCTCTAATACATAAATCATTCCTGTTACACTTACAGGGTTACCCTCAGTATCTTTTTCTCCCAATAACGCTAATGCATCTTCATTCTTTTTTCCAAGTGCAAACAAAATATTATTTTGCTGATTATCATTATGAACCAAAATGAAATCTTCTCCCAGTGAAGTTTCTGAATCTTGATCAATTGATGGTGATGTGTAAATACCACTTCCGCAACCAGAAGCAAGCAAACAAATAATAGTAAATAATGATAATATAATTACTATTTTCACTCTCAATTTAACATACCTCCTAATACCTATAAAATATATTTCCTTATTTACAATTGAAATACTAAAATACCTTACGCCTGTTTATACCATTTTGTAACCCTAAAATATCGATATTATCAGCTCTTAATAAATTTTATATATTATTTTCATATAAACAAAAAGGACAGAATAAAAAAATAATGATATTGCTCTCTTACTCTGTCCTTTTACCTGAAAGATTCTTCCTAAGAAATTAGGAGATAATTCTTTTAGTAAATTCTGTATAGGTTTTCCTAAAGATTAGGAATTGCCCCTTCGGTGCTTTTTAGTATAAAGCTCTCCAGAGTTCTGTCCGGTAACGGTCCCTTTGCCTGAAAGTTTAGATAGTTTTGGTATCTTACCTCTTCGGCTCCTTTTCTTTTATGATGGAAAGAAAAAGTCTCTCCTGTTACCTTCATACAGGTTATGATATTAAGTTTACATCATGTTTTAAATAATAAATGCTTATTTAATATTTCTTATTTTTTCAATGAGAAATTTCACACACACTTGTTATATACGATATAGACTTTAAAAACCCTTCTTTTTTATAAAAATATCTTCAAAAAGCTTAATTTTCAACTGAAATATTTTTAGACAAAGGTTTACTGCTATTTTAAGATCCTTTACTTATTAACAGCTTATACCCAAAATAGCCTGTAATTGTGGATAAATATAGAGTAAATGGGAGATATAAGGGGAATAATGAGTGATAAAGGGCGAAAAGCGGGAAATATAAGAAACTACGAAAAAACAGGTTCAATATAAGGGCATTTTAAGCACTTATTTTGAGTCTTTTGGTATAAATCATCAAATAAAAAAAATAAAGCTCATATACGCCGTATTAGAGCTTCATACAGAAAAACGTTTTAACCCTTATATATCAACGGTTTCATTGATTTTTAGCAAAATCAACCCGCAGATCATTGATGGTTTTCTTGATTTCTTTGATTTCCACGGTAACAGACTGGGAGAATTCCTTCTGATTCTTGATGATTTCATTGATAAAAAACTCCAATTTCCATACCAGATAGACAGAAAGTACCAAGGGAAAGCCGTTATTGGCTATCAATTTCAGCATATATTCAATATCCAATTAATTTACTTCCTTTCCAAACCCTCTTTTCTCCAGGCCTAACATCTAAATGCAGGAAATTTTCCTTTTCATAATATCCTATACCGGTAAAGCCGATTTCCTGGGCAAAAAGGAGAAGATCAAAAAGTAAGAAGTCTTTTACGTGAATATCTACCGCCATACCCAGGAGATGATAAGAACCGGTAACTCCCCCTACCCTATGGTTTTCTTCTTTACACCGGTATCCGGAATTGATATATATCGGTCTGTTTATCACCATCCTTAAATGGTTTATCCTTACCAAAAGGTCCGGAGAGAGCATAACCCGCCTGCAGCAGGGACACTCAAACTCAGAAAGAGAAAAATATTCAGTTAATTCTATATCATTTATTATCCCCATAATTTATTTATATCTTAATGTCCTTCCGTTTCTTACTATATCCGGCATAGCCTTATAGATAATTTCATTCACCTCCGGAACGGTGGCTTTCATGAGATCCTTTACATAGGAAATTTCACTCTCTTTTAACTCCACTTTCTGTTTCCTTAATATTTCAATTAATTTAACCCAGGCTATTTTCCACTTTTCCTCACCGTTACCTATGCCCAACTCTTCTTCTGCCCAAAGCATGGCGGCAAGAATGGCGTCTTTTATCTTACTTGCCCGGTCTTCTCCGAATTTACTGATCATCAATTTACTCACCATGCCTACTATAAAAACAATGGCGAAATCTAAAAGATATTTTGTGATAAATCCTTCTATCATTTTTTGCTCCCCTTCCCAATGCTCCAGGGAAGGTCCGCGGAGCCTTCCAAGGAGACTTTTATATTAAATTAGTATTAGTATTACACGTCCACAACATCAGTTGAACTATAATCAAGTATGCGGGCATTTACCTTAGACACTAAGTCATTACCATTATTATGGAAGATGTTCTTAGCGATGATCGTATCCATAACTCCTTCTATTGCTGCATCTTGGGCGGCTAAATCAACATAATCCCCATCATCTAAATTTTTAGGATTATTTAAAGTGATATTTGTTGTCTTTGCAGCACTATCTCTAAATTGCATATACAGTCTCTTATAACTGGTTACATCTCCTAATACTGTTGCCATTCTATTTTTCACCTCCTTTTTTATAAATTATAATTATTAACGATTACTCAGTAAGTTGAGATTCTTTTTCGAATCTGATTTCATCTACAGGATATTTCTGCAGACTGATTAAATCACCTGCAACATCGTATACATCCTGTTC
>Ga0208905_1000629_pt1 | contig 17900 bp, 17 predicted proteins | sample AntAceMetag02UKS_FD_184776 | JGI IMG/M metagenome (GOLD analysis project Ga0208905, IMG submission 184776) | Saline lake microbial communities from Ace Lake, Antarctica - Antarctic Ace Lake Metagenome 02UKS (SPAdes) (version 2) | ecosystem: Environmental > Aquatic > Non-marine Saline and... | reverse complement strand
CCACCGAGAACCAGGGCTACATACACGTAGTACTTAAGCAAACTATCACGATGGGAAAGAAGATGCGCAGTAACATGCTGAAGTTCTTCAGGCGCAACGCCTAATGCTTTGAGAGATTTTTGTTTTGAAACATCGATCGGCAGTTTCAATTCGCGGGCAAGTGCCTTACCTGTGACGTTCAGCGTTGGAGCAATATCACGAATCGACATATCAATGCTGAAGTTAGCCAAAACCTTTGACTTGTCATTTGGTTTTACCAGGTATCCAAAACCTACTATGATTATTATCATCGCGATTGTTCCAAAAAGCCAAAACCGTTGCCTCAATGATAATTGTGAAAACCAACGATGAATCTCCATTTTTCTTCCATCCTTAGGTAAATTGGTTTAACACTCAAGCTCACCTGCCGCTATGAAGCGCAGCGGAATTACGGTCAGGTGCACTGCCTTGTCAGCCGGTTTTATTTCACACCTCTAATAGCGACAAAAGCGCCCTCCCCAAAACCATCAAGAATGGTTTCTAGTGATACTCCGGGAATAAGGGTTTGCTTGATTCTCACAGGCCGAAATCCCGCCTCTTCGAGATATTTCAACACCTCTTGCGCGGAGAAAAAGGTGGCCTCCTTGTAAAATTTGCTCTCTTCCCGTTTCTCCGCATAGTGTCTGCCCAATTTGCTTTCTTTGTCCACGAATCCTAAGATGATACACCCGCCGGGCTTTAATACCCTGAACGCCTCCCTGAAAGACTTGATAACATCATCAACAAAGCAGATAGTCGTTACCATAAGTAAAAAATCAAACCTGCTGTCAGAAAAAGGTAACTTTTCCGCTACACCTGGATAAACCTCGATGCCCTGCATTCTCGCTTTGATTGCCATCTTTTCTGAGGGCTCAACACCGATTTTTATTCCCAGCGGTGCGGCAAATTTACCGGAGCCGACACCGACTTCCACCCCTTCGGCTTCAGGCGGAGGAATAAGCTGGCGAATGGCTTCCAGTTCAGCCTCATACAGATCATGGTTCTTCTCGAACCATTCATCGTAAGCATCGCTGTGTTTTTCGAATGGCGCTGTTTTTGGCATACAAAACTCCACGGCAGCTTTCACGCTATTGGCTAACGAAAAAAATCAGCCGGAGCGTGGCGATCGGCTGTATTGACCTTGTTCCCCGCATTATCTGCTTTTTAAGTAACTCTTCAGATCACGATAATAATTTTCATGAGCCCCAATCATGACAAAGTCGTAAAAAGTCAGAAAACACCATTTTTTGTCATTCCGGCGAAAGCCGGAATCCAGTAATTTCAATATGTTCTGGATGCCGGATCAAGTCCGGCATGACGTTTTTGGGACTTTTTACGAGTCCATCAATCATGATGCACCTGTAAAAAGTCAGATTTCCCCTCCCCTGGCGGGAGGGGATTAAGGGGAGGGGGTATAACTCTTTGTAACATTAATACTTCACCCTCACCCTAGCCCTCTCCCATCAAGGGAGAGGGAAGATTCTCGACTTTTTACCGCGTCATCAATCATGACAAGCTCTAAATCTGTGCCCGATTTCCTATATGCCAGCAGGTATAAATTCGTCTTGAGCTTGAATTTATGGACGAATACACCTTTCAAATCTCCTTTTTTTTCTTCATCAATATTCGGGTTTTCGGCAATATTTCTTACTTCATGATCTAAGGCATCCTTTTCAGCTTTAGACATTTCTTTTACTTTTCTTTCGAATAATCTTGATTGGTAGATTTTCATATCAACCTATCCGAACTTGTATTCCGTTTTTTCGCCCTGATCTAATTCATCAAGTCCGATCAAGATCTCTTTAATGAGGATATAAGACAAATCCGGATTTTCCTCGGCGCATTTCCCCATACGTGCCCAATGCTCGATTTGACCAGCTAGAGAACGATGATCGATACGGCTGAATTTCTTTGCTTCATCAACCAGTTCTTCTGATATTCTAACTGCTGTAGCCATAAGTTTTCCTCCAAACTACTTTTGCCTACATAATATTGCAATATGCATCATTATGCAATTATTTGTTTCACGGGTAACGCCAAGTTCACCTGCCACTGTGGGCGATCATGTGAAGCGGTTAGTTATGCAAACTTTCTAATATTATTACACACTCACAAATATGAGGCTACAAAATTATTTTGAAGAATTACGTGTTGTGTCCCTGGAACTCGCAATTATTTTATTGGTGGCGCTCAATCACAAAATGACACATTGATGCGCCGTCCGCGATTCGATTTCCAATGCCGTTTCGGTGGAAGGTCACTTCCTCCGGTAGATAGGTATTGAAAATTGCATTATCCACCTCGCACATCAACTTGGTTAATTCGGGAACCCCTATTTGAGTGTATAGGTCATGGAACATGCAGATATGGACGCGGAACTCGTATTTATAATCGCTTTGTTCAATAATCTCCATCTTGTTCCAACGCGTAGGACCTTCCTGATTAGTGCGCTGCTGGTAAGTTATCAGGTTATCAAAGGTTCGCGGGGCCTCCACGTTCCGAAAGTTTCCCTGCTGGATTACCAGCCCAACAGGAAGGACAAAGGCCCGCACTATCTCATATGCCGTTTTCTGCCCTACACGCTTTTTTAGCCGAATGTATATCCATGTCTGGAGCGCGGTGACTTCAACAAACTCTTTAGGTAAATCTTTGGGTAATTGTTTTTTAAATTTCGGTAGGGTGAGAAGAGTCGATAATAAGAACCATAAAGGATTTTTGATATACCCTTGTAAGATGCCCAGCGCCATCAAAGCCTTATTGGCTTTTCCGGGCTGATCAACACTTGTTTTAAGCATGTAAGTTCTCCTTTTTTTAATCTGCATTCAAGTTTGCGTATGCAAAACGAAACTTTGGATTACACATAGCGGGCTAACAATTACATCACCAGCCAGCCACCGAACCATTGTGGGAACAAACAGCGCCCCTTCTGGTCTGGTGAATGTGTTGGTTCGGCAATTTTTCCGTTCGATTTATTGATGGCATACATTAAGCCAATTTATTCTTTTTCGTTTTTCTGTGATTAGTTTGGGTCGGCCGCAACCAAGTAGCCAAGTCCAAGCCTCATGACCATTCAAACTTTCTCTTCAGATCATGAAAGGAACCCCATTTTTGGGTGAGAAACTCGTATCGGCCTACCACGATTCCTGGTGAGATGTCGAGAACTCTAGCGATGGCTGAAATTTCATTTTTTGAAGTGGCTGTTTGAATCTGGTCGTTGAATCGATGATGGATCAAGACTTCAGCGGCATATTCGTTGGCGCGTATTTCTCTGGCATCATCCTGATTGAGCTTGCCATTGTTGATAAGAAGTTCCTTTTTGTTATCATGGAGGACATGACCCGCTTCATGAAAAAAAGCGAACCAGAAGAGGTCTTCCGCTTTACCGCGCAGATTGAGGAGAATCATTGCCTTGCTTGGCGAAATCCATTTCGTGGCACCGGACCACGGTGCTTTTTTCATCTCAGGAATAAAAACCAGAGCGACACCTGCTTCGGCACAAAGAGATTGCATTTTTTTTGTAAAAGTTTCCGGTTCAAGAATAGTAAATTTTCTTATCTCTTGAATTGTAGCTTGAAATTTAATCTTGGAAAATTCAGCACATTGAGTGGCATGGGCGGCAATTTCTCCTTGACGAATCCAGGCAGAGGTGGGTCCTGGACAACTTTTGAAGCAGTTGGAGCGTCGGGCCGCTACGGCTGGCTCATCCCATATGGCATGCCAGGCATCTACACTGCTGACGCCATAAAAACCCAGCACGGCCCGTAATTGCTCCACTTTATCTTGCAGTTTGGGCAGCGCCTGTCTCTTGACCAGTTCAGCAACAGGGATCTTTTTCAGCCATTCAAGGTCAGCCTCTAGCCTTTTGCGTTCATGGATCTTGGCCAACTGCTCACGATACTGAGCCTCTAGATTATTCCACATTGAAGCAGGAACACCCACTGCCAATTCAAGACGATTGGCAGTTTCATAGGAAATGGGCTGTTCTCCTTTAAAAATTCTGATTAGCGATTGCACGGTGAGTCCAGTGCGGATGGCAAGTTCTTTTTGCCTCATATCCAGGGCCTCCATTGTTTCTCGCAATGTCTCGCCTGGTGCAACAGCATAGTCTGGCTCAAAAGTATATTTATTGGTTGTTTTTACCATTACCTCATTCCTTTTTTTAATGCGGATCAGCAATGTCGATGATTTTAATCTCGGTGACTGCTGCCCAGTCAAGCCCTCCTTCTTTTAGTTCCGGAATCGGATCGTTAGCAGGGACAAAAAATAATCGGTATGGATGCTCCAGATCCACTGAAAGTTGGCCATCGCGATTGCCTGTTAATTCGTGGCAGCGAGCTGGTGGAATTCTGGAGATATCCGTCAAGTTCTCTGCGGCAGCAAGCTCCATCATTCGTTGTTTGAGCTTCTTGCCACGCTTTGGCCCCAAACTTTTAATCGCTTCAGAACCTTTGCTACAGATTTTTTGTAGTTTCTTTGTTTTGAAGTATATGACCATCCGATAACATTTGCAAGAAAAAGGTTAACATGTCGTGTTAACAAAATATATCTGCATGTTTGCTTTTTAGACTTGCAACCTCATGTATTTTTGACGCTGAACGCGTTTATAAGCGGGCGCTGCGCTGATTTTGGTTTAATGATGAATTTGCCAGAATTACAAAATTTGATCTCACCGCGGCCTATTGCGCTCCGCTTTATAAAATTGTTAGACCACTGTAAATATGAATATTCTGACATCAGTCAAAACTTTGAATCATACAACCATTCTTTTATTTTATTAGCACCTCCTTTGAAGAAAATATCCAGATGAGCTGCGGTCGGCAGAAAAATATATTTTATGCCATCTTGGTTTTGAAAAATGTTTGTTGCTTCTTCCCATTCGAAAAGTTCATCTTTTTTGCCTTCAATAAAAAGAGCTCTTGTTTTATGGCTCTTGCTGAAGTGATGATAATCCTCAACCATTGAGGCTATACTCATCATTTTTGTGTAGGTTCGAACAAGTTTCGGATCATCCCTGGCAGGATGATAAACCTGGGTTATATCATGAGGATCACCAAAAATGGTTTTGAAATAGTTCACATCAACATATGAAGTATCTTTCATTCCTGGCTGTTTGTAATGGAAAAAGGGGGAAATATACAAAACGCTGTTTACAGAATCGAATCCGTATTTTTCTAAATACCTACCACAAACTCCTGCCCCTAATGAATGGCCTCCAATAATGATTTCAATGCCGGGATTTACTGATTTGATTTTTAAGATATGTTTATTCAAATCATCTACCAAAGAGTTTTCGTGAGGAACATCACCACGTTTTCCCCCTGAATTCCCATGACCACGGAGATCAATTACGCGTATATAGAGGTTTTTACCAGAGATGGCTTTCATGAATGGTATATAATAGTATCCGTACATTGTGCTTCCTGGAACAAAAATAAGTGCTTTATCCGATTTCATATTCCCTGATTCACGATAAGCTAGTTGCACACCATCATCTGATTTTACAAAGTTCACATTTACATCTTTCCAAAGTGGAATGTTCGGTAGGTTGAATTTAATCACTTCTGATGTACTACAAGATTGGAACAACAGTCCGATAACCATGAAAAAACCGATAACACTGACTTTATGCATATTTATCTCTTATTATTTGATAATAATGGTTATTGAAGTCAAACAGTCTTTTTGTCTAACGGGGAAGTCAGGGGCAGCCGGGGTTTCGCTGACTAAGTTAAAAATAAAAACAGGTTGAATACTGAATAATTTTTAAAAGCCTCGGCCCTAGCTGTCCACTGAACTGACAGGTTGTATGGTTTCTGGGGCATCTGCTGTTTTTATAATCTGTGGGACTGGTTTCTCCCAACGCTTAAGGTGTTGAAGAACACCTTGATAATAATTCACAAGCATTTCTTCAATAATCTGCACTACTCCTTTCCTGCTCTCAAATTTTCTGCCTAGATACTTGAGGAACATAATGCTGAAACTCTTAATTTCTCGAGCTCCGATCATGTCAGCAGCCGAGTCTAACTCATTGAAGTGTAATCGAATTGGTGCCTTGACAAATTTGAGGTTGATCTCGATAAATAATTCGGGCACTAACGAATTAAAGAGATCTGGATTCTTCTTTTCGGATTGCTTTAATTGATTGCGAATCCATGAAATTTGACCTCGTGTTTTCTTATCAAGAGGTGGATTTATAGTAGCGGACATTTCGACATTCTTACGATCAAAGAATGCTTTGATCTCTAAGTGTGCGGCTGCTCTGTCAATCTGTAAGGTTGACTCAAGGCACCGATTACTGATAAGCGCCTTTTTCTCGTATTTAACCCTTGCTGATAAATCGTTTTTAAATTTTATTTTTCCTGATTTAACAAAAATACCAAGTTTGCGGCTTAGAATTAGAGCCATATCACGTTCCTCTTGCAACCAGCTAGAGACCGTATCTTCCACACAAGAATCTGCAACATCAAGTGAAGCCCCAGCATTCGCTTTTTGAGTCAATTCGACCCAACCAAGCTTCATTTGTGTGAAGCCAAGAATACCTGAATTAGGCGATTCAAAATAATCCACGATTTCCTTCATGATCTCAACTTGATCAGCGTCAGCAATATTGTTGTCGTTTTCAGCTAAGAGAATATGCGCAATTGTTAAAATGAAGGACCATGACAGGTGATAGGTAGATACCTGTTTCGGTATGTGAATATTGAGAGGGGATTGGGTTGGGAACGATACGAATTGATTAGAGACAGTGAGCAGGTTAGGAATTCCGTAAGCTTTTGCAATTCCGAGGTATCCTTGGATCTGTTCCTCATTTAGCTCAATACTTTTATTTTTAACCTCAAGTAGTAGGGCATCTATGATTTTGTTACCTCGAATTACGATGATCAATCCATCGACTCTTTTTCGCTCAAATAGAACGAATTCAGCCTCTGTATACATACGAATATACTTACTTCTGCTAAAGCCAATTGTTCTGAAAATTTGATCTCGGAATTCATTCACTAACTTAAGCGCAGATAAGAATATAGATGTTACGGCCATCTCATCACCCGGCTTGTAGAAGGGAATGAGTCTGGCTGGTTGTAGGTGCAATTCTTTTCCTGAACTTAGCAATAAATCGAAATCATCCAATGACATACCTAGCAGTTTTGTTGGCTTTGCACTCATTATTTACTCCCTTTTCTTTTGAGATAGACCATATAATGTCGCAAATCAGCCGCGCGGCGTTTTGCGTCGGCTGATTTTGCCTGGTTATGCAATCTCACGATACTCTACTTTTCATACCTTCTCTCATAAATTAGCTTTCCGGTTTCCGAGAAAATCCAGAGATACCACTCATTATACAATGAGCCAGGTTCAAAACGTTTGCCACGCCATGCAGGAAGCTGCGAATAACGATTTAGAGGAAGTACTGCTGGAATAGTCTCAGCTTTTCCAGGAAGAAGCGTAACTTTTGCACCTTTGGAAAATTCAGATCGTGAGTTCCAGTTTTTAGATATATCTGATGGAGATAATTGTCCCCGTCGAGTTCCTGCTTCCGAAAATAGACCGCCCGGAGATGGCCAAGCCATCCTACGCGGAGGTGAAACACGATCATTTTTCGCATAAACAACTACATAAACTGTAGCTTTATGGTTTGATGTGTTTTTAACAATCACATCAAACCAAATCTCATTTCCCGTTATTTGTATGTTTGATAAAGATGCTGTTGGCCCTTGGCTCATTGCAGGATGGCTGAAAGCAAATATACCTATTACTAAAATTACTAAGTAAATCGCGGTATAAAAGATTACTCGCTTACGCATATTCCTATCCCCTCTCGCATGATTTTATTATTCTTGCATAACATCAATTAGGCCGCCTATTAGCGGTGTTATTTTACCGATTAATATTAATTCAACCTCTTAATTATCTTCTCATTAAAGAATCTTAGATCGTCAAATGTTAAAAATATTAAAAACAGAAATACCGTATTACAAATTACCCGTATAAAGATGAAAGGTGAACCTCCCCCATAACATAAAAAGCCCCATCTCTCATTTTGAGAAACAAAGCTTTAGATGATGAGACCATAATCCCCCCAAGGTTACAGTTGTTCAAAAGCACAGATGATGCATACAAGATCTATAAGTATTTTAAATCACTAACTCTATTATGATACCTTGTCAAGGAATATTATGGTGAGACTTTCAAGGGGTAATAGTCACTTTTCTCCTGAAATGATTTTGAACAGTTGGTAGGCGAACTCACTGTAAGGAAGCATATCGTGCGCCAGAATAATGCTCTGTCACACGAGTATGCATTAGTAGCAAGGCCCGCGCCAGAAACAAAGACTCTGTCACGCGCCTTGCATGGATAGTCCGCACCCAGGGCGAGCATGGAATGCATCTCGCGTGCCGGAAAACACCCCGTCACACGGCATGCAAAAACTCCTGCCCTCGGTGCTATATTAAGTACCCTTGCGGTGGCGTCGGATTCCATTTCTTGCGTTACTTCTTGCGTTTGCCTTCGGGGCAAAGGTCGCTCTGTCCGGCAAAGCCGATAAAGGCCTTTATCGCTCTTTGTCTGGCGGTCATGCAGCCTGCAAAAAACATAGCAGGCTCCCTGCCAGCCACATTCCCGGACTCCGCTAAACATAAAAAGTGCTTTATGTTACCCTTTGCCCTGTGCTCCTGCGGTACTGTTGTACTGATACGCCGCCGCTTTATATATTATCCCCCCGCCACCCATCGTATAGTTCCTTGCCAGCCAAAAACCGGCAGGCAATGAACCATCCGCCCATCTGCCCCCTTGGGGCTCCCCTGGAAAACCACCACCCCGAAAACAAACACGGTGACAAGTGTCGTTCCGTTGCACGAAGAAAAAGACACACTCCGCCCATCTACACGACACATATCCCCGCAAAAAAAATTATGGATAAGTATTGCTCCACGTTGTTCCGCAACACCTACCCACACAAAGACTAGGTGCAGGATCGAGGTCTGAAGACTTGAATCGAGGGGCTGGACAGACTTCTCCCTACACTATTTAAAACTGCCTTTATCAAGGGATAAAAACTTTAAATACTATGTTGCACTTTTGGTTGTCGAGGTATATTACTGAATTCCGGTTGTAATGTGGCATTATTGGGGGGATGATCAGGTTCGAGATGTTCTTTCTGTAAGAGTTGTTTCTTAATTTTGTCGTTTTGTGCTAAATTACACATGCTAACAGTTGAAATATTATTGCACCGCTTGGAAAGCAGGCGGCAAAAGTAGGTAGCAAACTTCAACCTACAGTGTCGGGAGAAACCATTCTACTCGACTCAATTATCAATGCTTGAGGTTTGGCGTTGATGATTTATTGAAATAAAAACTATGCAAAAGGAATCAAATCAAAATATGATCAAAGAACAAGAACGGGCAGAACTGCACCGCGCTATTTGGCAGATTGCCACGGACTTGCGCGGAAGCGTGGATGGCTGGGACTTCAAGCAGTATGTGCTGGGGATGCTCTTTTATCGTTTCATCAGTGAAAACATTACCAACTACATCAACGCCGACGAGCGACGTACAGGCAATAAAGACTTTGACTATGCTAAACTTTTAGATAAAGAAGCCGAGTTTGGTCGCGCCGATACTGTAAAAGAAAAAGGCTTTTATATTCTCCCCAGCGAGCTTTTTATCAATGTTCGCAAAAACGCTCGTAATGATGCCAATCTCAATGAAACGCTTACCAATATTTTTCGTGATATTGAAAACTCCGCCAAAGGCGCCAGCAGTGAAGACGACCTCAAGGGTTTGTTTGATGATATTGATGTAAACCATAAAAATCTTGGAGCGACAGTGGAAGTACGCAATAAGCGTCTTGTAAAAATAATAGACGCCATTGGTAATCTACGGTTGGGGAACTATTCAGATAATACTATTGACGTCTTCGGCGATGCGTACGAGTTTTTGATGACGATGTATGCATCAAATGCTGGTAAAAAAGGTGGTGACTTCTTTACGCCCCAAGAAGTGAGCGAGCTTCTAGCTGAAATTACAACGATTGGCAAAAAGGAAGTAAACAAGGTCTATGACCCAGCCTGCGGCTCCGGTTCCTTGCTTCTCAAATTTGCTAAAGTCCTCGGCAAAGAAAATATACGCCAAGGCTTCTTTGGACAAGAGATCAACCCGACCACTTACAACCTCTGCCGTATCAATATGTTCCTGCACGACATCAACTACAATAATTTTGATGTGGCTCACGGTGATACGCTCACTGATCCGAAGCATTGGGACGATGAACCTTTTGACGCTATCGTTTCCAATCCGCCATATTCCATTCATTGGGAGGGCGATGCGAATCCCTTGCTTATAAACGATCCACGTTTTTCACCAGCCGGAGTATTGGCGCCAAAGAGCAAGGCTGATCTTGCTTTTACCATGCACATGCTTTCCTGGCTCTCGACCAGCGGCACGGCGGCAATTGTCGAATTTCCAGGTGTGCTCTATCGCCGTGGTGCGGAGCAGAAGATTCGCAAATATCTGGTAGACAACAACTACGTTGATGCGGTGATCCAGCTCCCGCCCGATCTCTTTTTTGGTACCACTATCGCCACCTGCATCATCGTGCTCAAAAAGAGCAAAAACAACAACAAAACACTCTTTATTGATACCTCTGCCGAGTTTGTCCGTAACGGCAATAAAAATAAGCTGTCCAAAACAAACCGCCTCAAGATTTTGGAGGCATTTACCGCGCGTCAAGACGCCGAGTATTTTGCCAAGCTGGTGGACAACAAAACCATTGCAGAGAATGACTACAATATCGCCGTATCAAGCTATGTCGTGGGTGAAGACACTCGCGAAGTGGTGGATATTACCGAACTCAATATGAGAATTACCGGCATCGTCGCACGGCAGAATGAGCTCCGCACCGCGATTGATGCGATTGTCGCCGATATTGAAGGAACAAATCTATGACAAACACCGATAAAAACAACGAAATAATCATCTACCAACCAGCCGACGGAGTATCAGAAATTAGGGTACATGTGCAAAGTGAAACAGTGTGGCTTGGTCAATCTCAACTGGTTGAGTTATTCCAATCTAGTAAGGCAAATATCAGTGAGCACATAAAACATATTTTTGCAGAAGGCGAATTAGATCGAAATCAAGTTGTTCGGAAATTCCGAACAGTTCAAAAGGAGGGAGATAGAGAAGTATCGAGAGATATTGAACACTACAACCTAGATCTAATAATTTCAATCGGTTATCGAGTAAAATCACAAGTCGCTACCCGATTTCGCCAATGGGCGACTGCACGACTACGTGAGTATATCGTCAAAGGGTTTACCATTGATTCAGATCGTCTAAAAAATCTCGGCGGCGGGAATTACTGGAAAGAATTACTCGACGAGATTCGAGATATTCGCAGTAGTGAAAAAGTCCTTTATCGTCAGGTGCTTGATTTATATTCGACCGCTATGGATTACAATCCGCAAGCAAGCGAGTCTTTGGAGTTTTTTAAAATCGTGCAAAACAAGCTTCATTTTGCAGCTCATGGGCATACAGCGGCAGAAGTTGTTTATCTGCGGGTAGATTCGGATAAGACGTTTGTGGGGCTTACGCATTTCAAGAGCAGTGAGCCAAATCAAGCCGAAGCGATGATTGCCAAAAATTATTTAGAATTAAGTGAGTTGAAAGTTTTGAATAATCTAGTCTCCGCTTACTTTGACCTGGCGGAAATCAATGCCATAGAGCAAAAACCGATGAAGATGGCGGACTATATTCTTGAGCTGGATGGCATTTTGAAATCAACGGGAAGAAAACTATTGAGCGATGCCGGCAAAGTGAGTCATCAAAAGGCCACAGAAAAGGCGACTCTGGAATATCGTAAATATAAGGCAAAAAATTTGAGTGAGGTGGAAAAATCCTATTTGGAAAATATCAATTCTCTGCAAAAAAAGATTGAAAAAAAAGTAAAAGCGCAAAAGCCCAAGGGCAAGAAATAATATGACTAAACAAATAAGCAAAATTGAAAAGCTGGTTGCCGAACTCTGCCCGAATGGGGTGGAGTTTAAAGAGTTGGGTGAAGTTTGCGAGATTGCTGATAATAAAAGGAAACCAGTAAAATCAAGTCTCCGTGTGGCTGGCAAAACGCCATACTATGGCGCAAACAATGTACAAGATTATGTAGAAAGTTTCACTCACGATGGCGAATATGTCTTACTCGCAGAAGATGGCTCAGCAAATTTAGAAAATTATTCAGTTCAATATGCTACTGGAAAATTTTGGGCAAACAATCATGTACATGTTTTAAGGGGACTTGATGAAGTTTTGAATAGGTTTTTATTTCACTGGTTTAGAAATATGAATTTCATTCCATTTTTAACAGGTGGAACCCGTGCAAAATTGACTAAAGCAAAGATGCTAGAGATCAAAATCCCAATCCCACCCCTTGCAGTCCAAGAGGAAATCGTCAAAGTTCTTGATAGTTTTACAGAGCTGGAAGCAGAGCTGGAAGCAGAGCTGGAAGCAAGGAAGAAACAATATGAGCATTATCGCTCAGAGCTTTTGACGTTTGGGGATGGGGTAAGATGGACAACGCTGGGTGAGATATTTGAGATGTTTGCTGGACGACAAATTTCAGCAGTTTATATTTCTGACCATAAAACAGAAAATTATCCATTTCCTTGTTATGGAGGTAATGGGATCCGTGGATTCGTTGCAATGAAAAGTCATGACGGAGAATATTTGTTAATTGGTCGTCAAGGAGCCCTTTGTGGTAACGTAAAGCGTGCTAAAGGAAAATTCTATGCAACAGAACATGCAGTAGTTGTCAATTCGAATGGGGATGTTAATATTGATTGGGCATTCCATATGCTTACCTTGATGAACCTAAATCAATACGCTACTAAATCAGCACAACCAGGTCTTGCGGTAGGAAGACTAAATGAACTCCGCATCCCTCTTCCCCCTCTTTCCGAGCAAAAGCGCATTGTCGTAATTCTCGATAAATTCGACGCCCTCGTAAACGACATTTCAATTGGCTTACCTGCCGAACTTTCCGCCCGTCGGTCGCAGTATGAATATTATCGAGGGAAGCTTTTGAGCTTTAAAGAATATGCCAACTAATTACACATACAATCTTGTCGCGGAGAATCCGCAAAGTACCGTGGTGGCGGAATATACGCCGCCGTATGGCGCCCGTGTTGCCCTCTATCAAAGCGAAGCGGTGCTGGAACGCGCTTTTATAAAGCAACTTGAAACGCAAGCCTACGAGTTTCTCGCCATCACCTCCGAAGCTGATCTCGTGGCGAATCTGCGAAAGCAATTAGAGACGCTAAACAGCTTTACCTTTACCGATACCGAATGGAAGCATTTCTTCGCGAGTGAACTAGCTAATCCCAATCAAAGTATTGAAGAAAAAACAGCAACCATTCAAGAAGACTACATCAAGAACCTGACGCGCGAGGACGGCACGGTCAAAAATGTTTACCTGATCAAAAAAGACAGTATTCACGACAACAGCCTGCAGTTGATCAATCAATACGCCACCGAAGAGGGCCAGTGCGCCAATCGCTATGATGTGACGGTGCTGGTCAACGGTCTGCCGATGGTGCATATCGAGCTCAAACGCCGTGGGGTCGCTATTGCTGAAGCATTCAACCAAATCAACCGCTATCAGCGCGAGAGCTTCTGGGCCTCGGCGGGACTTTTTGAATATGTGCAGTTATTTGTCATTTCCAACGGGACGCATACCAAATATTACAGTAACACCACCCGCTCCCAGCATATCAAAGAGGCCAGCGAAGGCGCGGCGAAAAAGGGCAAGCGGACAAGCAGCAGTTTTGAATTTACGAGCTGGTGGGCAGATGCTACCAACCGGCCGATCACCGACTTGATGGATTTTGCCAAGACTTTTTTTGCCAAGCACGCGCTTTTGAATATCTTGACCCGCTACTGCGTGTTTACGACTGACCGCATGCTTCTGGCGATGCGTCCGTATCAGATAGTGGCGACCGAGCGAATACTGAGCCGAATCGAAACTAGCACCAATTACAAGACACTCGGTACCGTAGAGGCTGGCGGATACATTTGGCATACGACCGGATCAGGAAAAACCCTTACCAGTTTCAAGACAGCGCAACTGGCGAGTAAATTGCCACAGATAGACAAGGTGGTATTTGTCGTTGACCGCAAAGATTTGGATTACCAAACGATGCGCGAATACGACAAGTTTGAGAAGGGCGCAGCCAATAGCAATACCAGCACGGCGATTTTGAAGAAACAGCTGGAAAATCCCAATGCCCGTATCATTATTACCACTATTCAGAAGCTGGATCGCTTTATCGGGCGGAATTCTGGGCACGCTATTTTTGGTGGTCATGTCGTGCTGATCTTTGACGAATGCCACCGTTCGCAGTTTGGCGATATGCATGCCGCAATTACTAAGACATTCAAGAATTATCATCTCTTTGGTTTTACCGGTACGCCGATTTTTGCAGTCAACGCCTCTGCCGGTGGGCGGCCGGATTTGAAGACCACTGAGCAGGCTTTTGGCGAAAAACTGCACACCTATACGATCGTGAATGCGATTGCGGATAAAAATGTCCTGCCGTTTAAAGTTGACTATGTTTCTACCGTCCACGAAGCGGAGAATATTGTAGACAAGAAAGTGAGCGATATTGATCGTGAGGCAGCGCTCGCATCTCCCGCACGTCTGGCAAATATTGTGAGCTATATTCGTGAACATTTTGACCAGAAAACCAAGCGCAATAGTTTTTATAAATTGAAGGATCGAAGGCTGGCAGGGTTCAACTCCATCTTTGCCGTTTCGTCGATTGATGTAGCGAAAAAATATTACGCCGAGTTTAAAAAACAACTTAAGGATTTGCCAAGCGACAAACGACTCAAAGTAGCAACGATTTATAGCTTCGGAGTGAATGAGGAAGATGCTGATGGAATAATTGATGAAAACTCAGAAGATACGAGTGGGCTGGATGTAAGCTCACGAGACTTTTTGGAGAGTGCGATTGTGGACTATAACGCGATGTTTGGAACATCGTATGACACTTCGTCTGACAAGTTTCAGAATTATTATAAAGATGTGAGTCTGCGGGTAAAAAATCGCGAGGTTGATATTCTGATCGTGGTCAACATGTTTTTGACCGGCTTTGATGCAATAACGCTCAATACGCTGTGGGTAGATAAAAACCTTCGGTTGCATGGACTACTCCAGGCCTTTTCGCGTACAAATCGAATTTTAAATAGCGTAAAGACTTTCGGAAATATTGTCTGTTTCCGCAATTTAGAAGAAGCAACCAATAAATCTATTGCGCTTTTTGGTGATAAAGAAGCCAGCGGAATTGTGCTTTTGAAGGCCTATGCTGATTACTATAACGGCTACAAAGATGGCGATAAAGAAGTGCGCGGGTATGCCAGTTTGGCGGCCGAGCTTTTGGAGAAATTCCCCATTGGGCAACGGATTGTAGGCGAACAAGATCAAAAAGATTTTATAAAGCTTTATGGTGCAATTTTGCGTGTCCGTAATATTTTGACAACCTTTGACGAGTTTGTGGGTAATACGCTTTTGACTGAGCGTGATGTTCAGGATTATCACAGCATGTACATTGACCTCTATAACGAATTTCGCAAAGGGACAGAGGTTGATAAGGAGAATATCAACGATGATCTGGTATTTGAGATGGAGCTTATCAAACAGATAGAGATCAATATTGATTATATACTGGGGCTCATCAAAAAATATCACGAAGACCACACCAAGAATCGGGAACTCTTGCTTGATATAAACAAGGCGATAGATTCCAGTGTTGAGTTGCGCAATAAGAAAGATCTCATCAACCAGTTTATTTCTTCGCTCGATGTGCATTCAGTGGTTGATGATGATTGGCAGAAGTTTGTTGAGGGTAAAAAAGTGGAAGAACTTGAACAAATTATTGTGAGTGAAAATCTTGATCATGATGCTACTTTTGCATTTGTACGCAATGCTTTCCGAGATGGCAGCTTGGCAACGACGGGGACAGCTATTACAAAGATTTTACCACATGTATATCGATTTTCTCCAACTGGCGAGCGTACTAAAAAACGGGAGAGCGTTCTCGATAAACTAATGCGCTTCTTTGAGAAATATTTTGATATTTCGGGCGGGAAGTTTTCAGAATAAATTAAAAAATTACTAGCCATGAACACATTTAAAAAATCAGCAATTAAAATATTAAAAAAGGCGAAAACCCCTTTGCATTATACCGAAATTACTCGGCTGGCTTTGGAGCCCGGTATTTTGGAAACCGAAGAAGATAAGCGGGACGCTGGTAAAAAAGTAAATAAAGAAAGCCTAACAAAAGCAATACAGCCGAGCTCTACGCTCCGGCTGATTTTTTCGGCGTTATAAAAACCACGTCGCATCTTCAGGTCGCAATTGATGCTTTGTTACGAACAGTATTCATCAAAATATTTCAGCATAGCGAGCAACTCTTTGTGATATTCCTCTGCCAGTTCTATGATTTTAGGAAAATAAAGTCTATGCTTGCCCCCGAAGCGGATTTACGTCTGAGTGCGGCGGGGTAAAACATTACCGGGGGCCAGGGTTGCCTTGGCCCCTTTAGAGGTGGTATATTGAATCAAAAGCACGTTTTATGTGTCAGAGAGACAGGAAACAATAAGAGGGTGCCATGTCACGACAAGAAAACATAGAACGATTACAACGGGCAATAGGAACCGAAGAAGAACGAATCAATGACCGTTTCAAGGCCGGTAAAATCCCCGATAAGGAAGATTACCGGGAGATGGACCGCCTCAAACGGGCTTTACGATCTGAGCGGATACAGGCCACAAAAGAGGCCCGACGGACGGACCCCCTGCTTGATAAGACATGCAGCGTCAAAGTATCCGGGGCCGAGTATAACAAGCTTCTGAAAATTGCAGAGGGCAGAGGCGTGAACGTCTCCGATCTTATCCGGGGACTGATCCGCGATCACCTGTTTGCAAAAGTGGAGGGAGAGGGCGAAAATAAGGGGTAAAGTGGAGCGTGACGCATAGAGGGGGCGTAAACGTCCCATAAGGGGTGTTATGTAAACTTTAGAAGGGAACAAGGCACCCGGAAAAAGTTTGATTTATGGCGTAAGCTACCGTTTATATATAGAATAAACCCCTCCACCTTTTCGGGCGATTTGAGGGGGGGCGCTGCTTGATAATGTCCTTTTATCGACTGTAATTTATCGTTTCGTTCCAAGTGAGGATGATATGAAAGTAAGTGGTGGATTTATAGTCATAGTCGTTTTGTTAGTGATGTTTGGTGCCTATGGGGTGCTGCATAATCCCCCCACAACTACCGAAAGCAAGGTGACGATTCCCGCAAAAACACCCGAGGAGCTTCGACAGTGGAGGATCGAACAACAATTTGATCCAATATACGGCTATCATATAGAATCGGTGAAGACAATTAAATCGACAATGCACAATCCAAAGTCTTTCGAACATGTGAACACCGTATCTTGGGATAGAGGGGATCATATAGCGGTGGAGACAACCTTCAGGGGGACGAACGCCTTCGGGGCAATTGTCACAAATACCGTAACACTGGAGTTTAAACTCTGACGTTTAGAGAATACCACCGGCAAAATGCAACTCTGGCCTTTGGTAGTGACAAAATAAAAGAAAATCGCGGATACAAGAAAAGGCTCCTGAGAGATCGGGGGCCTTTTTAGTAGGTAGCTATAGGGTAGCAGAGAAAAAGAAAAGGGGTTACGATTTCTCGTAACCCCTTGATTTTATGGTGGGCCCTGTCGGGTTCGAACCGACGACCTACTGATTAAGAGTCAGTTGCTGCTTCCAGCTGAGCTAAGGGCCCCTATATCTTTAAATGGTCGAATTATGATTCTGTTTATTAATGGTCTTTTC
>Ga0208905_1000625_pt1 | contig 17935 bp, 23 predicted proteins | sample AntAceMetag02UKS_FD_184776 | JGI IMG/M metagenome (GOLD analysis project Ga0208905, IMG submission 184776) | Saline lake microbial communities from Ace Lake, Antarctica - Antarctic Ace Lake Metagenome 02UKS (SPAdes) (version 2) | ecosystem: Environmental > Aquatic > Non-marine Saline and... | reverse complement strand
TTGAATGTTATTATCCCTACAAGAGAGAGTCAGCCCATCTTAAACTGACTGAATTTTTATAGATAGAAAAATAGTATTTCAACACTGCAATAATTATACCCTGAAAAAGTGTGTTTGTCAAATTACCCAGTTCAGCAATATATCAACATTTTTATAAAGGACTTGACAAATTATTTTTTTGAGGTATACTATAATTAGAAAATGAAAACACAAATTTGTATTTCCGAAGAACTACAAAGATACAGACTGAAGAATAAATTAAGCATTGAAGAACTCTCTCGTAAAATTGGAGTAAGTTATTTCACCTGTTGGAAATGGCTGCATGGAGCGGGAGTATCTTCCCTTGCTTACCGCAGGTTAAAGGAAGGAAAGTTTATTTAGTGAGGATTTTTTTTGGAAAGAAATATCAATAAATTTATAAACAACTTGACAAATTATTTTTTATGAAGTATATTATAATTAGAAAATGAAAAGGAGGAAAATATGATTCGCAGACCAAACAAAAAAGCGGTCCGGAAAAGAATGCTAAAGAAAAAGATAAAAGAAAAAATAGAGCAGTTAAAAATGAAATTGAGTTCTCTCGATAACAGAGAACCAGTAAAGATATAGAGAAAATGAAAACCTATAGAATTATGAATCAGATAACGAAAAAATGGTGGGAAGGAGAAGCAACCTCCGCCCAGGAAGCCTGTGAAAAGGCTGGTTGGTTAATAGGAGCTTGCTTTGTAAGAGTGAGAACGGAGAAAATGGGATGGGGCAAAAGAAAAAATCCGGACCAAAAACATTAGAGAAGTTCAAACGCAAAGGCAGGTTTTGGCTTTATATTGTTAAATGCACCAACGGAACTTACTATACAGGTTATACAAATAACTTAGAAAACAGAATTAAAACACACAACAAAGGCAAGGGAGCAAAATATTTGAGGGGGAAATTGCCGGTGCAATTAGTTTATGCTAAAGAGTATAGACATTCTAAGAATGCGCTGCGTGCTGAGCGAAATACCAAGAAACTGACACATAAACAAAAAGAGGAATTAGTAACCAAATATGTTAATTCGGAATAATCTCACAAAGGCTTTAGCACATCTCCAGATACATGGTAACCAATGGAGACTACTCTGGATTATCTGGGGATAAAACAGATAAACAGAAAGAAGCCTATATCTCTCTATCAGAATTTGATAGGGAGACAGGATTACCCTCTCAACTTATAAGTAGAGAGTTGATTGATTTAGAGAAAAGAAATATTATTAAAAGAATCCGCTCTAAAGCAAAGCCGGTTAAATACAGTTTCCAGAAGGACTGCAAGAAATGGATCCTCACTTCCGGAGCATTAGAAAGAAGGAATCGTATAATACGCGGGAGTCTGCACAACAGAATTGATGAAGAGACTAAAAGAGAAATAGAAAAGGACAGGGAAAGGTTAGGATTAAATAATTTCAACCTTTCGGAGGAATTACCAAACTATGGCTACTAAAAAAGAGAAGAAATGAACTGGCTTATAACAATTACCGGTGGCTTGACTGATGGAATAAATCCCTGTGCCTTCGCTACAATAGTATTCCTGATTTCTTATTTAACTGCCATTAGAAAAACAGGAAAAGAACTCTTGCTTATAGGGATTTGCTTCACTGCATCTGTATTCTTTACTTATTTCGCTCTGGGTTGTGGCGCTTATGAAATAATAGAAAGAATTGCTAATTTCCCTCTTGTTGTGAAGTGTCTAAAAGGATTCATCGCAGTACTGGTGATAGGGTTAGGTCTTGGCAGCCTCTGGGACTGGTATAAATCCAGGGTAGATATAAGAGCAATGAAACTGAAACTTCCGGAAAAATTAAGGTCTAAAATTAGACAACAGATTATACGGAGGTTTCAACAGAAGAAGAAACTGGTGGCTACAACTATTGTTTTGGGGGTCGTAGTCGCCATTTTAGAGAGCGTTTGCACAGGACAGGTCTATTTGCCTGTCATCGCATCTCTGATATACTTCAAGGTTAGAGAAGCATATCTATATCTTCTGGTGTATAACCTGATGTTTATTATCCCAATTGTTTTGGTCTTTATTCTTGCCTGGAAAGGGACAAGTAATGAAAGACTATCAAACTGGAGTAGGAAACATTTATCATTAACAAAGTTAATTATGTCTGGGTTCTTCATACTTTTAGGAATTTTCATCCTGGTATGGAAATGCCCTGGCTGTGGATAAAAAAGGGGGTGTCTAATGATTGAGGACTTGAAGAATACTTTGTTTGCTACTATGCCGGCAAAGGAGTTAGAGGAATATCTGAAGTTGGTTGACTGCCAGGAGATACAGCAAGGGGCAGATATTTACACTACTGGTAATACCTTCTATGCTAAGAAGGATAACCGACTCTATGTAAGTATATTTGGAGATTCTCACATCAAGGGTAAAGAAGGACCGGTAGGTCTCTTTTACTCCTTTGCTCCTGACGGAGTAAGGGCGGTACAGTCCACCGATACCGAACAGTATATCCCGGATATACCTAAATTCTTTACCTGGTTACCTTATCCCTTTCAGTTGAGGGAGATAGTGGCCGAGAAGAATAAGATGAGTTGGCAGGCTGCTTACTGCTCCTTCCTGGATTGGTTAAAGAGACAGAATGAGAATTACACCAACGAGAGTATCGCTACTGCGGTATGGTGTAAGGAAGCGCTGGAAGAGGGGTAGGGTACTATTTTATTATCTTACCCCTCTCAGTCTCTCTGGTCATTTTTCCTTTGTGGTTTTGGCTTTTTTCTTGAGGATAGGTTTCCACTCTTTCTCTTTCTTCGGTTCTTTCTTTTTTTCTAATTGCTCTTCTTTCTTAGGCGTTTCTTTCTTTTGCTCTACTTTCTTCTCTGCTCCCTTTTCCTTAGGTTTAGAAAGAGTCGCTTCAACCTTTTGGATATGACTCGCTAAGGAATTCACAACCCCGCTAAATTCCTCTTTTAACTTTTTCATATCCTCAGGCTTCACCGTAAAATTATCATAGGCTCTATGAAGTTTCCTATAGGCGTTATTTAAGGAAATAGACAAGGAAAACATCCTCACGGTCTCCGCTGCATCACGGTATAGGAAAGCCGGGTTTCTTCTGCCATCAGCCCTAAAAATTATCTCTCTATTATTAGCCATTATTATCCCTCCTTTTTTCCTTTCTCTACATATTCTTTTATAAGTTCCAGTAGCGCTGAACTTATTGTTTTGTCTTTTTCATATACTTTTTTCACAAACTCGTTCGCTAATTCTTCCGGGACATAAGCAGTGATAGCCCTGCCTTTTCTCCTTCTCTTAATCTTTTGTTTTGTCATTTTTATAATTTCTTTGCTAAATTACTAAAGGCAGTATATCCTGCCATAGAAGTAGAAAGTATCCAGACATACAAAACTAACGCAGCAGGAATTCTAAGAGGAAGAACTAAATACCCTAAAGGGATACCAATAAGAAACACAAATGTTAAACCTCTACAGTAATGGAAAGCCTCAGAACTATAGTGAGCGTCTGTAAGAAAAGTCTTTCTTCGTCTTAACTCTCCTAAAATCAACACTAGCGGAACAGAAAAAAGCCACAAGGCCCGAGAAAGTTTAAGAACAGAAACCTTAAAGCAAACTATAGAGGCTGCCCAGCCGAACTTCCTTAGTTTTTCTACCCCTTTGATATTGTAGAAAAATCTATAGGGGATCACTGAAAGCCGCTTGTCAAGTGTATCGCTTACATCTTTCCCTTCTAAATCTTCCTCTTTTGTTTCTGCTTTCCTGATAAGATTTTTTTCTCTTTCTTCTAACCGGAGAATCTTCTCCCATGCGAAGAGCCTGTTTTTTACATCCCTTAAAAAATTTTCTCGCACTTTCCCTGACATCCCGCGCATACTTAAAACTCCTCGTTCTTCACTTCTTGCTAAAGACTTCAAAGTAGAAATATCGCGGTTGATAAATAGAAACCCACTAAACCCTAACAACAGAAAGCATACTATCCCAAGAGCAGCGAACATTGATATTTTATTTCCTCCGGGTTGTCTCATTTATTATTCCTCTATCCCTTTATCCTTTAAGAAATTTCTCTCGGGTTCTGGTAAAAGCGGAAATCTCACTTTATATGTCCCCCCCTGCGAATAAACAAAAGCATGCCCTTTGGGTAATTCGTTGATCCATTCGGGTCTTACTAGAAAAACTTCTTTATCCCTCTTTGACTTTCTGAAGGAGGTATCAAAAACTTCCTGGGAATCGTCAACCTCAGGGGTAATAGAAGTCATTTCCGAATATTCTTTGATAGTCGTTTTCCCAACTTTGTCGGTAAATTTCTTGGGGGTGTCCATATCGGTTGCACGCATAAATATCTTAATATTTGTATTATCAAGAATCTGCTGAGCGGCAGCCTTCGCGTTATAACCCATATTCGCCTCTAAATCGGCGATTGATTGTATAGCAATAACTACTCTCAACCCGGCACCACCTGCTTTAGAAATTAAATCTATAAATCCTGGATAACAGACATTCTGGAATTCGTCAATAAATATCCAAACTGGAGAACGGGTAGAAGTATAGGTGTACCTTCTGCCGACATAAGAAACTAAGTCCTGTAGCGTTATCTGCGCTATAGCACTTGCAGTTTCTTTTCCTAACAAACTTGCTAAAGAAAAATAAGCAACTTTACTTCTCTTTTCAAATAAATTCTCCCAATCAATATCAGCAGGAACAGCAGAAAGAAGTTTTCTGTTCTCTCCAGCATTAAGAGAAGAGAGTAATTTGCGTAACCCGCCTGCCATCTTCTCAAAATGCTCTCTTGGATGTTGGTAATAATCAATAAGACCTTCGCAGGATTCGTTTATTTCCATTCCCCCCCTCACCGCATTTCTATAAAATTTTATAGATTTTTCAGGGTTGTCCATGGAAACCTCGCCGAAGTTCTCTATATTCTCCCCTAAATGTTTCCCGATAGTCTCAGTCATCAACTGCCCTAAATACTCAAGGGATAAGGCATACCGCCCAATATCTGACAGAGTAATCACTCTATCAAGAAAATTCAACCCCTGTGCCACAGCCAACACTACACCATGACAGAAATCTGTAAAGTCTTTGGAAGTTCCTGCCTGTGGGAGCAAGGCAGTAATTCTATCGGGAATATCCGTGATGGCTGAATATGTAGATAAAGGATTATAGGTTGCTGAGTATCGCGGATAGGGTAGAGAAAACCATACAAAATCTTCTTTTTCTCTACCAGAGGCAATGGTTTGTGAATAACAGAAATCCTGTAATCTTTTTTCTCCTTTCGGGTCTATCACAACAACAGGCTCTTTCCTTCTAATCGCCTGGGCCATAAGCATTTCTAAGGCCCTTGTTTTCCCCACTCTTGTCGCTCCCACAAGAGCAACATGGCCAACAAACTCCTTCTCCGGAATAAAAATATTTCTTTCTTCTCTAGCACCAACACCGTGAATGACACTCTTCCCGCCTAATTCTTCGTTTCTGGCGAGAAACCTTTTTGTGTCTTTTTTTGATAAATTATACATCTCTTGAACATGGCGGTTGTCCCAGTTAAAACCTTTCCCGAGATAAATTTCTCCCGCTTCCCCGGGGAATTTAGAAGGGGACAATTGGAAGATGTTTAATTGGGTAAGACCTTTGGAAAAAGAGACGAGAAAATGCCATTTTAAGAATTGGAATAAACCAATAAAGAAAAAAATAACCGCCATTCCTTTGAGAATATAAGGAAGAGGTGAAAGGCTAATGTAGAAGGCCCCACTTATCCCAATAAGAGCAGAGAATAAATATAAAGAACGCACTGATTTGTCATTCATTTTTCACAAAATCAAAAGCCTCTCCTGAAAGAAACTCCACCTTTCCGGTAAAGACAGGGGGAACTTCACTCCCCCATAAAACTTCATTCTTAAAAAACATAACTGCGAATGTAGAAGGGTTCCCATCTTTCTCTGGAGGAACAAATCTCATTCCGTAGACATTCCCACTTTTACCTCCTTTCAGGAGAGCGCCTCTTTCATCCAATTCTTGCTGCATTCTCTTGAAAGGAAGAATATTTAAGTTGCCCCGTTTTTTCATTTCCCCCATGACATCTTCAATTCCTTGAGGGGTAGAAATCGCTGTAAAGTTATCTCCAACAACAATAGGATTTCCTTTCAGACGGTTTGGTATCCAGATAATATTACCACCTTTATAGAGAGAACGAACAGTCTCACAAAAACTCAATAGGTGATCGTCAGCAAATTGGATTCTTTTCTTCCCTGTAGTTGCCTCCTTCGTTGCATCTCTATCGCTCTTCCCTGTAGTTGCCTCCTTCGTTGCATCTCTATCGCTCTTCCCCAGAACTGGTGAAATTCTACTGTACTCGGGATGTAGAGTAAGGGCATCAAGTAAATGGCTAAAAACTTCACTCCCCAGAAATTCAATATCCTCTGGTTTGATAACATTATAAAGAAGGAAATTGGAATACAGATTATGCCGATTATGAACACGGTCAGGTTTCCATAAAATTTCATAATCTTGATACTGTAGGGCAAAGGAATACAATCCTTCGGCATACGGACACCAGACCTTTTTTTCTTTGTTGTTAGTAGCAATCACTTCTACATCAAACACTTTACCAATGTCATGCAAAAGAGCAGCAATCACCACACCAAATTGCCATTGTTTTTTCATCTGCACAGATTTAGCACGGTCTCTCATACCATTAGGAGACTCCATTTGCCATAGATTAGTTCCAAATACTTTTAATGATTGGGAGACGGTATCTAAGGAATGAAGAAAAAGACCCCCTGGTCCAGAATCGTGGTGTTTTTCTGAAGCAGACAAATCAAACACGAAGTTAAGGAATCTTCTCACAAGAGAATTAAAAAGAAAATCACATTTATCACTGTGAGACATGAGAGCATCAGAAATTTTATCAATGAGGGGTTGCGAAAAGGCAAGAATTAAGTCCAATTTCCTTTGGGGGGGAAATTTCTGAAAGGACAAAACAGCAGGCTTGCCAAAAAGCACACGAAGAGACTGTGAAAACCTTGTTCCTTGTTTTACCTTTTGTTCCATTGGTCTTGCAAGCAGATAGTTCCTTTCCCATTACCATTCGAGAACCATTGCCTTTACCTTTTTTAATTAAAAACCATTATAACTCTTCTTAAGGAGTTTGTCAAGTATTATAATTACACTATACTTGACACAAAGAAAAATCCGTGATACACTAAAAAACAATGAGCAAAGTTTTACAAACAAGTCTCTTAATAGCGATAGTAGTGGCAGGGTTACCCGCCTATGCAGAAAAAGTAAAGGTTTATGATTTAGGAGAGATTGGCTTTACCACTCCGGTTAATGTAAGGAGCATAAAGGAAGATAACGAGGATGTTTATCAGAAACAGCCAAAGCTTGATTTTAAGAAGTTTGAGGAGAGATTAAAACAGGTAAAGCAACCTTCTTTTTCTTTCCACACCAACCTACCAGGACACAAAGGCAACCCTACAAAAACCACAAAGTATCTCAAAGACCGCGTACCTCTTACAGAGGGAACAAAAATGCTTTTCTTCCGTTGTTCGGATAAGTTAGATCCTAAAAAGATTAAGAACATCACTTATGGCTACTGCGTTTCTTACAGTAGCCTGCAAGAGATTAAAAAATTCAGGGAAAAAAATAACACCGCCTTCCCGATTCAACCTCTCCAGGATGATAAGGTTTGTAAATGGATTGGGATTACTTCCCTGCCAGCAGTTCTAACCATAAGAGGAGCGAAGATTGAAATACAAGAAGGTTTATAGTTTTGTTTTAGGGATAGCATTTATCCTGGGAACAACCGCTAAAGCAAAAGCACAGGTAAGTTTATCCGACCTTTGGCAACCTGCTCATATGCTTTCCTGTGTCAGTTTTGAGATTGTGGGAATATGCTTTGACCCCGGTCCACCTCCAAGAATTGGAATCAAAATAAGAATGTGGAGACCAGAATTGATAGTAGAGACGGTAAAAAGACCAGGAGACAGCGTAATACCTTTTATTGGGGATACCGTCAATAAAATGTGCGCCACTGCTCTCCAATCACTAACCAAAACATTACCTACCAGTGGCTCAACAACTTCTTATGGGCCACAATCAAACCTTCAGTTTAATGAGGTGCATGTCTATGACTATCCTTTTAAGAACTGGCTGGCTATGTATTTCGGAGGGCTTTGGTGCTACGCTCCCGTTAGCAGTATCGGAGACCAGGCTTTCTTCCGGTACCTAACAGAACTTGATTTTGAGGAATGGAGATTTGGAGGAATAGAGACTATAGTCCGCGCTCCTTGGATACTTGCGAGTGTTATCTGCACCTTTCCTGTCCCTGGAACAGGGAGTATTTGTATGGGGAGATGGGGAGCAATCTACCCGAGAACAGGATTCCTTCCTCATCAATCGGAAGTAGTAGGAAGTGCTGCCGATTCTTTCAGGGCAGTCAGTAATGCCTCGTTGTATGGCCTAAACTTCCACCATATTAGGATTAGCCCTCTTTGGTGGAGGCCGTCAACAGAGGATAAATTACAGATGTTATATCCTATACCGTCTGGTTGCATTCATATAGGAGAAATACCTTTATTATGGGAAACAGGAAAAACAAGTATAACTGGAAAATACCTCTGGTTATACTGGCGACATGTGGATTGCTGTATCTGGTAGCAACTCCTTCTTTCGCTGGTGGACGCTTCTTTGACACAGAGATAAAATTCTTTGAGGTAGAAAAAGGAAAGGGTTGCTCTGGTTGTGGCAAGACCACATCAAAAAAAGAAATAGAAAACATCAATGAGAAACTACCCGACATAGAGAAGTTGAAGAAGCAGAAAAAAGAAGCACCAAGGGTTATGCTTACGGGATTTATTTCTCTGAATAGTCCTTATACAGAAGGGGCAGTTGAAAAATTAGTTAGTTTTAGAGATAAACACCCTGGAGTGGTAGTTAAAGGAGTAGCGATCCTACCTCTGAAAGGAGGAAAGGAATTGCTATTAAAAAATACCAACCTCTGGAAAACTAAAATTCCTTTTAGGGTAGACTTCTCTTTGAAAGAAGTAGAATCCTACCGGATTACCAGCACACCGACTTTTGTCTTTGAGGACAGCAATAATAATGCTTACAAGATTTCCGGACAACCTGATTTAGAATCGCTCTTTGAAAAATATTTTTAGTTTGACTTCTGGAGAAATTTAGTAGTAAAATACTTCCGTGCTTTAGTCTCTCCCCACAAGTCTCGGGAAGCACAAACGCCGTCCAATATATGGAAAAGCGGGTTATTCATTTCGGATACAAAGCGGAAAGTAGTTGGGTGGCGGGCTTGCTCCTCTTCTTGAGACTTGGAGGACAAGTTAAGAACTCGTTGCTACTTTCCGCTTTTTTTATTATACGGAAAGTTATTCACAGGGAACAGAAAGTAAAATGGTCCAGGAACCCGTAGAAGATATTTTTAAGGAGGATACTATGATAGAAAAAGATAAAGTAAAAAGAATTGTAGAAGAAGCGCTTAAGAAACCTAAAAAGAAGAATGATTTTGCAAGAATAGAATTTCAACTAATGGAGATACCTATGGCTGATTATTCACATAAAAAACATAAAGAAGATTTGTCTTTATTGAAAAAAGAATTGCCTGGGGCGATGGAGAAACTTATAGATGATGAGAATGTTGTTTTTTATAAAGGGAAAGGGTTTATTGCGGCGGTTGGAAGCCTGTATGGGAAACTTACAGCCTTTGATGAAGCAATACTTAAAGCAGGAGTATTTTCTCATTTATTTGAGGCAAAAAACAATGTAGTATATCTTGAGAACCGAGCAGAATTAAGGAAGAGATTAGGAATCCCTGAGCATGGCGGAGCACATCTTAAAATGCTTAACCTTGCCCTTCTCAAGATTGCTAATCTCCAAATTCTCCATACCAAATTTTATGGCAAACAAAAAGGAGAATATAGCAGAGTTAGAGGGCTGCCTCTCTTTAAGGAAAGTTCAATTCCTCTGGAAAGGATAGAGGAAAGAGGTAGGCCTATTTATCTCGTCTTAAATGATATTCTTGGAGAGAATATCAAAAGAAAGTATTTTAAGTATATTTCCGTTAAAACCTATCTTTCTTTGAATGACCACCCTATTGCCAGAAGATTATACGAGTATTTAGAAAAGAAATTCGGAGACGGGAAAAACGAATTTCCTGAAAGTATTGATAGCCTGAATCCAAAAATAGGGAACAATACTAAAAATGCCACATGGTCAAGAAAAATCTTAAACGAAAATCTTAAAGCACTGAAGGAAAAAACTGATTATGAATATAAATTTAGCGAAGATGGCAAAGTAATAATTTTTAGTAAAACAAAGACAATAACTAAAATTATAACCGAAGCACCAAAAACCTATACTGAACAGAGAAGAAATAAGATGTTTATTGCCTTGACTAAATTAAATATCAGCACAACAAACATCTTGAGTTTATTTGACAAATACTCTTTGGACAGAATAGAAAAACAATTAAAATATCTCCCTTACCGGAAAGCATTGAATAAAGCAGGGGTTTTGATTGAATCTATAAAAAATAATTATCCAATGCCTACTTCTTATGAAAGAAAAATTGAAGAAGAAAGACGGAATAGGTAGGGTAAACTGACTAAAGATTGAGGGTAAACTGACTAAAGATTGAGGGTAAACTGACTAAAGATTGAGGGTAAACTGACTAAAGATTGAGGGTAAACTGACTAAAGATTTAGCTCTTTGAAAATTTAATAACTCCTTATTTTACATCCACTTACAGAGATACTTAATTTTATATAACAAAGTCTTTATAATAAAGTCTTTGTAATACTAGTTATAACAAAGGCAAGAGAATTGCCTTTTTAATATCATTTTTAGAAAATAAAGGACAAAAAAACAAATACTAAAAACTTGACAAAATAGTTGTGGTAGGGTATAATATACATTACTATAATTATGGCACAAGAAAGAATACAAATATACCTTACCAAACCAGAATTAAAAGGGTTGAAACTATTAAAGAAAAAAACAGGCAAGAGTATTGCCGACCTTATCCGGCGAGCAATAGATAAAGTCTATTTTGACAGGGAGTTAAAAAATGAACAACATTATACCTCTTCTAAAAAATGAAATAGTTCCGCACCAAGGAGAATATCCTAAGTATTTTACTCCGCCTGAAATTCGTAAAATTCTTGAAGTTGCCGAATCTAAGGTAAAAACAGCCAAAAACAAAAGAGAAAAAATAAATACTGATAAAAATTTTCTTCTTCTTAAGACCCTTTGGCAAACTGGTGCAAGAGTATCAGAGTTAGTTGGCAATGGCAATGCACCAGGTCTCCGGGTTAAAGATATAGATATGTATGGGAAAACTATTACTCTTCAAACATTGAAACAAAAGAAAAGAAAAACTAAACCTGGACCAGTAGGAAAAAAAGATACTCCCTTTGTAGTCCGCAGGATTCCACTGCAAGACGGATTACGCGGGGATTTTGCTATCTTTATTTCTGCTTATTTCTTAAAGCCAGAGGATAAACTGTTCCCTATCTCACCCAGGAGAGCGAGAGAAATTGTAGAAGGGATTTGTTTAGAGGCAGGAGTGGATAGAGCAAGAAGCCACCCTCATACCTTCAGACATTCCTTTGCGGTATATTGTCTGCTTAATCGGGTTCCCCTGCCAACCGTCCAGAAATGGTTAGGGCATTCTTCAATTCTTAATACCCGAATTTATGTAGAAATGATAGCAGGGGATGTCAGAGAGTTTTACGATAGAATTGACTGGGGGTTGAATAATTATGGAACAAACAATTTATCGTTTCAAAGCAGGTGAGAAGAACTTTATCGTAGCCAAAGTGATTGGCTCAGGATTACGCGCCAAAATAGATTTAAGGGTCTTTAAGAAAAACGGTGGGAAAGAAGCAATGCCTACTGGAAACGGTATAACTATTCCCAGAGAGGCATTACCGGAATTAGTCAAAACTGTGCAAAATTTAATTCTTGCCAGAACTTATTGGGGTTAAAAATGACGATTAAGTATTTACCGGCGTTTTTAGTTGTGATTATTATTATAACCCTTTCTATGGCCTTTACAATCCATAGGAAAGCCTCTTATCTTCTTATTGTGAAGAATACTTTAGAAAAAGAAGTCAAAAATATCAGCAAAGTGTATAGTCCAGCAGTTATGGCCCGACCCGCAATTCCTACATCAGTAGAAACTACCTATAACAAACTTTATCAACATCTAAAATTTGTTTGTGCAAAAATAGGGATTGAAGCCAGGATTAAAATACCTAATCTTCCTGATTATAAAACTCCCAGGAAGTTTATCAAGCCATCGGTCTCTATGAAGGGAGTTAACGAATTGAGTGTTTCCCTTGTCTCTCCGGCAGATTACGGAAATTTGTTTTATTTAATATCAGATATTCAGAATTACTTTCCTGTTATCTTTGATGAAATTGAATATAACGGTAAGAATTGGGAAGCAAAGATAAAATTATATGGGATATAAAAGGGGGAACACAATGCGGAAATATATTTTTTTAATGGCGGGTCTTTTTTTACTGGTAACTTTTAACTGTTATGGGAAAGATACTGGTTTAATCTTTGGAGACGAAGATTTATCGCCGATATATTCCAAAGATTATAGCAATAAAGTATCCCAGCCACCAGCGACACTGAAGAAAAAAGAGGAAGTAAAAAATCCTATAAAAAAACAGGAAAAGGAAATTCTTCCTAAGCCAACTTCTCTTAAAATTAAAGAACCTTCTTTTGAATATCTGGTAAAGAGAGGGGATACTCTCTCGGGTATTGCTATAAGATATAGCACAACGGTAGCCAGGATAAAAGAGATTAACAATCTTAAAACTTGCTTGATAAGAGCAAACCAAAAACTTCTTATTCCGGGGGAAAAGAAGGAAAGAATTAAGGAACCCGTCTATCTTACAGAAAAAATTAAAATAAAAGAAAAAACCCCTTTAGTTGAAGAAGTTCTCTCCTCTAAAGAGGGAAAAGCACTTCTCAAACTTCAAACTGCTATTGTTGTCCAGAAGAAAAGCAATGAACTCACCCAATTAAAAGTTGATGAACTAAAAATGACATTAGAAAAGAAAAAAATAAAAGATGAAATAGAAGGGAAAATAGTTACCACACAGCAAAAGAATCAAACTCGTTCTGGTAGTCTCTTCCCGCCTCCACCCGGGGTTGGGCAAACTTACATACCTTCTTCTGGAACTAATTTGTCTCAATCTACTCCCCAAAAAGAAAAAGGCTTCAGAGTTTTGATGATTTCTTCTTATAGTGGTGGGAAGAGAGCATTAGTGAGAGACGAAGGAAGAACTTTCTATGTGCGAACAGGGGATAAAGTATCAAAGGGAAAGATAGAAGATATTACTTCATCCGGTTTGGTGATTGGTTCTAAACTGTATCCGGTTTCTTCATAGGACTATGGAAAAAATAGGGCAAATCTTAATTAAAGAGAATAAAATCAGCCAGGCAAAACTGGACCATTGTTTAAATATCCAGAAACAAACTCATGAAAAAATAGGAGAAATTTTAGTTAAGAACAAATTTATTGAGGAGGAAGATATCGCGCTTGCCATAGCAAAACAATCGGGTTGGCAATACTGCTCCCAACCAATCACTAATATTTCTAGTGAGGGTCTAAAGAAAATTGGCATAAAACTTTGTCAGAAACATTCCGTTTTGCCGGTTGTTCTAAATGGCGAATTAGAAACTGCTCTCCTTTTCTCTGACCCCTTCGATACTATCGCGAAAGAACTTGTCGTAGAGAAGGGGCTGGGTAATCTTCCTAAACTTGTTTCTACAAAGTCAGTGATTACCCTCTCTCTAGAGCGCTTTGCTTTACCCTCTGACTATAGCAAGAGAAGAATAGAGAATCTTATAAAAGAGGTTACATCTAAAGGGGTTAGTAGTGGTGCAGCGCAAAGATTAGTTGATGCTTTAATTGAGGAAGCAGTGCGTCAGGAAGCAAGCGATATTCACATAGAACCCAGCGACCTTACTTCGGATATCCGTTTTCGGATTGATGGAATGTTGCAACCAGTATGCAGTATTAGAAAAGAGTTCCATGACTATTTGGTAAATGTTTGTTATGATAGGGCAGGAGTTACTACGGAGGAATTTAACAAATACCACAATGCGAATTTTGGTCATACCTATTTCGGCCGTAGGGTAGACATTCGTCTTTCTTCATTACCGTCAAGGCAGGGTGCTTGTATTTGCCTGAGGATTCTGGATCGAAAGAAAACTATTCTTCCTATCAGCCAACTCGGTTACGACAACAGTTTGAGAAAAACCATTGAGAGGATTCATTCTAAACCATATGGTTTAATGTTAATCACTGGACCAACGGGAAGTGGGAAAACTACCACTCTATACGCTATTCTCTCAAGAATTAGAGATGAGAGAATTAAGATTCTCACAATTGAGGATCCGATAGAGGTTGAGTTGCCTCTGGTTCAGCAATCTCAAATCAATCTTAAAGCAGGGATTACATTTGCGTCCTCTATCAGAGAATTTCTCAGGCACGATCCTGATGTTATTTTAGTTGGTGAAATACGGGATAGCGAAACTGCCCAGGAGGCTGTTAGAGCAGCATTAACTGGCCATAAGACCTTCAGCACTCTACATACTACAGGTTGTCTGGGTTCTATAACCAGGCTTTTAGATTTGGGTTTGGATTTATCTTATTTAGGGTTGGCTTTAACAGGTATTGTCTCCCAGAGATTGGTGAGGAGACTTTGCTCTCGCTGTCGTCAGAAGGGAAGTATCCCCCCTGGCTACAAAGACTTTTTCCCTGGCGTTAAAGAAGTGTACCAGGCTGAGGGCTGTTCCTTCTGTCGTGGAACAGGCTATCGCGGTAGAACTGTAGTAGCAGAGGTTCTGGAGGTTACTTCTTCCCTCCGGAATTATATGTTAAGCAATAATTTTTCTGCTCTGGAACAGGAGGTAAAACAAATGCAAAAGGAAGATAAATTCCGTACCCTACAGAAAAATAGCCTTCATCTTGTGGAGAATGGTATAACCTCTATAGAAGAAATTGAGAGAATTATAGGGTTGAAGAATGAAGTATAATTATCAGGCACTTACTAGAGCGGGTAGAGTTGTTAGCGGTGTACTGGAGAAACCTTCTGTGCTGGAAGCAAGAGAGAATTTACAGAGAGATAAACTCTCCGTCCTTTCTCTTTCTACCGCTTTCGTTCACCCAACCTTTTGCCAGAATAAGGTTCTAAAAGATAGCACTCTCTCTGGATTCTTCTCTTACTTCGGCGACCTTTTAGGCCCGGGAATGAGTATAGAAGATTCTCTTTCTGCTATTGGTTCTACTACCTCTGAAAAAGTGCTTACCAGGATAACGGAGGAAATAAAATCTTCATTAAAAAAGGGATATTCTCTTACAAGAGCAATGAAGGAAACGGGAGTTTTCCCCGAAATAGCTATTAGCACTCTCTCCGCAGGGGAGGGGGCAGGAAAACTTCCTCAATCTATGAATGAATTAGGGGAATTCTATTTACGGAAAGATACCTTCAGGAAAACTGTTAAAAAAGCGGCAATATACCCTATGCTCATTTTAACATTTGCTACTGGGGTTTTAACTTTAGCAATGCTTTTTCTGGTCCCTAAATTAAGACCACTCTTCCAAAATCTCTCCTTACCCTTTACTACTAGGGCTGTGCTTTTCTTCAGTGATTTCCTCCGTAGTTTTTGGTATGTTTTTGTTGTTGCTATTATCGGTCTCTGGTTAGGAGGAAAGTATTTTTTACAGACAGAAGCGGGGAATCATTTAATCCAAAAATTCTATGAATCTTCCAACACGGGGAGGATTTTTAAGGAAATTACTTTTTCAACAATTTTTCTAAATTTGAGTACTCTTTACTCCTCTGGAGTATCCTTAAAGGATGCTATTTCTTTAGTCGCCAAAAGCACTTCTCACTATATTGCGTTTTGTCTTGGCCGGACAAAAGACCTTTTGGAAAAAGGTTTCTCTTTTTCAGAAGCTCTCATAAAGCAAAAGGTTTTTCCTACCTTTATTACTCAAACGGTCAAGAAAGGAGAGAAGGTAGGCAAATTGCCTGAGTATTTGCAGAAGGTAGCTAAATTTTATAATGAGAGAACAAAGGATAATTTAGAAACATTATCCAGAATGGTTGAACCAGCACTTCTAGTTTTTGTTGGTCTGGTAATAGGCTTAATAGGTTTGTCTATTATCCTGCCGATTTATTCTAATATGGCTAGTCTGGCTCAGCCAAGGTAAAAGAAGTAAGGAGGGAGTTATGCTTAGAAGGAAAGCAGGAAGAAAGGGATTTACGCTTTTAGAGTTAATGATTGTTCTGGCTGTTATAGCGATTTTGCTGATGGCGATATTACCTGCTATGTCGGCTCGCAATACAGCAAAAATCTCAAGTGCATCGCAGACGGTTAATACTCTATATCAGGCAAGTTCTGCCTGGTTGGCTCAGGGACATACTACCTACACAGGAATTAGTATTGCAGTTCTGCAAACTGCAGAACTATTGCCGGCAGGCTTCACCGCGGCAACTGACAATCCTTGGGGAGGTTCTTTTGCGGTTGCAGCTAATACCGACAGTAATAAGTTAAATATTACTGTCGGGAGTGTTCCGGCTGCCGCTGGGCCATCTTTGATAAACATTTTTACACCAAATGCTGCTTCTACCCCCACTTACGATGGCGATACGGATGTCTTTACAGTTACTTTCTAATAGAAGGGGATTTGCGCTTTTAGAGATAGTGATAGCCCTCTCTGTTATTCTTCTGATAATAGGAGGGCTATTAACCTCTACTTACAGCAGAATGAAACTTGCAAGAGCAGAACGCACTATTGAGGAGTTGAAAGGCGTTGCTCAAGCAGGAGTGCTTTACTATTTTGCTACAGATACTATTCCAACTTCTCTTAATGAAGTAGTCTCTGCTGGCTATATTCATATAGGGAATAATCCCTATGGGGGGAGTTATAATCTTACAGGAGTTGCAGAGAAAACTATTACTGCCTCTACAGTTGTTCCTATAGGGGCAATCACGCATACATTGAATACGCAAATAAGTTTTACTCCTTCTGGGGCAACCGAAATACTTAGCTTTACCCGACCAATGGGGTATAATTTACCTATGGAAACATATAGAAAAAAATGGTTGTATGGTGAATAAGGGGGGGGGTTATGGATAAAAAAGGGTTCACGCTGATAGAATTGACTATCGTGATGGCAATAGCAACCGTTCTTTTAGGTGCTGCAGCTCCGGTAGCAGTTAAGAGAATCCAGATTGCTTATGCTCAGAAGGCAGCTCAAGAAATGAATATCCTTGAGGACGCTGCTAAAAATTATTACGCGACTAATGATACCTGGCCAAATACTGCCCAGGATCTAAAAGATGATGGTTATTTATCTTCCACCTGGGTAGCAAAGAATGCCTGGGGGAATGATTATGTGCTTACTCCGGCTGCTGACGGTAAGAGTTTCTCTGTGGAAAGCGATGTCCCTGCAGATTTACAAGGAGTGCTTCTTGCTGCTTTACCACAAAGTTCCTCTGCTGCCGGAACAGTTACTTCTGTAATTCCTATACCAGGGGAGGAGGCTTCTTTAGCGACATTGGTTCATCGGACCAGTACTGACCCTCAGTATAGGGAAATGAGCCAGAGGTTAGTTACTCCTGCAGTCGCGGGGAGAAAAATAGCAGGGAAAGATGTATATGGAATAAACTGTGATCCAACTGAGACAGATGAATCCGGTATGGCAGCAGGTATAGGCAGAATGAAAGATATTTGGGTAGAGGACTTAAATGCTGGAGCAGGGGGGTATGTTGGTGATATTGCCGGTGGCGATATTGCTGTAGGAACAGGAACTCTCTACCATGGCAACCAAATACCTTTACCTTACTTTTCTGATGGGACACAAGCCACCCAGGCTCAATGTAGGTGGATAGTGTCTGGTTAC
>Ga0208905_1000624_pt1 | contig 17945 bp, 18 predicted proteins | sample AntAceMetag02UKS_FD_184776 | JGI IMG/M metagenome (GOLD analysis project Ga0208905, IMG submission 184776) | Saline lake microbial communities from Ace Lake, Antarctica - Antarctic Ace Lake Metagenome 02UKS (SPAdes) (version 2) | ecosystem: Environmental > Aquatic > Non-marine Saline and... | reverse complement strand
AATCGGTTAATTTGCCGATTAAAAAAGCAGGGGCGAAGCCGCTGCTTTGTAACATTTTAGTGCTTTGAAAAAATCCACCACCGACCCTGTGTCGGTGGTGGTGAATAGAAAATAATTTCAAAGAGCTAAAGTGTTACGCTGATTTTAATTCAGAGTGAATGTAATCGGGAGACGGAAGGTTATGGTTTCTTCGATGAGAACTTCCGGAAAGGCATCGAAATAGCGTGCGGCCAGGGGATTGGCTCTGACCCAGGATCGGACATTATTTTGTCCACAAATTACACGGATTACTCTGATTGTTTCACCTCGGCTCAGTGGCTTATTAAACCGCGAATATTGCGAATCTACGCGAATTTAAAAACTAACAAAAAGTGAGCTCGGGTTTTTTAATTCGGGCGCTGACAACCATAAACTATCTTTTCCCTCTACCTCGGACCCTTTTTAAACTACGAATTACACAAATTTCGCGAAACAGAGTCACTCAAGTCCTGAAATCTTAAACGCCAGGCGAAAGCGAACAACTTTAGGCACTTTAGCGCACTTTAGGCACTTTAAACTTTCTCTTCCATTCCCCATTCCCTATTCTCCCTTCTCTATATAAACCCTGTCTCTTCCAGAAATGATCTATCTATTGAACTGGCCGGCGCTTCGCGTTTCTCTAGAAAACTGATCACATATTTACCCAGCAGATCGGCCTCTATATTCAGGCTGTCCCCTTCCCTCTTCTCTCTAAGATTGGTATGAGAAAATGTATGCGGGATAATGTGGACCACTATAATATTTTCCACTCCCTCCGCGACCGTCAAGCTTATCCCTTCTATTGTGATGGAACCTTTCTCCACCATATACTTCTCCAGGCCTTCTGGAAGCTCGATCCGGAAGATCCAATCCCTCCCACTCCTGCGGCGGGAGATCAGCTTTCCCTCTCCGTCAACATGACCGGTGACAAAATGACCCCCCAGTTCCCCGCCTACTTTCAGGGCCGGTTCCAGATTGACCATATCCCCCGATTTTAATAACCCCAGATTGGTTCGCGCGATGGTCTCTTCCAGCACATCCATGGTCACCCGGGGAGGAGAGATATCAACCACAGTCAGACAGACACCGCTCACGGCCACACTCTCCCCAATACAGCAGGTTGAAGCGAGTCTTCCCGCAGTGATTGTAAGTTTACCGTCGCCCCGATTTACAACAATCCCTAGCTCTTTGATGAGTCCAGTGAACATAATATTTTTTCCTGCGAAAAAATTATACCGGCAATCTTATTTTTATTCTTTTTGAATATCCAACAGTCAACAAGGAATATCCAAGGTGAGAGTCGCCTTTCCTTTTTCATTGGATATTCCTTGCACGCCCGCCGTAGCCTTGGCGGAGGGTGGTTAAATATTGGATATTCAGTTGACGTTCGATGTTCGACGTTCGATGTTGGAAGTTCAGTTTGTAAATCCTGTCTTCAACCTCCCCTGAACATGTATATCCTCCCCCAATCGTTCCACTCTCATATCACGCAAACCATAAGCTTCTTTGATACTCTTCACTCCCTCTCCCCCCACCGCGGGAACGGCATCACGCCCACCGATAATGATCGGGGCGATAAAAAGATGGAGTTCATCTACCAGTCCTTCCTCCAGTAGAGAAGCGGCGGTCTCTCCTCCGCCTTCCGCCAGCAATCTCATTATCCCCTCTCCGGCCAGCTTCCGAAAGAGTAATTTTAAACTCACTCTTCCTTTCCGGGAGGGAACTTTTAGAACAGTTGCTCCGGTTCTGATTACCTTTTTCAGCTTTTCCGGAGGCGCGGCTTTCGTTGTAGCCAGGATAGTATTTTCCGCGTTCCGTCCGCGGATCAGCCGGGAAGTGACTGGAATACCGCACCCGCTGTCCAGGACCACTCTCTTCAGTCCGGTATGGCTGTACCCCATCCTGACGGTCAGGAGCGGGTCATCGGCGATAACGGTCTTCAATCCGACTAGTATCGCGTCGGAGCGACTCCTTAGAAAATGGACATATCTCCGGCTGATCTTTGAGCTGATCCACTTAGACCTTCCCCGGGAATCCGCGATCTTGCCATCTAAGGAAATTGCCAGCTTCAGAGTGGTATAGGGGCGGCTCTCTTCCGCCCAGACAAAGAAATCATGATTTAACGCGAAAGCTTCTTCCTTTAGAATACCCGTGGTTACCACAATCCCGGCCCGGGAGAGGATTTTCTCCGCCCGGTTCCGGTTGAGAGGGTGGCAGTCTCCGCACCCGATGACAACTCTCCCGACTCCGGAGTGGATGATAGCGTCCGTACAGGGAGGTGTTTTCCCGTAACTGGAACAGGGTTCCAGATTGACATAGAGGGTAGAACCACGAGCCGCCGGGCCGGCTTTTTTCAGAACTTTCGCCTCCGCGTGAGCGGCGCCATAGCGGGAATGGTAGGCGGAAGCAATAATTTTACCGTTTTTGACCAGAACCGCACCCACCCGCGGATTTGGACGAACCGCGAGACCGCCTCTTACGGCCAGAGAAAGAGCTTTTTGCATATAATAGCTGTCTGTCCGCAAAATAATGATCTCCGGTTCTTGGCTTTAACAGAACTATTACCCCTGCCTCGGCCTCTTTTTGACAAGACGATTCAGCCCCTACCTCCCCCCCTTTTTTATGGCAGGACCATTACAGACAAGACTATTATCCCCCTACCTCAGCCACTTTTTTGTCCACGGATTTTTAACCCGCGATGACCGAAGGTCATCACCGCAAAGTCCCGATAAACATCGGGACCGCGGGACTGTCGGTTTTGCGGGTACACGGATTTTTACCCCGCGATGACTGTAGGTCATTTTGCGGGGACTCTGATTGTTTTGCCTTGGCTTGGCGGCATTTTTGTCCACTAATTACACTAATTTACACTAATTGTTGCCCCCTACCTCGGCCTCTTTTGGTCAAAGAAAATATACCAGGGCTAACGCCCCGGCCTATGTGTCTGCTACCCCTTTGGGGCTTTTTGTTCGACATTCGAAGTTGAGCGCTGTGCCCGCCGTAGCTTTAGCGAAGGCTGGTTCGACGCCCTGCCCGCCATAGCTTTAGCGAAGGCTGGTTCGATGTTCAAATTTTTTCTCCGTCAACCGTCAACTATCTTCTCCCAGGAGTCCTCCCACAAAGGCGGCCGGATCGAACTCTATCAGGTCGGAGGCATCTTCTCCGACTCCCAGAGCTACAACCGGGATCCCCAGCTCCTTCTGGATAGAGACAACAATTCCACCCCGGGCGGTGCCGTCGAGCTTGGTCAGCAATACCCCGGTCAGAGGAAGCACCTCCGCGAATTTTGCGGCCTGGACCACCCCATTTCGACCAAAGGTCGCGTCCAGGCAGAGATATACCTCATCAGGCACGCCGGGATCTATCTTCCGGAGTACTCTGACAATCTTACTCAATTCATCCATCAATGTGGTCCTGGTGTGGAGGCGGCCGGCGGTATCTATAATTAGATAGTCGCATTGCCGGGCGGTTGCCGCCTTTAACGCGTCAAAGGCAACCGCGGCGGGATCGCCTCCATATTGCTGACTGATAACTTCGGCTTCAAGCCTCTCCCCCCAGATCTCTAACTGCTCAATGGCCGCGGCCCGAAAAGTATCGCAAGCCGCCAGCATAACCCGGCTGCCATCCGCCGATAACTTTTTAGCCAGTTTGGCTATAGTAGTGGTCTTGCCGGTTCCATTCACTCCCACCACCATAATAACAATGGGATTGCCCCTATCTTTAGATTTTTTTGGTAACGATCCGGCATTACTTCCCAGGATAGAGACCAACTCTTTCCCCAGCCTTTCTTTAACGATCGCCGGTGTCGCTTCTTTCTTGCTCCCGATCCCATCCCGAACAGTATCGAGCAGCTCAATGGTTGTCTCCACACCGAGATCTACTTCAATCAGGGCCTCTTCCCAATCATCCCAAAAATCATCATCAAGCTTACCGGACCATCCCAGCCAGCGGGAGAGCCGTTTCTTCAAGGTATTACGGGTCTTGCCTAAACCTAATTTTAGTGTTTTAGCCATCTGTCTTAAACTTTTGGATTCTCAATTATATTGAGTGGGCAAACTATAATTATTCATACTAACGTATAGATATTACTAAATTCCAAATAACGTAACACTTTAGCTCTTTGAAATTATTTTCTATCCACCACCGACCCTGTGTCGGTGGTGGATTTTTTTAAATAATTCTTAATTTAATGTCTTATGACACAAAATGACTGCGAACTGCCTTTTGATTCTTAAGGTCCAGTACCACCTGATAAGGAACCCGGACTTCTCCCATTATTATGTTTTTTTTATTGGCACCGTGGCAATCAGACCCGCCGGTAGCCAGGATGTTATAATGACGGGCAAGTTCAACATAATGATTGGTTTTAAATCTGGAATGGCTCGGATAGAATGCTTCCAGACCGGCCAAACCAAGCTCTATCAACTCTGGAATCATATAATCCCGATCCAGTTGTCCCGGATGGGCTAATACCGGAACTCCGCCCGCGTGGAGAATCATCTCCATGGCTTCCTCTTTATCCAGTTTTAGCTTTGGGACATAAGCAGGGCCATCGTTGCCGATATATTTACTAAAAGCTTCGTGGATACTGCTGATATATCCAGCCCGGAGCAGGCCATGAGCAATATGAAGACGTCCTATTGATCCCGTCATCTGCCCGGGAAGTAAAGTCTCCATATCAAGTGGGAAACCCATCTCCTCAAGCTTCAGCAGCATCTCCTCCGCCCGCTTGGTACGGATCTTCCTCAACTCGGAGAGACGATCCAGAAGAGCACTATCCCGATAATCAATAAAATATCCCAGCAGATGCATCTCAGTCTTATCAAGTTCAACCGAAATCTCAATCCCGGGAATAACTTCCACTCCATACTCCGGAGCCAGTGAAATAACCGAAGGTAACGATTCAACCGAATCATGGTCGGTAATCGCAATTGCCGTAAGTTCAACTCTCCGGGCCTCTTCCAGTGCCTGGCGCGGAGTAAAAGTCCCATCTGAAGCTATGGTATGAATGTGAAGATCGGCTGTTCGGTGTATGTTCATCAGCTTGTTTGTTTGGCAAACTTGTAGTACACTAATTATATTATTTTTTGCCTCGGCTTGGCAAAAGATAGTAAGCGGTAAACGATGAACAGTAATCGGTAACAACAACTCCAGATTGCCAGGACAACTGCTTGCCAATTACTGTTTGCTTGCGCAATTACTCTCCCAGTCCTTCCCTGCCGGGTCAGGCGATAACTTCCAACTTTAGGCACTTATTCATCCGCCAAAGTGCTTGCATCCCGAACTTGATTCGGGGCTTTAGCGACGGAGGAAGCGCACTTTAGGCACTTTCTTTTACCTTATCCAGGATGCCGTTTACAAACTTTCCTGACTGGGGGGTGCTGAATTTTTTTGCTATCTCAACCGCTTCATTAATCGTTACGGCGGAGGGGATATCATCCCGATAATTAAGCTCATAAATTCCCAACCGCAATATATTCTTATCAACCAGGGCGATCCGATCCAATTTCCAATTCGTGGCATGCTCTCTAATAATATTGTCTATACGATCAAGATTATCAAGCGTCCCCTTGACCAGATCAGTGGCAAATTGCCGGACTCCTTCGGGAGCACGGTTGGTGTTCCAGAAATCAGTCATTGCCTCTTCTATCGGTGTACCGCTCCGGTCCATACCGCGGCCATAGAGAAACTGGAGCGCTAATTCCCTTGATTGTCTTCTGTGACCCATTTTAAAAAAGTGCCTAAAGTTTTAAGTGCCTAAAGTAAGATAGAGTTGGAAGTGCCTAAAGTGCGCTAAAGTGAAATAAAGTTGGAAGTGCCTAAAGTGCGCTAAAGTGCCTAAAGTTATTCGCCTTCGACTGGCTTTCCGGTCTTCGGTGAAGTCCGCTCAGGCTAGTTCCTTAAACAAGTTGGCCATCTCGATCGCGGCCATCGCGGCGTCAAAACCCTTGTTCCCGGCTTTGGTTCCCGCTCTCTCAATTGCCTGCTCCAGGGTATCAGGAGTTATTACTCCATAGACAACCGGGATCTTACTATCCTCTCCAACCGCGGCAATCCCCCTAGTAACCTGGGTGCTGATATACTGCCAGTGCGCGGTATCTCCCTTTATAACCGCCCCCAGGCAGATAATCGCATCATATCTGCTACTTCGGGCCATCCGGGCGGCCACCGCCGGGATCTCCCATGAACCTGGCACCCAGGCTGCTTCTATATCTTCTTCCGCCGCGCCATTTCTCTTTAACGCGTCCAGCGCTCCTTCCAGAAGCTTTTTCGTGATGAAGTTGTTGAACCGGCTGATTACAATACCAAACTTTAAACCTTCCGCTGACAGATTTCCCTCATATATTTTCATTATAGAAACCTCCTATGATTGATTTCACTTAAATCTTATGGTTCCCCTGGATGTAATACTGGAGTATTGGAGTATTGGAGTGATGGATAGGCTTGTCTCGCTCTCCATTACTCCATCACTCCATTACTCCATTACTCCATCACTCCATCATTCCATCACTCCATTACTCCAACACTCCATCACTCCAACACTCCAATACTCCATTACTCCATTACTCCGGTATTCATATTTATAGATTATGCCCCATTTTTTCTTTCTTTGTCTGAAGATAGCGGTAGTTATGCTTATTGGGGGGGATCTTTATCGGGACTATCTCGGTGAGACTCAGTCCGTACCCGCTCAATCCGATTATCTTACGGGGGTTGTTGGTCATGAGACGGATACTGCTCAAACCAAGCTCTCGTAGGATCTGAGCTCCAATACCATAATCCCTGAGATCGGCGGCAAAGCCTAACTTCTCATTAGCTTCAACCGTGTCCAATCCTTGATCTTGGAGGGCATAAGCCATTAGCTTACTCTCCAAACCAATTCCCCTTCCTTCCTGATCCATATAGAGAATAACACCCCTACCTTCCTCCGCGATCTTCTTCTGTGCAAACACAAGTTGTTCTCCACAATCACAGCGGGAGGAGTGAAAAGTGTCTCCGGTTAAACACTTTGAATGAACCCGGACCAGGACATCCTTCTTCCCCTCCACCTCTCCCATTATCAGCGCCAGGTGGGGGCGCCCACCATCCACCTCCGAGGTAAAGAGCTTGAGCTGGAAATCACCATAAGCGGTAGGAAGTGACGTGGTCACTGTCTGCCGGACCAGATTCTCCCGGGAACGACGGAAACTTATGAGATCAGCGATCGTCCCCATCTTCAACCCGTGCTCTTCCTTAAACTTTTCCAACTGGGGGAGACGGGCCATGGTACCATCATCGTTTATAATCTCACATATTACTCCAGCAGGGGTAAGTCCTGCCTGCCGCATCAGATCCACGGTGGCCTCAGTATGACCGGCCCGGACCAATACTCCCCCGGACCTGGCTTCCAGGGGAAAGATATGCCCCGGGCTGACGATAACATCCGGGACGGAATCCGGATCAACCAAAGCCTGGATCGTCCGGGCCCGGTCACCAGGGGATATACCGGTGGTAATTCCATCAGCGGCATCCACCGAAACCGTAAAAGCAGTCCCATAGGCATCCTGGTTGCTCTTCACCATCGGTTCCAGGCCAAGCGCCGTTAATCGTTCCGCGGTCATCGGCACGCAGACCAGACCCCTCCCCCGTGAGATCATAAAGTTGATCGCTTCCGGAGTAACCTTCTCCGCCGCCATGATCAGATCACCTTCATTCTCCCTTCCTTCATCGTCGGTGAGAATAATAATCTTGCCTGCTTTCAGATCCTCTATCAAGCTTTCTACTGTGTCAAATTGGGGAGTGGGGAGTGGGGAGTGGGAAATGGTTCGCTTATCCTTATTATAATGTTCTTTATTCATTAATCCTTCTTGCTTTTTAGGTTAAATAAAAATACCCCGGAGAGGGATATCTCCGGGGCAGACAACCATACATTACTTTCATCATCTTCTACCATCCGGACTGTACCGTCGGTACCGGAATTTCACCGGTTCGTTTCCCCCCACCACTTTCGATTAGAAACAATTGCTATTTAACAAATGACTAAAAAATATTTTAACTTTGGTTTATAATAAGCGTTACTGATCGAAAGCGTTGGGAGGGGTCGCGGACTTACTGATTCTTCAATCAGATCACCGCCGGTCGGGAATTTCACCCTGCCCCGAAGATTTGAGGATAATATATTGAGTTCTTTCCCAAAATACAAGGATTATTTTATTGCACTAACGAAATATGTCTCTATGATAGATATTTTTTAATAGTCAAAATATTTAATCAAAATTTTTTCGGAGAAATAAATTATGCTTAAAGGAATGCGCAGTAGCGCCAAACAGATACTCTGGCCTCTCATTATCGCCCTGGTCATCACCATGGGAGGTTACGGGGTCTGGTACCTGATCCAGCCCGAGGTGGCTGGAGCCAAAGTTGGAGTCATCTGGGGAGAAGAAATAACCATGGAGGATTTTTCCCAGACTTACCGGGCGGCTTACGCCTTTTCCACCTGGGGAGGAAGGAAACTATCCCAGGAACAACTCTTCAAAATCACCTGGCAGCGCCTTATCCTGCGGATAGAAGCAGGAAGGACCGGGATTACCACTACCCGCCCTGAGTTGGCCCACGCCCTGGCGGTATTCCCGATCTTTCAGATCAATGGCAAATTTAATCCCGACCGTTACAGCCGGATTATCAACCAGTTTCAAATGGAGGCGGCTACTTTTGAGAAGCAAGTAGAGTACCTCCTGTCGATCGAAAAATTACAGGCGACCATTCATAGCCAGGCACTTGTCTCTCAGGCCGAGATTGATGAAACCTACCTGAGGATGAATGAAGAGATAAAGGTCGAGTATATCCAGGTACTGAAAGACCTGTCAGATGATCCGATTGAGATTCCCGAGGTCGAGTTGAATGAATATTACGAACAGAATCTATCCCAATTTCAGATCCAGACCCAGGTGGATATTCAATATATAGTTATCTCCCGGGAACAATTTAAAGATACTGTTGTTATAGAACCGGAAGAGGTTGAAACTAAATATAAGGAAGAGATCACATCGTTCGCCGAGGAGACTGATGATCCACCATCAATGGAGGATTTGAAAGATGAGATCCGGGATGCTCTGGTTGACCGGAAATGCAATGAGGAAGCAACCGCTCTGGCCGAGGAAATTAACCAGGCCTTGGCCGATGACACGTTTAAACTGGTAGCGGAAAAGTTTTCGCTACCGATTATTAGCAGCGGATACTTCTCCCTGGAAGAAGCGCTCCCTGATCTGGGAGAAGTCCCAGAAGTAAATCGTCTTGCCTTCGCCATGAAAATTGATGAAATTGTCAGCTATCCCATCCCGGTGGAGGAAGGTTTCATCTTCTTTACCATAACCGGAAAGAAGGATGCTGCTGCGCTCCCATTTGAAGATGCCAGAGATAAAATTATGACCATCCGCAATGAAGAGTTAACCAATCAGGAGACTCTTAAGGTCACCCGGGATGAACTGACCGAATTACGGAAGTTAATAGCTGATGAAGAATTTGACTTTGAATCGGCGGCGGAAGAGTTAGAGCTAAAATCGGAGACCACTCCTTTCTTTACCCGAGAAGGCGATGATGCCCTCCCTGAATCTCCTTCCTTCATCCAGGCCGCTTTCCTCACTCCCCCCGGACAGGTCAGCAGCCTTATCCCCACCGAGGATGGATATGCCTTTCTGACAGTCCTGGAAAGAAAATTGACCGGGCCGATGCCGGATGATGAGAAAGAGAAATGGGAAGAGATGACCCGAAGAGAAAAAGCAATGCTCGTCTATGATACCTGGTTCAACAACCTGGTCAAGGAGTCAAAGTTCTCGATTACCAATAAGGAACTAGCTCCTTAAGAACTTGCCCTCACTTCGTTCGGGCAACATTCTTAAAGTGCCTTAAGTGCCTAAAGTGCGCTAAAGTGCCTAAAGTTATTCGTTTTCACCCGGATTTACAGGTACTCCTCGTTCCCATGCTCCGCGTGGGAACGCACCTGATTTGCGTTACAACGCAAAGCGTCGTAACGAGAGTTGAAAGGTTCCATCCGGTTTCGGTTCATACTAATTTTTAAGGTGCGAATATACCGGGAAGTCCTTGGTCAACTCCGCTGTCTCCATTTTTATCCGGGCGATAGCTTTTTCGTCGTCGATATTCTCTACCACTTCTCCGATCCAGGACCCGATCAGCTTCATCTCTTCTGCCTTCATCCCCCGGGTGGTTACCGCGGGAGTGCCCAACCGGATTCCGCTGGTCTTTGACGCCGGACTGGGATCGAAGGGGATCAGGTTTCGGTTGCAGCAGATCCCGGCCCGTTCCAGGGCAAGGGCCACGACTTTTCCGCTGATCCCCTTATTCCTGAGATCAACCAGAAGCAGATGGTTATCGGAACCTCCTGATACCAGACGGAAACCCTTGCTCTTCAATGTCTCACCCAAAGCAGCGGCATTGAGAATGATCTGACGCTGATACTCTTTAAACTCCGGCTGCTGCGCTTCCTTCAGCGCCACCGCTTTGGCGGCTATCACATGCATCAAGGGACCACCCTGAATTCCGGGAAAGACATTCCGGTCGATCACCTTTCCAAACTCTTCCCGGCAGAGTACCATTCCACCCCGGGGGCCCCGGAGGGTCTTGTGGTTGGTCATGGTCACGAACTCGCAGAGGGGGATCGGATCCGGATGATACCCGGCCGCGACCAGACCGGCGATATGAGCGATATCCGCCATCAGGTAGGCACCTACGTCGTCGGCAATCTCCCGAAAACGATCGAAATTGATAATCCGGGGATAAGCGCTCGCTCCGGCTACGATCATCCGGGGTTTATATTCCCGGGCCAGGCGGGCAGCCTGATCGTAATCAATCATCTCGGTATCGGGATCCACCCCATAGGAGACCACGTTATAAAGCTTGCCGGAGAAGTTAATCTTGTGGCCGTGGGTAAGGTGCCCCCCGTGGTCAAGATTCATGCTCAGAATGGTATCACCGGGGGCGAGCATCGCGAAATAGACCGCCATGTTGGCCTGGCTCCCGGAATGAGGCTGGACATTGGCGTGTTCGGCGCCGAAGAGATCGCGGGACCGTTCCCGGGCCAGACTCTCCGCCCGATCCATCCACTGACAACCCCGGTAAAACCGCTTGCCCGGATAACCCTCGGCGTACTTGTTGGTAAACACACTGCCCATGGCCTCCAGGACCGCCGGGCTAACATAGTTCTCGGAAGCGATAAGAATTATCTCCTCTTCCTGCCGTCTGAGTTCGCCCCGGATAGCCTCCGCTATTTCCGGATCTGTTTCCCATAGATTCATACAATTTTTACTCCTTAAATATTCTCATGTCCTGATCATTTTTCTTGGTTGATAATTAATGCTTTGATACCCCGACCTCCCCCACTTTGAATATCCAACAGTCAACCCGCCGTCGCTAAAGCTATGGCGGGGCAGAGCAAGGAATATCCAAGTACCTTTGCTTGTGCTTGTGCTTGCATCCCGCTTATTGCGGGGCATCCAGCTTATTGCGGGGCATCCCGAACTTGATTCAGGCTTTAGCAAAGGCGTAAGACTCCTCTGCTATTTCAGGCATCAGTCTTAAACTGGATTCCTATGCCGTAAAAACTAAGTAAAAGCGAACAACTTTAGGCACTTAAGCGCACTTTAGGCACTTAAGGCACTTTTTAAAACCTTACATCCAAGGCAGGCTTCGATTTCCGCCCGGGTGACAGGTCCTTCTCTCAGAATCCGCGGAGGGGAGACCGCGAGGTCGAGCACGGTGGAAGATCTCCCCATGACCTTTCCCCCATCAATGATCAGATCAACCCGACCACCGAATTCACTTCGGGCGGTAACCCCATCCGTTATAGCCGGTTCCCCGCTCCGGTTGGCGCTGGTGGCCACCATCTCAACCCCGCTCATCTCGATCATCTGGCGAATAAAATCATAACCCGGAATCCGATAACCGCGGGTCTTGCCTCCCTCCGTCCGTAGGATCACCGTCAACGGACCAGGCCAATATCTATCCAGCAACCTTACCTGACCCTCCCCGGAGAGCAATGATCGAACCTCTCCTTGATCGGCAATCAGGCGAACCAGGGGCTTATCACCACTTCTCTTCTTAATCCGGTAGATCCTCTCTACCACCGCCGGATCTACTCCATCCCCTCCCAGGCCATAGACGGTCTCCGTAGGAAAGAGAACCACCCCTCCTCCCTTTAATACTCCTGCGGCATTATCCAATATCTCCTGACTCTGACCGGAGATGGTAAGATCAACATACTCTGTCATCAGAAAAACATTTTAGTTGTCCGGGAGTAGATCTTGACCGGACCAGTCATCTCTTCCCATTTGAAGGTATAAAACGCATGCGGGCTGTTATAATCAAGGACCCGAAGATCATCTTCCTCTTCCAGAGCTTGCGACACGGTAACAAAACGGGCGCCGTAACGCTCCCGGCAACGATCGACCGGAACCTCAAATGCAGCGTATTTATCGATTCCCTTCACCTTTAACTTCTCCACCAGTCCTGGATCGACCAGTGAAGGATAACTGACCAGGATCAGGATCGGCCCTGATCCGGTAAAAAATAGCCCTGCTTTCATAATTTACCTCCCCTTTAAATTAGCGCCTTCGGCGCTAATTTAGTTTTGAACCAAGACCAACATGATTCTATCAGATTAATATAAAAATATATTTCAATAATTTCACAAGTATTTTTTTGTTGAAATATTTTAGTTGCTATCTAAATAAAATAATTATCGTCATGGTTCAAATCTAACCCGATTTATACCTGCCTGTCTTTTGGCAGGCATAAATCGGGTTAAAACCAGTCAAAAAAGAAACGCTCAAAATGTTCCTGGCTATCCGGGGCCAGATGATTCTTAAACTCTTCCTCCGTAAAAATATACCTATAAGAATCAATATAGGCCAACAGAATATCCTTCGCCCGGGTAATCTCACGAAACTTCTCCGCGCAGGACTCTTTCTTCTTCTCAGAGCATCGATCCGGATGATAACGGCGGCTGAGATCCCGATAGGCCCCCTTGATCTCATCCCTGGTAGCCATCGAGGAAAGCTCCAGAATCTCACAAGCCTTCTCAATAATCTCAAAACCGGTCATCTTATTTCGTTCAATGTTCATCTTTTATTCTCCCCCCACCTCGGCCCCATATCGAATTACCAATGGCCAACTCCCAACTGCCTGCCCCGTTAGATGGCGAAGCCTATCTAATGGGGTCAACTCTCTCCCCCCGTCAACCGTCAACTGTCCACTTTCCTCTCCTATCCCCCAATGATATTGAATGCAGTCATAGCAAATACCCTTCCGGCTGCACGGTTCATAGGTGCAGTTGCAGCGCGACTTATTTCTTTCAACCTGACATTCCATTCTTTCTCTTCTTGCTTCGAAATTTGCTCTCCCGAAAAATATTGGATTAGGACAATAACTGCTTAAAAATCAAACAATTAATGCTCAGCTCCGTTAGCGAGGCGAAGCTTTTAACTTTAGGCACTTTAGCGCACTTTAGGCACTTCCAACTTTAATTTCTTATCTCGCAAGCCCGGGATCCAAAGATCATAGTCCCGATCCGGACCATATTGGAACCTTCTTCAATCGCCACCCGATAAGAATTGGTCATCCCCATGGAGAGTGTTCTCATCTCTATCCCGGAGATATCAGCCTCTTTCAGCTTATCAAATAGTTTCCTGGTCTCCACGAAGTAAGGGCGGGCATCCTCCGGATCTCCCTCCAGGGGGCCCATGGTCATCAAGCCCTGAATTGACAGATTAGGGAATATGACTATCTCCCTGATTAAATCAAACGCGTCCGCCGGCATAACTCCGGCTTTCTGCGGTTCCCGCCCGCTATTGATCTCGATCAGGATTGGCATAACCTTCCCGATAGCTTCACACCGCTTATCTATCTCTCGGGCCAACCGGAGAGAGTCAACGGTCTGGATCAGATCACATCCCCTCACTATCTTCCTTACTTTGTTTGTCTGGAGATGGCCAATGAAATGCCATTTAACTTCTCCCACCACCTGATCCTGTACCCTTAACATCTCCTGAACATAATTTTCCCCGAGAATCCCGATCCCCGCTGATATCGCTTCCGAAACCTCTGCCGGATCCCTGGTCTTGGCCGCGGCCACCACCGTTACCTCCTCCGGGATCTCCTCTAACAATTTTCTAACATTATCCGTAATCATAAATTCTGCTCCATATATTTTAGCCGCAAAAATGCACAAAAAGCGCAAAAGCACCTCGGCAGTGGGCACCTCCGTAGAATCGATCGCATGGCTTGGTCTGATGCCGCTGGCCGCCAATGTGACGTTCGATGTTCGAAGTTCGGCGTTGAATGTTCGACGTTCATCTTTTAGTTATCTTCCCTGCCGAAACCACCACAAACCCTCCCTCTCCATATCCCCATCTTGAAGTCTGGACGATGGTTTTCTCGCCGGTCGACTCAAAGAGCGTCTGTCGAATTTTTATCTCCCTCCAACTGGCGGATGGAAGCAACTTCATAACATCCGGAACTGAATAGAACTCTGCGTCCCGGTAGAAACGGCTCTTTGATTTCTTGGCCTGATAGATCTTGCCTAGATAACTCTCTCTATCCACGAAGCCTACGATCAATCTCCCCCCCTCCTTCAAAACCCGATGGGCGTCTTTGATAACCATCTCCGGAGAGGGCAAGAAGCAGAGAACCGTCACCATAACCACATAGTTAAAACTGCGGGAATCAAACGGCAGCACCTCACCCTGCCCCTGGATTACCCTCAGACCACGCTCCCGGGCCCGGATAAGCATCTCCCGGGCCGGATCAACCCCCCACTCTATCCCCAGCGGCCCGGCAAAGCGCCCGGTTCCCACGCCGATCTCCAGGCCAACTCCGGCTGTGGGGAGAGATTCTTCCACACACGCCAGTTCCGAGAGATACTCCGGGCGGTTCTGATCATACCAATGATCATATTCCCCCGGGTATGATTGGTAAGAATTATTGCTCATTTATCAGGGATACACGCGTGGAACCACGAAATGCCCGGCAGCGTTGACGCGCATCTACCGCAACTTCATAATCAGCGATTTCACCCGGATACAGACCGCATCATAATTGGGATTTTTTCTTACTCTTGATTCCCTCATCTTCCATTGGAGATCCACCGGCATATGATCCAAACAAAATTATTTGCTCCGGCTTGTAGTCATGAACCAGTGGCTATATCACAAACTGAATATTTTTTATGGAGATCATTTATTCCAAACCCTGATTTATCTGAATTTATTCTGGATCTTTATAACACACATCTCTTCCTGCTCGAAACTAATTGTATTATAAGCATTCTTCAAAACTAGCCCGATTTACGCAATAAATCGGGCTATCCCGGATACTCCCCGAAGAGTCTCCCCCAGGGCGACTCTTCGAGCCACCTATCCACCACCTTCTTTCCCTTCATCGGATACCAGAGATGATCGTGATAATATTCGCTGGCAAAGATGAAGAGGTTGACCAGCGGGGTGCGGAATAATAGTTTCTGGAATATCTTCAGGGGGCTCCGCCAGAGGAGCATCCCGGTACCGGTCCCCAGGTTCACTCCAACCTTGAAACCCCAGCTCTCTTCCGCTATCTCCGGCATCCCTACGATCTCGATCTCCCGGGGATCACCCTGACCAAGACCGCGTTCAGTCGCGTGGTTGATATATCGGATCGACATCGGGTCAAACCCCATGAGCTTCGCCGCGACCGCGTCGATCGCTACCTGATCGGATGAGGCCAGAATCACATCTTTTTGATACGGGACTAACGTCCTCGGTCCCGGTCCTGATCCGGCGGTAGTACCGTCCATGGTGCAAAAGATGCCAGGGTGAATCTCTTGCTGGATCGCCAGGAGATCAACGATCGTGTCATGGATCCAGGTATGGGTATAGTGACGATTGATGTTCAGCAAACCTCCAAAAGCATTCTTGAGTGCCCCGGTGGTGACCGTGTAGGAGTGGGTCTTGACGGTGGGAAGGTGGACGATATTTTTTCCGAAGAAATAATCCGGAAGATATATCCCATCCGGAAAGATCTCATCCAGGACGACCATCTTCGCTTTCGGCCGATACCGGATCCACTTCATATCCTCGTCTTTAAAGTTATACAATTTGGGGATCCCGTACTTCTCCAGAACCGGACTGAATTTATTATACTTGTCCCCGAGGTCGGCGATCGTCACCACGGTCTTATTGTGAACATCGACCAGGTCATTAAACCCCGACTTCTTCAGCGCCATAATCGTCCCTTCCAGCTGCCATGGGGTGGTATTAGCGCCGGGATAGAGGAGGTGCCAGCTGATATTGTCTTTTAAAATGGTGGTAGCCGCCGGATCCATGCTCTCCCGCATCCCGGCCAGTTCGCAGAGACGCTGATAATCTTCCAGAACCGTCTCCGGGGTTGTTCTGAGAATCGCTACTTTTGATTTTGTCATCTAATCTTTCCTTCAGCAACACACTTACTGTACTGTTAAAATATAACTACTTTAAACCACGAAGGACACGAAGATCACGAAGTCTTTACAATATGATCAAAACTTATTTTTCTATTCAACTATTCTTCGTGTCGTGGTGAATCACTTCGTTTATTCAGGGCGATCTCTTAAATCACTTTTCTGTCTTGTTTTAGCCACCTTCTCCCCATCGATCAGCAGCTCGTGCCGGTTGAGAGTCAAGGATTTCCGGGTCAAAATCGCCGGATGGCCGGTTATCTCGAAGGGCTCGGGAAGACCACTCCAGATAGACCCTTGCCACTCCTTGACAACTTCGCCGCTTACTTTGATAGTTCCGACATTAGAAAGATGGTTGGTTAAGACTTCAACGGTTAAGTTCTTCTCATCCAACTTCAATAGCCATCGTTCTTTAATCATTGCTGAAATCTCTCTTTATTAAATGCTTTCAGATATGCTTCTTTCCCGTCTATCAAACCCGATTCCTGGAGACGGGCAATCGAGTCATCCATCAACTGCATACCAAGATCGGCGCCGTTCGCTTCTTTAGTATTTCCGGCGAACTCTTCGTTTTTATTACTATTCATCGGCGGTGGACTTTTTATATTTACTAATAATTAAGACCGAAGATAGCACCTATTCCCATGACTGTCAAATTCCCAACGGCAGGTTTTTCTTAATATTTCTCGGCGCCGGGAATCGGCCGGATAAAAATAAGGATAAAAATAAGGTCGGGACTTGCGCGCGGTAGATTATTAGCGTATATAATAGGGTAACATTTAACATATTTTGCTACGGAATTTTTCTCTCTCTCCCGAAATACTTCGGGATCCTGATTTGTTCAATATAAATATCAGGACAATAACGCTCGTAGCGGCGACGTTCAGAGGCTACCCGATAAACCCGATTTTGGTAGCCGCAGACTTTAGTTGTAAGGTTTCAGTGAACCCCGTTGCCCCGTGCTCGTATCTGGGTTGTTGTAGCCGCGGTCGGTGACCGCGGATGACAGGGGCCGCGGTCAACGACCGCGGCTACAGTGTTCGAGGCCACCACAGAAAATCGGGATGAAGCATAAGACAACGGGGTTTACTGAAAGCTTACCTTTAGTCTGCGCAGGCAGTGAATATAATGTCTTAAACACGAAGCAATTGCGCACCTTAAAAGGTGCGGCTACCAAAACAAACCCACAAAATCGGGTTTATCGGACAACTTCTTCAGGTCGCCAATAGTGGCTCCGCCGTGGAGGAGCCACTACTAATTTACGCCGGAGGCGCTAATTTATGAAAATAGTATCTTTTTTAATGCTCCTACTTATCCTTCCCGCCGGTTTTGTCAGCGCGCAGGATATCCTCCCTTTTGAACCAAACGACACGCTGGAAGAGATCCGTTACAAGATCGACCAGAACGGCTACAGTTTCACCGTTGATCACAACTGGGTCTTCGACATGTCACCCGGGGAGAAAGCCCG
>Ga0208905_1000622_pt1 | contig 17957 bp, 13 predicted proteins | sample AntAceMetag02UKS_FD_184776 | JGI IMG/M metagenome (GOLD analysis project Ga0208905, IMG submission 184776) | Saline lake microbial communities from Ace Lake, Antarctica - Antarctic Ace Lake Metagenome 02UKS (SPAdes) (version 2) | ecosystem: Environmental > Aquatic > Non-marine Saline and... | reverse complement strand
TATTCCGTTAAAGTATCGAAGTCAGGAATAATTAATGCTCCCAGGCGAGGTTTGTCCTGGCCGACTACGATTACCATATTGCTATATTCACTCTCTTTTAGTCTATCTTCCAGGGGAAGAGGTTCAACATTCTCTCCCCCCCTTAAAACTATGGTGTCTTTTATCCTACCTACTAACTGGATATATTTTCCGTTATAAGTCTTTTTGCCTAAATCTCCGGTATTAAACCAACCATTTTTAATAACTGCTTTAGTCTTCTCTTCGTTTTTATAATATCCCTTCATTACCATTGGACCTTTAGTTAATACGATTCCCATTTCGCCATTAGGCAATTCTTTATCGTAATTATCTTTATTCACAATCTTTATTTCAACTTCTGGGAGAGCCATTCCTATTGTAGATAAAGCCCAATTTTTAGAGTTTCTGGCAGTTAAACTTGGAGCAGTTTCAGTTAAGCCATATCCTTCACAGACTATAATTCCAATTGTAGCAAAGAATATATCTATATTTTCAAGAAGTGCTCCCCCTCCACTAATGGCGAACCTTAATTCTCCTCCAATTATTTTTCTAATTTTTTTAAAGACTATTTTATCAGCTAAGTGGTATTTCCAGCCCAATTTTTTAACTGTTTTTTTTGCCTGGGCTTTTTCTTCTGGATTATAATCAGCCCGATCAAATAAAGGTATAGCATTATTCAAAATCAATTCTGCCCTTTTATATTTTTCCCCGAGATTGATAGCCCAATTAAAGATAATTCTCTGAAGTTTACTTCCTTTTTTTACATTATTCATAATTCCCTTATAAACACTTTCCCATATCCGGGGGACACTGACGATAAAAGTAGGTTTTATGGTAATTAAATCAGGAAGGAGAACTTGTTTATAGGGTTTGCTATAAGCAGTTAAAGCGCCTGTAGAAAGAACGAGATATTCCGCTGTTCGTTCAAGAATATGCCAGGAGGGCAAAACTGATAACCATCTGTCTTCTTTATTAAATTCTTGTGTTGGAGGAGTGACTCTTATTTGATGCATGAAATTAGAATTTAGAAGCATAACCCCTTTAGGGTCAGAAGTAGTTCCCGAGGTATAGATTATAGTTGCCAGGTCATCGGGAAGAGCAGTTTTGGATATCTCTGAAAACCTGGCATCTCCTTTAGCTAATAAATCCTCACCGATTTGGTTTACTTTATTAAAAGAAAAAATTATCGGAGAATGTATTTCATTATAATTTTTTTCTATAACTATAGTTCTTTTTAATAAAGTCTTTTGGATGAAATCGGCACCATTTTTAGATTTTGTAAATTCTATAATCTCAGCAATATTATCCTCTAAATATTTTTTTAAAAAAGTTTTAGCTTTTTCTGATAGGAAAAATACTTTGCGTTGGTTTCTTATCATATAATGGATGGCAGCAAGGAATTTCTTGCTTATTTTTTCTCCCTCTTTAAATTGAATCGGGTTAGTCCATTCCGGAGCATCTTCTTCATCTGAAAATAGTTTGATTTTATCTATTAGGATAATATTTTTTATTTTGGGAAGATCATTGGCCATACTATAAAATTCTGCAAACTGTTTTTCTTCTTCCAGGATAGCAGCTATAGAACCTGAATGATCAAGCTTGAAGCGGATGTCGTGAAGTGAGCTGGCTCCGCTACAGGGGACATCAACAGCACGTAAACTTATAATTGCCAAATCAGATATAATCCATTCAAAACGATTATCACTAACTAAACCTATATGGTCGAATTTTTTTATTCCAATATCAAGCAGCCCTGTTCCGAATTTTTCTACTTTACTATAGAATTCTTTGTAAGTGACTGGCTCAAATTTTCCGTCTTTTTTTACTTTGAAGGCGATTCTTTCTCCATATAAATTAACACTGTTTCTTAACATTTCATTTAGTGTTTGTAAAGACATAGTTTTATCCCCCGATTTTAATTTAGATACTTAATTCTTATAATTTACAAAATGATTATGATCTTATTTGTAATATAATTAATTAAACTGATTCTTTTCCTACGATATTCGATACGAAATATTATTCTGTTCTTGTTCCTGATTTAACCGGCAAAACTGGTAAAGCGATGGGTTAAATAATTTAATTAGCAAATCGGTTAATTGCTCTTAATCTTTATCCTAATTGGTGAATTGGCTAATTGGTGAATCGGTAAATTAAAATTTATCCGCAAATTTTATTTATCTCTTCTTTATATTTTTTATGTATTTCAAATCTCTTCATCTTTAAAGTTTCAGTCATTTCCCCGGCTTCCATGGTAAACTCATGAGGAAGCAAACCTACCCCCATTACCGTTTCGTATGGTTTAAATCCGTGTTCTTTGGAGATTAGTCTTTTTTGTTCTTTTTGGTATAAAGCGATTATTTCGGGTTTCTGTATTAATTCTTTAGAATTTTCATAGATAATCTTTTCTTTTTTGGCATATATTTTTAAGGTTCCAAAGTCAGGGACAATCAGTGCTCCCAGACGAGGTTTATCCTGGCCGACTACGATTACCATATTGATATATTCACTCTCTTTTAATCTATCTTCCAAAGGAAGAGGCTCAATATTTTCTCCTCCCCTTAAGACTATGGTGTCTTTTATTCTACCCATAAGTTTGAGGTATTTTCCGTTATAAGTCTTTTTACCTAAATCTCCGGTATCAAGCCAGCCATCTTTTATAATTTCTTTAGTCTTTTCCTCATTTTTGTAATAGCCTTTCATTACCATAGGACCTTTAGCCAGCACAATACCCATTTCACCATTGGGCAATTCTTTACTGTAATTATCTTTATCTACAATCTTTATTTCTACTTCCGGGATAGGAGGACCTACTGTAAACATAATATTATCCTTTTTAGTTCTACCAGCAAGTATTGGAGAGGTTTCAGTTAATCCGTAACCTTCGGTGATAATTAGCCCGATGGCATTAAAAAATTTATCTATAGATTCATTAAGTGCTCCCCCTCCGCTTATAGCAAATCTAAACCTACCCCCGGTTAATTTTCTAATTTTTTTAAAGACTATTTTATCAGCCAAGCGGTATTTCCAGCCCAATCTTTTAACTGTTCTTCTGGCTTGAGCTAATTCTTGGGGAGTATATTCTGGCCGGTCAAATAAAGGCCAGCTGCCATTGAGAGTTCCTTCCGCTTCTTTATATTCTTCTCCTATTTTAATGGCCCAATTAAAGATATGCTGTTGTAGGTTACTCCCCTTTTTAATATTATCTAAAATTCCTTTATGTAAACTTTCCCAAATACGGGGGACGCTTACCATTACCGAGGGTTTTTCGTTAACCAGGTCTGGAAGAAGAACTTGCTTAAAAGGCTTGCTATAGGCAGTTGAGGCACCTACGCGTAGAGCGCAATATTCTACTATCCGTTCATAGACATGCCAGGAAGGAAGAACTGATAAAAAATTATCATCTTTATTTATAGTAATGGCTATAGGAGCATTTATGGCATTATGCATAAAATTAGAATTAGTAAGCATAACCCCTTTAGGGTCGGAAGTGGTTCCCGAGGTATAGATTATAGTTGTTAGGTCATCGGGCTGGCCACTTTTGGCTATCTCCGAAAAGGAGACATCTCCCTGGGCTAATAAATCTTCACCGATTTCATTTATTTTTTCCAAGGAATAAATTTTATGAGAATGAGTTTTATTGTATTGTCCGTCTATTACTACTGCTCTATTTATAAGACTGTTTTTAACGGAATCGACTGTATCTTTGGAGCGAGTCTCCTTTAGGAGATTTTCTATATTTCTTTCCAGGTATTTTTCTAAGAATTTTTTAGCTTCAGATGATAAGAAGATATGTTTATTTTTATTTTTTATTGATAATTCTATTTCAGTTTTGAATTTTTTGCTTATTTCTTCGTGTTCTTCAAAATTAATAGGGATAGTCCATTCCGGGGTATCTTCTTTTTCGGAGAATACCTTAACTCTGTCATAGAGGATGATGTTTTTTATCTTAGGAAGATCTTTGGCGGTTTTATAAAAATTGGAAAATTGCCTTTCTCCTTCCAGTATGGTAGATTTGGCATCTGAGTGGTTGAGTTTAAAATAGATATCTTGAGGTGAACTATTTCCGCTGCAGGGGACATCTGCTGCTCTTAAGCCGATAATTGCCATATCAGATATAATCCACTCGAAACGGTTATCACTGACTAGACCTATATGGTCAAATTTTTCTATTCCGATACTAAGTAATCCTGTACCAAAAATTTCTACCTTTTTATAAAATTCTTGATAAGTGATTGGCGAAAATTTTCCGTCTTCTTTTACTTTAAAAGCAGTTCTATCACCATATAGATTGACACTATTTCTTAGCATTTCATTTAGTGTTTGTAATTTCATAAAAATATCTCTCTATAGTCTTTATTAAATAAATATTAGTTAATATTAATAGTAGTTATTAACACCAAGTATATATATAAATTTTGAAAAAGTCAAATCGTAAAATTAGTCGTTAGTGAATAGTGAATAGTCGTTAGTGCAAGAAGATACAGTACGCCGTGACTCTACACTATCTGGTATTAATTCTTTAATTAGACAACCAACTAACAAACTAACTAAATACCGAAATACGATTCACGAGATACAGATACAAATTTCTCTTCTTATCTTTTTACTATATACTAATTATTAGGGCTTGCTGGAAAAGGAAATCCAGGTACACTTAAATTATAGTATCAGATTAAGAAAAGGAAAGAGAAGATAGAAAAAGTAATCTTATTTTGTTGAGACAAAAAATATTTTAAAAAAAATTAATTAAAAAGAAGGATTTTTAAAAACAATGTAGAATAAAATATAAAGAAGCTAATCAAAAAGATAAAATATTTGTTTTCTTTATAAATTCTTTTCTATATTTTAAAAATTATGTTATAATTATATAATAGTATTTTACAAAAAAATAGATTTACTTTTATTCTTTTAGGGAGATAGGGTGCGTGCGGATAATATCTATTGCTAATCAAAAAGGCGGAGTAGCAAAGACTACAACTACTATAAATTTAGGAGCAAGCCTGGCATCGTTAGGGAGAAGGGTTTTATTAATCGATTTAGATCCTCAAGCTCATACTACTTTAGGGTTAGGCCTTGAACCGGATAGTTTATCAAAAACCATATTAAATGTTTTGGAACCCCATCGTTCTAAGAATAAATTGGAATTAGAAGAAGTAATTATAAAATTAAAGCTAAATGATGAAAATAAATTATTTTTAGCCCCTTCTAATATTGATTTTGCCAGCGCAGAATATAGACTTATTGACCAGATAGGTAGAGAAGATTTTTTAGGTGCGAGTATTAGAGAGTGTAAAGTCCCTTTTGATTATATTCTTATTGATTGCCCTCCTTCTTTAGGAATCTTGACTGTGAATGCCTTAAAGGCTTGTGATGAAGTTATTATCCCCATGCAGCCACATTATTTTGCTCTCAGGGGGATAGAAGAATTTATAGAGACAACCGAAATCGTACGTAAGAATTTAAATCATTCTTTAAAAATAAATATTTTAATTACCATTGCTGACATAAGAAGTAATTTAGCAAAGGAAGTTATAGAAGAAACAAAACAATATTTTAGTGATAAGTTATTTAAAACGATAATAAGAAAAAATATAGCTTTAGTAGAGGCCAGTAGTCAGGGTATACCTGCTCTACATTATAGCCCTAAGTCTCACGGGGCTGTTGATTATTATAAATTAGCTCAAGAGGTGATATCTTTTGAAAAAGAAGAGATTAGCGCGAGGATTCAGTAAAATCATAGACTATAAAGAAGAATTAATTAGGGATACATCAGGGGGAATTAACGAAAGAGTTGAAATTCAGAACAAAGAAGAAGATGAATTTTTAAGTAGACCTATAAACCCTCCGCAAAAAGATGTGGATAAATTTGTAAATATTATAGTGGTTGGTATTGGAGGAGGAGGAAATAATGCAATTCGGGAAATGACTTTACAGGGGATGAGTAATCTTGATCTAATCGCTATAAATACGGATTTGCAAGCCTTGTCCTTATCTCAAGCCGGGCAAAAGATTCAAATTGGTAAATCTCTAACCAATGGTTTGGGGACCGGTGGTAATCCCGAGTTAGGTAAGAAAGCAGCCGAAGAGGATAAAAATAAAATTTCTAAGGCAATAGAAAATGCAGATATAATTTTTATTACAGCCGGTATGGGAGGAGGAACAGGAAGCGGAGTTTCTTCAGTTGTAGCAAAAATAGCAAAACAGCACGGAATTCTAACTATAGGCGTAGTAACTAAACCTTTTGCTTTCGAAGGTAAAAAGAGAAAATTACAGGCAGAAGCCGCGATAGCAGAATTAAAAAATGAAGTAGATGCTTTAATTACTATTTCTAATGACCGCCTATTAAAAATTATTTCTAAAGACACTTCCATGAAGAATGCTTTTGAAATGACTGATAAAGTATTATGCCAATCTGTTCAGGCTATTGCGGACTTGATTACAATTCCCGGATTAATAAATTTAGATTTAGCTGATGTGAGAACCGTAGCAAAAGATGCTGGTCTATCCTTAGTAGGTATTGGAACAGGGAAAGGTAAAAAGAAAGCAGCTGCTGCAGCAAAAATGGCTATCTCCAGTCCCTTATTAGAGGTATCCATAAAAGGAGCAAAATCATTATTGATTAATGTTACCGGCGGTTTAGATATGAGCTTATTTGAAGTAAATGAAATAGTTGATATCATATCTAAAGCAGTTGGGCAAGATACGAATATTGTTTTTGGTGCAATTATTAATGAGGAAATGCAGGACGAAATAAGAGTATCCGTTATAGCTACAAGTTGCGAAGAAAATATTGAAGAAGAAGAGAAAATAGAAGTAGCAAATAAAGAAAAATTACCTAAAGAAAATTATACAGAAAAAGATAATCTAAAAATAGAAGATAAATTTAAAATTAAAGATCAATTAATAGATGATAAGGACTTAGAAATCCCTGCTTTTTTAAGGAAAAAGATGAAACGGAATATACCGAAGGATTCTTCAAAACCAAAAAAAAGCTTATTTTAATAGCCTATTTTTAATTAAAAAATTATAGCTTTAACCAATTAACCAGCTAAGCAATCAAGTTACATAATTATAACTCTTAAACACAACTTTTATAAACTTACACTTGATTAAAATAAATTTTGGTGCAATTATTCTTATGAAAAAAGCAAAAGGCCGGCAGCTTTCCTTCATTACTTATGAAGCTTTCCAAAAAATTAAAAAAGATGATCCCCTAAAGATTATTTTTGAATCCATAGACTGGAGCTTTATTTATCCCATAATTAAAGATAAATACACCACCGATAGAGAATTAGTTTATAACCCGGTATCTCTATTTAGAGCCCAACTTTTAATCTGGTTGGGTGAAGTAAAATCAAACCGAAGATTGGCCGAGAGCTTACAATTTAACTCACGATTTTGTGTGCTTTGCGGTTTTGATAATTTTCTCAAAACTCCCGCTCATTCTACATTTTCCTACTTCAGAAAAAGAATTGGAAAAGATATTTACTATAAAATCTTACACCGTATAATTGCCCAAACAGTAGTTGCCGCTACAATAAATAAAATTAATATAAGTAGCAACATTATCCATATAGTAATACTTTCTAATAACGGAAAAAAGAAAAGCTGCAATTGCAGTGGCAGCAGGTGCAAATATAACAAAAAACAGAAACACTCCAAAGATGAAGTTAATATAAAATTAACTACTAAAAACTTCGTAGCCCTCGGATTCAAGGCTAAGATGGTGATTGACGTAAATACCAAACTACCAGTAGAGGTTACTTTAACACCAAAAGAATAGGATAAAAATACCCCTTCTAATTTTTTCGAATCCAATCATTTTTTATTAAATGTAAAACAACATTTTTGTGTTATGGGGAAATGCTAATATGTAAAATTAGAGGATTTATCAAAATATGAAAGGATGCAGGTACTCTTTCTAAGAATTTTTAATAAAGTATTTTCCTTTTTACCTATAAACTTGGTTCGTTCTTTTGAAAGCATAGAAATAATTTTATATCAAGATAATAATGAAAAAGACTGTTAATTTAAAATATTTAAAAAGAGGAAATTAGAAAAATATGATTTATAAAACATTAGGAAAAACTGGGTTGAAAGTATCTATTATTGGTTTTGGTGCTTCTCCATTAGGGGCAGAATTTGGACAGATAGTCCCAGAAGAAGGGGAAAGAGCTGTGGAATATGCTATCGATCACGGAATTAATTATTTCGATGTTTCCCCATATTATGGAAGAACCTTAGCAGAAAAACGATTGGGTGAATTTTTAAAGGGAAAGAGAGATAAGATTATTTTGGCCACTAAAGTAGGTCGATACGGTATCTCTCTTCCAGGTGGATTCGATTTTTCTGCCCAGAGAGTTATAAAATCAGTTGAGGAAAGTCTGCAGCGTCTAAAGACTGATTACATTGATGTATTTCAAATCCATGATATAGAATTTGGAAAAAGGAAGCAGATTATAGAAGAAACTTTACCAGTTATGTTTAAACTAAAAAGACAGGGGAAGGTTCGCTTTGTCGGGATTACTGGTTATCCCCTATCACCACTTAAGGAGATAGTGGAAACTCAAGAGATTGATACTGTCCTTAGTTATTGCCGTTATAATTTACTGGATACTACTATGGATGATATTTTAATTCCTGCAGTAAAAAAGAAGAGCGTAGGTTTAATTAATGCTTCTCCTTTGCATATGCGTGCTCTTACTGAAAAAGGAGCACCAGATTGGCATCCAGCTCCAAAGAAAGTATTGCAAGGGGTAAAAAAAGCTGCTCAATTTTGTCGAGAAAAAGGGATAAATATTTCTGATTTAGCTTTACAATTTGCTTTTTCACATAAATATGTAGCTGTAACTTTAGTAGGTATGAGTAAAGTTAGGCACGTAAAGGCCAATCTTAATAACGTAGGAGTAAAACCAGATCCTGATTTGCTAAAAAAAGTTAGGGAAATAATAAAACCAGTCGCTAATATTTATTGGGAGGAAGGTCTACCTGAAAATTATGATCCCGGAGCTACAGAAAAGCGAACTTGAGGATTGCAACTCAATAAAAAGAAAAAATAGAATAATTAAAACTAAAGGAAGTGGAATGATGGACGAAAAGAAGAGGACATTTAGAATAGATGCCCATCAACATTTTTGGATTTACAATCAGGAGGAATATAAATGGATTGATGCATCTATGGTGAAATTAAGACGAAATTTCCTGCCTTCTCATTTAAATAAGGAATTAAAAAAAAATGATATTGATTTTTGTGTGACGGTGCAAGCCCGGCAGACCTTACAAGAGACTAAATGGCTTTTAGAATTAGCCCAGAATAATTCGTTTATTAAAGGAGTAGTGGGATGGGTTGATCTTAAAAGTAATTCTGTGGAACAAGATTTGGAACAATTTGCTGCCTATAAGAAATTCAAAGGAGTTCGGCATGTCTTGCAGGATGAAGATGATGATCGTTATATGCTTCGGACAGATTTTAAACAAGGATTAAGTCAATTAAAAAAAATTGGCCTTACTTATGATATATTAATCTTCCCCCGACATATTAAATATACTTGTGTCTTAGTTAATCAATTTCCTCAACAAAAATTTATAATAGATCATCTGTCTAAACCCTTAATTAAAGAAGGCAAAATTGAACCATGGAAGAAAGATATACGGGAATTAGCTAAAGCAGATAACGTGTTTTGTAAATTAAGTGGTATGGTTACAGAGGATAATTGGAATAGTTGGAAGCAAGAAGATTTTATACCTTATATGGAAATTATATTAGAAGCTTTTGGCCCTAATCGACTTTTATTTGGTAGTGATTGGCCGGTCTGTACGGTGGCCGCAAAATATGAACAAGTTTTAGAAATTGTGAATAAGTTTATTAATTCACTTTCTCAAGCTGAACAAGCCCGTATTATGGGACAAAATGCTATAGATTTTTATAATCTGGAGGTATAAGAATTTACTATATGAAAGCAGTAAAAATAATGGAGCCAGGTGTAGTAAAACTGGTAGAAATAGCTAAACCTAAAATTGGTTTAGAGGATGTTTTAATAAAACTAAGAGCTTTGGGCCTTTGTGGTAGTGATCTTAAAACTTATCGTGGGCAAAATCAAATGGTAAACTTTCCGCGTATTCCTGGTCATGAAATAGCAGGGGAAATTGCCCAAACTGGGGGGAAAGTACCTTCTAAATTCCAGATAGGCCATCTAGTTACTGTTTCTCCTTATAGTTCCTGTGGAAAATGTTTTTCTTGCCGACAAGGAAGAGTAAATTGTTGTCCTTATAATCAAACTTTAGGGGTACAAAGAGATGGAGCAGCCGTAGAATTTATTGCACTACCTTATAGTAAAGTTTTTTTAGTAGGAGATTTACCAGAGGAACAAATTGCCTGTATTGAACCATTAAGCGTGGGTTGGCATGCAACGAATCGAGCCCAGATTATTTCCGAAGATATAGTATTAGTATTTGGTTGTGGAATGATCGGTTTAGGTGCCATTGCTGCTTCTACATATAAAGGAGCTAAAGTCATTGCTGTTGACATTGATGATCTTAAATTAAAAAAAGCAAAAGCTTTAGGAGCAAGTTATACGATTAATTCTCAAAAAGAAAATTTAGAAAAAAAGATTTTTCGTATTACCCATAGTCAGGGAGTGAATGTAGTAATTGAGGCAGTAGGTATTCCAGAGACATATAAGAAAGCAATTGATTTAGTCTGCTTTGCGGGTAGAGTGGTTTATATTGGATATGCTAAAGCGCCTGTGGAATATGATACAAGTCTCTTTGTAAAAAAGGAGTTAGATATAAAGGGTTCGAGGAATGCCTTAGATAGTGAGATTAAAGAAGTAATTAAAATGGTGGCCAGCAGAAAAATTAAGATAGAAAATTTAATTACTCAAAATTATCTCTTAGAAAATTTAGGAGAGGCTCTTAGATTTTGGGATAAGCATACAGATAAGGTGACTAAAATAATTATTCACTTTACTTAAGGTAAGTTTAAAGAAAGATAGGATATATTTCAAAATTTATGTTTCTGATTTTAGACGATAAATTAAATTGTTTTTGTTTACGGAAATTAGAGAGAAAATATTTTATAATTTAATTGACAGAAATATATATTTTAGATATAATGAAATCGTTGCCATTGGTATCGTTAACATTTTATTTAAAATAACATAAAAGTTATTAAAAAATATTAATCTTTAAGAAGGAATATAAATAAATTGAAAGCAAATATTACTGATGTTGCGAAAAAAGCAGGGGTATCTGCCACTACGGTTTCCCGCGTATTAAGAGATTATCCCGGGGTGAGAAAAAAGACTCGAAGAAAAGTACTTGAAGCCATCTCTGAATTAAAATACGAAGTAAATGCAGTAGCCAGGAATTTAAGGCAAAGAAAAACTAATTCTATCGGAGTAATCGTTGGTAATGTGCTTTCACCATTTTATTCTATTATTGCCAAAACAGTAGAGAATATTGCTAATAAGTGGGGTTATAGTACTATTTTATGTAATGGAGATGAAGATTCCGAAAAAGAACTAAAATATCTTAAAATATTGAAATCTAACCGAGTTGATGGAATAATCCTTGTACCTACCGGTAAAAATTCTAATTATATTAACTGGATGATAGATTCAGGAGTTAAAATTGTTCTTCTGGATAGATTAATAAAGGGAACAGACTGTGATGCAGTTTTAGTAGATAATGAGAATGGTTCCTATAAAGCGGTGAAATATTTAATAGAACAAGGTTATCGAAAAATAGGAATAATCAACGGTTATTTAGATAGAACTACTGGCAGAGAAAGATTTAATGGTTATTTAAGAGCATTAAGAGAAGCAGGTATTTCCCCGGATGAAAATCTGATAAAGATTGGTAATTTTAAAGAAGATAGTGGCATTAAGTTAACTAAAGAGTTATTAGAAAATTCCAATAGACCAGAAGCTATTTTTACTACCAATATGGATATGACTTTAGGCGCAGTTATCACCATTAAAAAAATGGGCATTAGCATACCAAATGAATTAGGTATTATTGGTTTTGATGATCCTGAATGGGCTTCTATATTAAGTCCACCACTTACTGTAGTTAGTCAGCCAACTCATGCCCTTGCTTCCACTGCTGCGGAACTTTTAATTAAAAAAATAGAAGATAAAAAAATAGCTACAAGTTATGAACCCCTAATAATGACTTTACATACAAAATTAGTAATTAGAAATTCTACCCAAAAGATTAAATCTCACCTCGTAAAAATTAAATAAGTAAATAAATATTATTTCGCAATATTTCCTAAACGAATATAAAGTAGAATGAGTTATACTAAAAATGATATCGTTTTCATAAAAACATAAAGGAGGTGGTTAATAAGGATAGTAAATTTTACAGATAAGATCTTTTAGATATAGTATTTTAAAAAAAATAAAGGAGGATTTTTTAAAATGAGAACAGTAAAGAGTAAATTTAGTGTTACGACATTGGCGTTTATAGTTGCTTTACTTATGGTTACTTTTTGTTTATCGGTAACTGGAATAGCTGCAGAGAAGTATAAATTTGGGTTGGACACTAAGATAGTTAGTAACACCTGGGAATGGCTTTTTGCAAAGAGTTTTGAATGGTACTGTGAAGATAATGATTTTGATTGGATAAGTAATGAAGCAGGTGGCGACCCCGCAGTTCAGCTTACCCAATCTAAACAGATGATTCAAACAGGAGTAGATGGGCTTATTATCTGTGCTCAAGATGGAGATGCAACTAAACCTATAATGGATTGGGCCAATGAAGCTAATATTCCAGTATTTACCACAGATGCCGATATTAATCATCCTGATGTTAAGATGTATATAGGATATTCTGGATTTTTAGCCGGTCAAAAACTGGGTGACATGCTGGCAGAATATCTAAAAAATGAAGTAGAACCTGTAGGTAAAGTAGCCGGTAGAGTTCTGGAAATGCTTGGTCCTTTAGGGGGAGCTTCCGCTATTGACCGAAGCGAAGGGTTCCATAGTATAATAGATAAACATCCTGATGTAGAAGTAGTGCAAGCCTTGGGAGAATTTCAAGAAACTCCGGCTAAGGTTCAAGCTGAAGCCATACTCAGAAAAGATCCTAATATAGATGCCATCTTTTCTGCCAATGGTCCTATGTCTAGTGGCGCAGTAGAAGCGATGAAAGATTTAGGGCTGGATCCTACTAAAATATTTGTGGCTACCATCGATGCTAATCCAGCAGTATTGCATAAAATTAGAGCAGGAGAAATTACAGTAGCGGTAGATCAACCCTGTCCTTTTTATAATCCTATTGCAGTTTACTATATGGAAAAATATTTGGAAGAAGGTGAAAGCGCTCTTCCTAAAGTAGGAACTACAGTTACAGCAGATGATATAGATATTTCAGGAAAAACTCATTTAGATACAGATATATGGGCAGCAAAGACTGCTTGGTCTCCGGCAAAAATTTCTGAGAGAGAAGGTCATCTCTGGTTCCAAACCAGTGCTTTAGTAGTAACTAAAGAAAACGCAGATGCCCAATATCTCTGGGCTAATATTGAAGTTCCTGGATGGTAAGATAAAGAGTATTAAACAATAAATATTAATTGAAATATAATTTTCTACTGAAAGATTTTAATTGATTTTAATTGTTGACACAATAATAGAACAGGAGAGCAATTTAAAATAAGACTTTGCTCTCTTGTTCTATTTCCAAGAAAGAAAAAAATAATTTGTTAGCATGTATTAATTTCGAGTAGTGTTTACACTTAACTAAAAATAAACTGAATTAGATGAGGTAATATAGATGGTTAATTCACAAAAAATTAAACTTGCACTCGTGGAACATATGATTTGGGTTATTATCATTGGGGTATTTATTATTTTTTCCTTGACGATATCGAACTTTTTTACGGTAAAAAATTTACTTTTTATTTTATATGCAGCATCACCTTTAGGATTATTAGTCTTCGGAGAGGCGATTGCTTTATCAAGCGGTAATATGGATCTCTCTTTATCAGAAAATGCTGGTTTAACTGCGATGTTGGTAGGTGTAATTTTAGTAGATTGGGCTCCCTGGCTTCCTGGTTGGGTTGGTATTATATTAATGGCCTTAGTAGGTGCTCTTTTAGGATCTATAAACGGATTTTTTATAGGTAAATTAAAGATAAATCCTTTTTTAATTACTCTTTCTACCTTTTTAATGTTTAACTGGAGCACTTATTATCTTCGTCGGGGAGCTATTATTAAACTTCCTGATACTCTTTTAGTGTTAGGAGGAGGAAAAACCGGAGGAATATTTAATGCTATTTTTGTCCTTGTAGGAATAGTAATTGTGCTCTATATTATTTTAGATCATACCAGATTTGGTAGCCACATTCGAGCTATTGGCGGAAATCCTGATGCTTCAAAGATGCTGGGAATAAATGTAGGGAATACTAATTTTTGGATATTTACTATTACCGGAGCACTGGCAGGAATTTCTGGACTTCTTTATGTGGGTTATCTAAAATGTATCCCCAGTACTATAGCTGACGGAGCTATCTTCTTAGCCTTTGCAGGAGCTATTATTGGTGGTGTTAGTTTAAAAGGTGGCAGAGGTTCAATAATTGGAGCCTTAGGTGGTGTTATTTTGATGGGAATTATTGATGCCGGTTGTACGATGACGTCTATGGATCCAGCCTTAAGAGGAGTATTAAATGGATTTATTTTATTGGTAGCAATATTAATTAATAGAACAAGAGGAAATTTAAGAGACAGGATTTTAATGCCTAAATAAATTATTTTAAAATTTTTAAGATAAGGATTTGATATTATGGAAGAAAAAAATGTTAATAAAAGTCTGCCTTTAATAAAGGTAGAAGATGTTTGTAAATGGTATGGGAAGGTTCAAGCTCTAAAAGGAATAAATCTCGAAGTTTACCCCGGTGAAATACTTGGATTAATAGGAGATAATGGAGCAGGTAAATCTACCCTAATAAAAATATTATCCGGAGTTCTTTCAAAAAATAGAGGGAAGATATATTGGAATGGGGAAGAAACCAATATTTCTTCCGTAAAAGAAGCGAGAAACTTGGGGATAGAAACGGTATATCAAGATCAGGCAGTGATAGGGTGTTTAAGTGTAGCTCAGAATATTTTTATGGGAAGGCAACCCATTAAATCCTGGGGCCCAATTAAAATTTTAGATAAAGGTATGATGAGAGAAGAAGCGGAAAAGTTAGCCAAAGATTTGAAATTACATATTCCCTCAACTAATCAGGAAATTCGTTTTTGTTCTGGAGGAGAAAGGCAGGGAGTAGCAATATCCAGGGCAATGTATTTCAAGGCTAAGTTGGTCATTTTAGATGAACCGACTACCGCCTTAGCGGTTAGTGGAGTTAATAAAGTATTGAACTTTATAACCAGATTAAAAAAAGAGAAAATAGCCAGCATATTTGTTACTCATAATCTTCATCATGTCTATTCAGTTGCCGATAGATTTATGGTTCTATCCCGGGGAGAAAAAGTAGCTGATGTAAAAAAAGAGGAGACAAGCGTTCAGGATTTGGAAAATTTACAATTACGCAAAATGGTTTCAGTTACTTAGAAGAAAATATTTGACCTACAGTTTAAAGAATAACTATATTAAAAAAAGATTAATATTTTTTTAGGAAGGAATATCAAAAATTTATATTTCTGCATTTGTTTAAATTAAATTTGGTTAGTTAAAATTATCTTTATTTTAAAAATATAAAAGGAGAAAGGATTATGTTAAAAAGTATTCCTCCCATTATTTCACCTGAACTTTTAAAAGTGCTTATGGAAATGGGACATGGGGATGAAATAGTTTTAGCCGACGGAAATTATCCTTCAGAATCTGCAGGAACTAAAGTAATTAGGGCAGATGGTCTCGGTATACCGGAATTGTTGAAGGCTATTCTTCAATTTTTTCCTCTTGATACTTATACTGATATTAATATAATCTATATGGATACTGGGAATGGTGAAGTACCCTCAATTTGGAATAAGTATCAAATAATTTTAAAGAAATCTAAGGAAAATTTTAATATTGGAAAATTAGAAAGGTCTAAATTTTACAAAAGAGCGTCCCAATCATATTGTGTAATAGCAAGTGGCGAACAAGCCTTATATGCTAATATAATTTTAAAAAAGGGAGTGGTTAAATAGACTTTAAGAGTAATTTTCAATTTATTTTAATAGTAAAAATATAAATGTGACCGTTATATTAAAAGAGGAACTAAGTTGATGTATTAAAAAGAGTCTTAATTCTATTATTAATACCAGGGGAAGAGGAAGTCATCGTGAGTAGCATTTTGCAAATTTTATGCCAGATTATTCCTATACTTCTAATATTATTTTTAGGCTATTTACTGAGAGCAAAAAATTTTCTTTCAGAGAAGACTATAGAAGAGAGTAAAAAACTTGTTGTAAATATTACATTGCCTTGTCTATTATTTATTTCCTTTCTTAACATAGAAATAAAGTTTTCATATACTGCGATATTTATTTTGATGTTTTTCTTTTGTCTGTTTATGCTTTACTACGGAAGATTTTTAAAAGAGCATTTTCATATTGAGCATGAGTATTTTCCGTTTCTGGTAACAGGATTTGAATATGGAATGTTAGGGGTAGGTCTTTTTGGTAGTGCATATGGCTTAGAAAATATAGGTTATCTGGCTATTATGGATTTGGGGCATGAGTTTTTTATCTGGTTTATTTTTGTATCCTTGCTTCTATCAAAAAGAAATGGAAAGCAGGACAACAAGCAATTAATCAGAAATTTTCTGAAATCTCCTGTCATTATAGCTATATTTCTTGGAATATTTTTTAATCTAATAGGATTAAGGGCATTCTTATATAATTATACTATTACAGAAGGAGTAATAAATACGACTAAACTCTTAGGGCAAATTACTATACCTCTGATATTACTCGTAGTAGGTTACGGTATACATTTTCAAAAAGGTTTTTTAAGAGATTTTTTAGTGTTGTTAGCTGCAAGATTAGTATTATTAATACCGATGGCATTTTTGGGAGGGATATTTATAGATAAAGTATTAGGGTTAGACGAAATGTTTAAAGTAGCTCTTTTTACACTTTTTATTTTACCTCCTCCCTTTATTTTACCAATCTATATACCTCAACATTATAAAAAGGAGAGGCTATATGTAAATAATTTATTAACATCGTATACCGTTATTTCGGTTATTATTTTTATTGTATATTTTGCTTTTAATCCCAGGATATAGATCTTTATAAAATGATTTGTCTGTAGTAAAATAAAAATATCTAATTTTTTTAATTTAATATGCCGATGACTTTAATTTTAAATAAACATTCATAAAAAGTCTAAGCGAATTAGCTCACCATTATTTTGAAATATTATAAAGAAATTTAGTTTAAATTTTTAAGTTTTTTAAATTAATAATTAAGGAGATTTAATCATGCCAAATATCCAAAAAAGACTGCAGGGTACTCTTCCTAAAGTGGGTATCCGTCCCATCATCGATGGACGCCGGAGAGGAATCAGGGAATCCTTAGAAAATCAGACTATGGCTATGGCTCAAGCAGCTGCCCAATTAATATCTAAAAACCTAAGACACTCTAATGGTCTACCGGTAGAATGTGTCATAGCTGATACTACTATTGGCGGAGTAGCGGAAGCCGCCAGATGTGCCGATAAATTTGTGAAAGCAGGAGTGGGAGTCTCCCTTACTGTAACCCCTTGTTGGTGTTATGGTATGGAGACTATAGATATGGACCCCATTATCCCCAAGGCTATCTGGGGATTTAACGGAACCGAAAGACCGGGTGCAGTATACCTTTCTGCTGCCCTGGCCGGCCATGACCAGATAGGTCTCCCGGCCTTCGGAATCTACGGTAAAGATGTCCAGGATCAAGATGATGCTACTATCCCCCAAGATGTCCAACAAAAGCTATTACAATTTGTTAAGGCTGGTCTTG
>Ga0208905_1000617_pt1 | contig 18001 bp, 13 predicted proteins | sample AntAceMetag02UKS_FD_184776 | JGI IMG/M metagenome (GOLD analysis project Ga0208905, IMG submission 184776) | Saline lake microbial communities from Ace Lake, Antarctica - Antarctic Ace Lake Metagenome 02UKS (SPAdes) (version 2) | ecosystem: Environmental > Aquatic > Non-marine Saline and... | reverse complement strand
AATTCCCCGGCAGCAATCGAGAGATTATACTGACACGGGACGCCTTCAAAGAGAAGAGTCCGACGTATATCATCAGATGTGAACACCTCAGGGTCAGAACAGGAGAACAGTCTTTCAACCTTTTGTTCAGAAAGAATACACGGATTCTGGCGCGAACAGGCAAGACCCAGGCAGGAGATCGTTTCAGATGCACTCGCAGGTGTTGTCTCCCACGGCGGGTAACACGGGTCACCGGGATATTCAGCCAGGATCACTGACGTGCGATAGGCAACCGCATCGTAATCAGATCCGGAACTGTCTATCCCCGCAAGAACAGATGGCACCAGCGCAAAAACAGCAATAAGCGCAAGCAAAAAGATGCTAAAACCTGCCAACATATCCAGCGATAAAATGCCGTCCTGATCTGCTTTTCGTCCAGTTATGTCCATATTCCAATCAGATCTTCTGAAGCATTCTGAAATAAATCAGAATGGGTCTGTTTGTTACATATGGCGGTTGTCATAAGAGACCCTGAATGTTTTGCTTTTGTCGTGTTTGCTACCGACACTCCTTGAGATTATCCAGCTAAGAGATCTACATGAAAATTAACCAGATTTTGACGATACAGCAGTGATTTTTTTACCCCGGACGGGCACCTTTTTGAGCGATTTTGGTAAGATGTGAGGATACCAAAGTTGTTGAGGATAATTACTTTCCTGTCTAATTAGGGCTGGCTGGACAAGCTGCCCAAAATAATATACCATTACAAACTCAATTCATTTCATTGAACACTCAATATAATATCTCACTCGCAAACGGAGACTGCTGGTCCCTTTCTTCAGTGCCGGAACTGAACTCCTGGCTGAAACGGTTTGCTATGATACTGAATCTCAGGCCGGGTCCATCAGAAACCGAAGAAGAGACCTGGAGACTGGCGATGAAACGGGCCGGATCGATCCCGTCAGTGATTCAGCTCTCTTTTCGTGCAATCCCTGATACCCGGGGTAAACTGAAATATCTGTACCGATTTGTTTTTCCACACCCTGAAGTGATATACCAATATTGCAATGGGAAAGGAACCCTGAGTCTTTCAGCAGGGTATATGAAGCGGTGGATGCGGGTGTTCCGGTATATCTGAGCCGTAAGGGGGAACCTGACCCGGCACGACAGAACCCATCACTTCTCCCTGAGTTTCCCCTCCTCGATCACATACAGCCGGTCAGCAAATTCGAGTACAGATGGCCGGTGAGAGATCAGAATAGTTGTCCGGTCTGCTGAGAGATCTCTCAGGACAGGAAGGATATTCTCTTCGTTTTTTGTATCCAGTGCAGACGTTGGTTCATCCAGAATAAGGAGCGGAGCATCTTTTAAAAATGCTCTTGCAATTGAGATACGCTGCCGCTGTCCCACAGAGAGTTGTGTGCCACGTTCACCCACCACCGTCTCATAGCCATCCGGCATCGCCAGAATTTCATCATGGATCTGTGCCTTTTGTGCCGCCGCAACCACTTCATCCATCGTTGCATCCGGTCTGCTATACAGGATATTGTCCTGAATTTTCGTGTTGAAGAGAGTAATATCCTGGGAGACAACCGAGATCCGTTCTCTGAGCCATGTGCAGTTCAGCGTTGCAACATCCCTCCCGTCAAGCAGAATCACCCCCCTGTCAGGAGAGTAAAATCGCAGAATCAGACTGATAAGCGTTGTCTTTCCCGCACCCGTTCTCCCGGAAAGAGCACAGATCTCCCCCTGCTTCAGGGTGAAGGAAACATCAGAAAGAACCGGCGTTCCTTCACGGTAGGAGAATGAGACGTCAGAGAACGAGAGCGTCCCGTCCACGTTATCAGGGACTATACCTGTTTTGTCATCTGCCTCAGGCTCAAGCCCGAAGAGTTCCTGAATCCGTTCGGCGGAGGTAAACGCCGGTTGCAGAAGAACCGGGAAGGAAAACAACGAGTTCATTGTTCCTGCAAACGTTGCGATATAAGCAGTATAGGCCACAAAACCCCCCACTGTCATAGTACCCGAAAGGACATCATTTCCGCCAAACCAGAGAACAACTGCCATAATCAGGGACTGTGTACCGAACCGGACCTGTCCGGAAAAACTGTTCAGCATCGTGTTCCTTATTCGTGTATCAATAGCTGCACTGAGAGTCGAGGAAATACGTCTGAATTCACGCTTCTCCGCAGTATTTATCTTAACACTGTCAATGCCTGCGACAATCTCCTGAAGATCCTTTGAGATATCAGCCTGCCGCTCACGTCCCTCATAGGTAACTTCCCGGATATATCTGACAAAACAGAGATTACTCACAAGAAAGAGAGGAGTCAGCACGATGACAACGAGTGTCAGAGAGTTGTTGATGGCAAATAAAATCCCCAGCGACATAACAATATAAATCAGATTTGAGAGCATCCGGGGGATAAATTGTGAGAAAATATATTCAAGAACCGCTACATCCTGGGTGAGGCGTGACATGATATAGCCCGTCTGATGCGACCTAAAATACGCGACAGGGAACCGCAGCACATGCTGGAAGAGATCAGTCTGGAGATGAAACGTATAGGATTCCCTGAAGCAGACCGTTACATAACTTCGGAACAGTTCAAAGACAATTGTAAGAACGCCAAGCAGGATAAGAAGAAGAATCAGAGCGGTAAGCGAATAAAATATCCCGGAAAGCGGTTTGGCAATCCATGTCGGCAGGAGGGTGTTCAGTTCCGCGACAGCGACTGCCGGGTCTTTGCCAAGAAAAATATTATCGATCAGAATCTTTGTGATCAGAGGGTAGAGCACTTTCACTGCACTGAGGAGAACACTGAAGACAACACAGAGAACGCCAAGCTTTATGACCGGTCGCAGGTATTTCAGAAAAAATGGGAGATAACTGGATTTCGGTGAGGCGGCACCTCTCTGAGGACTGCGAAAGAGTCCCCGGATAAATCCGGACATGGCCCTGATCCTTTTTCCTGCCTTCATGTTATTCCCCGGTTCATGATCTTCCCGGCACTGTCCGGAAAAAGTGATTCATCGCAACAGTCCTTCACGTTTAACGACATAGATGATCAGACCCCCAAATCCAAGAATCGCAAATATGGCCACTAAATTTTTAAAAACCAGACGATACGGCCATTTATCTGTCCATGGCACCTCATATCGCGGATCGAGCTCTCCGGCATGTATCAGACAGACCTCTGCTTCTCCCGGTCTGTTTAGATTGGAGAGCGATTTGCCTTTGTAATGCCATGCTCTGGCATAGGCAGGGTCAATCTCAAGTGCCTGATCAAAATAGCGAAGCGCCTGTTTATCTGCATCCATTCCTGATACCAACTGTCCGCAGAGAGTATAACTCCAGTTTGTATGCAGATATTTTTCCGAAGCCCCGTCTATTATCCGGAGGGCCTGATCTGTATTGCCTTCATCTTCAAGCGCCATTGCCTTTCGAAGTTCATTATAGAAGAGCTCCCTCTCATCGTCATCAGATGCAGCGGCGTTCCCGCAACAGAGCAGGAGGACCAGCAGAATCACAGGGAGATATCTGCATAATACTGCCGGGTTCATGGACGGGACACATCCCCTGTGAATATATTTTTCTTTCCGTGTTTCATGAGAATCACCCGGATAATTCAACTCTTTATTTTATTTTTTTATTTTATTTTTAAGTAACTATTCACCACCATCGTTACCTACACATGGATGAGAGGAATCTGCAAGGGTTCTTCGAATGCCGGCGGGCACGTTCCTTAAGGCGTCGCACACTCTCAGTTGACGGACGAAGTCTGCGGGCCGGATGCAGGCGGTACCCAAGAAAGTCAAACCCGGCGAAAAGGCCGACACCTGACTGCGTCGTGTCCGGTTCTTCGAGAAAAATAGTAATTTTCGTTGGATATTCTTTTCTTGTGTCGCCTTTGCAATCCGGGTTTGCAGTCTGTTCACAAGCTTGTAGACTTCTGTCCAGTTGATCTCATCCCACTGGATTTTGTCATTACCGTGTGTACGATTCTCACGAATTTGCGTAATTGAATTTCGTATTTTCACCAATTTGTCTCCCCCTTTTTTGCCGTAAAATTACCCTTGGTACGTCTGCACCCTTTCAGGTCAGGGCAGGTTCCTGCTTGTTCCCCGTTGTCTCCAAGGCTTCGCACGAGACCGTTACCAGTAACGCACGCTTAGATAGGGATATCCCAAACGGATCGGATAGCTTTCAGGCAATCCTAAACATAGCTTCCTGTCGCACTATCAGATCCTTATCCTGGCTCATGCTCAGCTTACATTTAATAAAGTGAACGAATTCAGCAAATATATTTGAGAGCGGATTCGTAAAATACTGGCAAACAGGTTGAGTGACAGCCATCTTTTTTGTCTGAAAAATCAAGATTCTTCCGGGTAATTTTGGTAAGATTCGATCTGAAAATTAACAATGTCCATGTTTTAGAATATTTCGAGTTGGGCGTGAAATTACGAGGCTTCTACTGATGATCCCATGTCCTGTTAAGTATGTGCTCTCTGGACCAGCTCCTGCCCACCGTCGCCAGTATCGCAAAGCTTTATTCGTGTTCAGACGACATACATCATTGTGACAACACACATTAGTTTGACACAGAAAACCCCGCGCTTGTGGGTTGCCCCTTTGTTGTGGGTGTTCCAACGCCCACACCCCGAGGAGAATATTTTGTCCGCGTGTAAGAAAACTGAGGGTCCAGTGTCTGGTGCCGATTTTCTGTGGCTTGGATGCTACACGAACGACAATCAAAGCGGATGTGACTATGGATGCCAGCTCTTAGGATCGAGTTGATCCAAAAACCGCATCCGCTGAAAACGCAGATTTAATGCGACATGGAATGCATCACTCACATACGACGTGACAAATCCCCGGTCATCGACCGGCAAATGCCCGCGTACATACGTTTCATTCGCACATGTTAAGAGAGGCGAGCGTCCAGATCCAGTAACGTTTCACCCCTCCTTTTCTCATCACTATACAATCGAGCCCGCCCCACAACCAGCGACACCATCGGGTAACGTACTGCCAGAGCCTTTCGATTGAGGCTCCATGCTCGTAAATCCGAGTGGTTCATGGAAGCACAAGGACGAGAAGAACCGGCAAAGGTTCTTCGAATGCCGGCGGGCACGTTCCTTAAGGCGTCGCACACTCTCAGTTGAAGGACGAAGTCTGCGGGCCGGATCCAAGTGGTACCCAAGAAAGTCAAACCCGGCAGAACTCCGGCCAATAAAGCGTTTTGTCTCATGCACACACATTCCAAGCGAAGCGAGTACCTGGTGGACCTTGCGTATGGCAGAGCGGAGGCGCCACCGGGTCCTTGCAAGAATCACAAAATCATCCATAAAGCGGCGGTAAAATATGCTGCCGTCTGCCGCGAGATCCTGCATCACGTCATCAAGCGGCTGAAGATACAACGCAGCGAGCAGGGGCGAGAGCGAACCTCCGGCGGAAAGGCCGGTGCCGGACTGTATTGTGTCCGGTTCTTCGAGATACTGTCGCACGGTCTCCCGGAGATCCTGCGGGACATCCGTGATCTTATCCAGCTGGGATAGCAGGATGGCATGGTCCATCGTATCGTAATAGGACTTCACATCAAAGCGGGCAACAAAGGGGTAATGCGGAAGATTCGTATGAATGTCGCGGATAGCGCGTTTGAGCCCTCCACGCCACTTAACGTGCGTGCACGCCGGATTAAGGACTGGCAGGAGGAGATTCTGGAGGTCTGCTCTGGCTTTCGCTATGTGTCGGCGACTGGTGTCATCCCACAACGCAATGCGATGTCCGTCCGTGAACCAGATACCCTTTAGGGTCAGAGATCGCCGAGGAGTTGCGGGTGAACCTGATAATGATAATTTATTGCCCGTCATTGATGATTTCACCGTCATACTAACCAGCAGGAACACCGGAAAGGGATTTTTCCGGTGTGGTTTTGTTTTAACCAGATGACAGATATTATAATTCTCCTGTGTATTAACGTTCGCAACGCCGTTATTCAGGTTTCTGCCCGGAACAGATCAACCAGAAAAACACCATTTCCGCCCCCTCCTCGTGATCAGCAGATATTCTCACAGACAGAAACTACGATGCACCGGCAGGTGCAGTTGTTTACCGGATATTTTGAAACCGCCGCAACAGGTGTGGTTCACCTTCCCGGCACAAATGGTAAAAGGGAACGTAGATCTCAACCCAGACCTGACAGTGGACTTTCGACCCGCCCGTATTTACATGACGAATGAGCTGCCTTTTTAGTGAACTCGTGTGAAGGAAACACGTGAGTAACTATTTTTTCACCCCTGTCAGTGCCTCAGGGCGAATCGTTCCCCGGCAACCAGTCTTCTCAGTGCCTCAGACACTGATGTTTTATTTTCTTCCTGACGGCACTTCGGGGAAGTCAGTTAGAACAGTGTAATGTGTATCAAATAGATCTCTTATCCAGAATCTGAGGCATCAGTTCAACATAAAAAGGCGGATATCGAAAAACCTATGATCCAGTTAGAGTTGCATATAAAGCACAGACATAGGCCTGAAGCTGAAATGAGGGTTTTAAGTGATCCTCATACGAAGGTCTGATCTGTGTCAGCCGGATGTATCAGTGAGGGATGTACCCGAGAGCCTTAGCCCGTGCATGAGCAACCCGGCAGAAATAATCGACCTGACCATCCAGCCTGCCGGTTTCGAGATCGGCATGCGCCGGACACCAGAGACAGAGATTGATAATCGGACATACCCGGCAGGTCTGTAAATATTCCTTATTATCTGATCGCATGTCCCTGACTTTCGGTATGAAATTTTTCCAGTAATCCTCAAGACTGCCCTTTGTTATATCATACACGCAATCAGGATGACAGAGCGACATGCACAGGCGTACTTTGCCATCCGGGCCTACGACAAAACTGCCGTTTCCGGTACCGCAATGGAAGAGATGGTTGCAGGAGATATTACTGAATTCCGGGTTGATCAGCTTATCACAGCCATTTTCAAGTGATTCTCTCCGGTCAGAATCAGACAGTTCCAGAGCTACAATCTCCTCCGGGGTAAGCCGTTCCTTTCGGATATCGTCATTTCGTGCAGGGTTATGATCCATTCTCAGGTGGAGCTGGGGATCGAACCGGTAGTAATCCTTGGTGCGTGACCGGCAGAATTCAGCAATCTGGGGAATTTCATGCAGGTTTGAGCGAATAGCCATTGTTTTAAGCCTGACTTTGACGCCTGCATCCTGAAGACGGTTGAGTCCACGCATGAATGCATCAAATGAACCGGGAGTCCGGCTTATTGCTTCATAGGTTTCTTTTGTTATGCCGTAGACAGTGATCTCGAGATCCCGTGGAGGATATTTGTGGAATAACGCCACATGTTCATCGTTTATCAGAGTGGCATTTGTCATGACAGAGACAAGAAGCCCCTTTTTCTTCAGCCTAAGATAAATCTCTGCAAAATCCGGCCTGAGCAGCGGTTCTCCGCCGGTGATATTGCACCAGACCGCTCCCAGACTGATTGCCTGGTCGGCGATATCCATGATCTGATCAGCCGTGAGTTCCTGCTCCCGTGCTTTGGTATCATTCGGAGGCAGGTTGATGTAACAGTGGGAGCAGTTGTTATTGCACCGGGCAGTTAATTCAAGCGTGAAGGAAAAACACGCCTGTTTCTCTTTCATTGTATCCCAGAGCGTGAAGTCCTGGATTTCCTGTTGTGTAGTATATTGTTCTGTCATGTAAGTACTCAACTGGGATCGTTTTTGCTTTTAAGCTCCCGGCGCATCGGGATCCGGCGTCTTCCGGTCAACTCATATTCTTTTTCGAGTTTTTTTGTAAGTCCCGGCACCGTTACCGGTTCGAACTCAAGCTGTCTGTACAGGGCAATGGCCGGTTTGTTCTTTTCATTGACGAGGAGCGATAACTCCGGTGCACCTTCCTGCTCTGCCATACCAATCACCCGGAGAGAGAGTTCCCTCCCGATACCCATGCCACGATAGGGGAATCTGACCATTGGGCCAAAGAGCCAGTAGCCTGTGTACGGATAGTGCGTTTCAGGACGTCGTAGAAGCTGGACAAATCCGATTTTCTCTTTTCCAGATTTTGCCACGAAATTTGTCACCACCGGGTCGGGGTGATATTGCGCTTGTGCCGGAAGATAGTTCCATCCGGCGTGGAAATCGTTTATTTCCTGCTCGTCTGCCTCAATAATGGAAATATCCGGCCGTAGTTTTCCTGCAAGTCGCCGGTATACGGTGAGTCCCTGAGGCTTTTTTAAACCTGCCCCGCAGAGTCCCTTGAACCTGCTGATGTTGACGGTAATCTTTCTGAGGTTGCCTGATCTGCTGAGCATGGCTATCGGTCTTCGCCCGCATCCGATCCCGGTTAATATTTTATCCTTCCCGTTATGCTCGACCCTGACGACGACACCGATGATGCTGGATAAAGGGATGATGCCATCGGGTTTTTCTGTGTTGTCTCCCCGGATCAGGTATCCATGATCTGTTTTTTCCACCACACGGTGGACAGTCAGGTTCCCCACGTCAGGGCGGGAGAATGCTACGACATCTCCGGTATTAAGGCCATTTTCCGGCACCGGGGAGACTGTGATGATATCCTGGTGCCTGATGAAGGGGTGCATGCTGAATCCGGGTGCCATTAAGCGGAAGAGTTTTCCCTGTTCAATGGTGGCCTTTAACAGTTCAAGCCGGATCTCGCTCGTGTATATAGGCCCATCTCCGTCTCGATCAATAGTAATGGTCTTTTCAGACTTCAACAACCATTCTCCGGCGGAGTAGTTCGGTGGCTATTCCCTGCACGTCCTTTTCAATCTCACCCGGCGGTGCATCATATTCTGCTTCAAGGGCACCGGCAATTTCCCCAAGGGTTACCTTTCCGTCAAGACGGTCCCATATGGCCCTTCCTGTATCGTTTAAGGAGAATATCTCGTCTTCCATGTCACAAATTCCTGATGCCAGAGGTACGATGATCAGTTCGCCCATCACATCTCTGGATACGATATCTTCAGACGGGATGATTACAGAATTGACAGATAATTTGGTATCCATGTTGATCAGATTATTTTATGATGACCGTTGTATTTAAAGAGGATTATCCGGGGGATGCACCTAAAGAATCTTCAGGTCATGTCACTGTCTGTGGATGGAACGTATCCGCCGGCATTCGAAGAACCTTTACAGGTTCTTCTCGTCCTTATGCTTCCATGAACCACCCGGATTTACGAGCATGGAGCATCTGAGGAGAGGCTCTGGCTGTACGTTTCCCGATGGTGTCGCTGGTTGTGGAGCGGGCTCGACTGTATCGTGATGAGAAAAGGAGGGGTTCGGCGTTACTGGATATGGACGCTTACCGCTCTTAACATGTGCGAATGGAACGTATGTACGCGGGCAGTTGCCGGTCGCTGACCGGGGATTTGTCACGACGTATATGAGTGTCGGTGTTCGATGTCGCATGAAAGCAGTGTTTTCAGCGGATGCTGTTTTTGGATCAACTCGAGGTCCATTCGTTACACTGAGCACATTTGAGCTCCGTGCACTGCACCTGAAGACTCAAAGACGCGATATGCTCCTTTTGAATAAACTTGCACACGAACAATACTGCCTCTTGAGTGCTCGAACGTAAGTATATGGTCAGCTTCGGGACAAACCAAAGTTTTATGACTTTTTGATGCTGCGTGTTTATATCCATATGGCTACGGTTACTGGCTCCCCAAATGAATATAATACTTGTGATTGTTTTGTTTAACATGTTTTGTAGCTTGTACAGCCAGCCCGAATTTGACAGGTCACTAATAAACGGCAGCAGTCTCTTTATCGTGATACACAAGCCAACATGCTCTGAAACGAGCATTTGTAAATTTTCAGACAAAATCTCACCAAAATTACCCAGAAGAATCCTGAATTTTCAGACAAAAAAGATAGCTGCTGCCCTACCTGCAGGCACATCGCAGCTCCAAAAACCAGGTTCACGGAAAAAGTTGATTCTGGTAATGAGTGATACGTGACGCGAACCTTTTCATCAGTCCGTTTGTTATTCACTCACCGGCTGAAAACCGTTCAATCCGCTCCTTCCAGTCCTCAACCTCCCACGCCCGTTCTCCCTCCTGCATAAGCCCGAGATCATATGCTTGGGCGTGTGCCGTCTCACAGAGATACTCCACCGGCGTATCAAGGGTGCCATGCTCCATCCACGACTTTGCCGGGCACTGTTCACAGAGACCTTTTAGGAAACATTTGGCACACCGGGCAAGATAATCCGGATTCTCAGCCTTCATCTCCCGCATTTTCGGGAAGAACCGGGTCATGGCGTCCTCAAGTGACCCGGAATGCAGATCATATACGCAGTCAGGATGCCGGACCATCATGCAGGGCTGAAACATGCCATAGGCATCCACACAACCTCCCAGTCCGGCCCCGCAGGAGAAGAGTTTCTCTCCCGGAGGTCGCATGAACTTTGAACAGAACTCCCGCATACCCTTCAGATACTTCTCCCGGTCACGGGAAAGCACAGCAATCCCGTCCTCCGGAGAAAGTCTCAGGCTACTGATAAGCCGGTTCTTCTCAGGCAGATCCCGGCGGCAGCGAAAGTCAAAAAACATCGAATATGACGGGGGCTTATCCATCGCCGGCAGAGTCGCCGCCCACGCCTCAAACTCATCCATCTCATCCCGGTTCGGAGGAAGCAGGGCACTCTTCACCACAAACGGGATCTGCCGTTCAAGAAGAAGGTCCATACCGCGTCTGAACTCCTCATATGAGCCGGGTACCCGTACGACTGCCTCGTACGACTCCTTACTCATCCCGTATACCGTGATCTCCACCTTCTCAAGCGGAGGAATGCGGGCGAGCAGATCAGCGATCTCCGGGGTGATCAGCCGGGCATTGGTAAAGAGCAGGACTTTCATACCAAGCCGGCGGGCAAAGAGATACAGCTCAGTAAAATCACTGCGCAGGAGTGGTTCACCGCCGGTAAACCTGACCGAGAGTGTTCCGAGTCCCGCTGCTTCCGTGAGAATCCCTTTGATCTCCTCAGTTGACATCTCCCGCAGGATGGCATCGTCATCCTCAGGTAGATTGATACAGCAGTGGATGCAGTTGTTATTGCATCGCTCGGTAAGCTCCATATCAAGTCTTCCGAGAATTGGAGTCTTATCTTTCCACAGATTGTGTGAATACGCGTTCACAGTGACGGCATACGGTGAGGGGTTTTCCTCCTTCATGCTCTCTTCTCCGGATTGGGATCTTCCTGCACCAGGGATATGATCTCCGGTACAATAGCACCACTCCTGTCAAACTTCATAATATAACAGGGCACTTCTCTGGCAATCCTTTCCAGTACATCCATCTCCTTCTCCCACCATTCGGTGGTAACCATCGGCCGGATAAGCGTTGCAAGAAGTCGCCTGAAACATTCATTCTGGTCTGTAAGTGGTGATATGACGTTTGTTGTATCCTGCTGAAGGAACAGAACCGCCCGAAGTGGTGCAGACGCAGCTGATACATCAGGGACATCCCCGTGGCTCCATGTGCCGTGAACATACCATCCGTCATCCATGTGCTGCACAATATTTCGATCATCGCACAGGACTTCAACCTCCGGCGGTGACTGGCTCTGGAGATCCTCCGCAGCCTGTTTCAGCAGGTTCGTCGTCGTGGATTTGCCGGCTTCTGAATGCCCGACGAAAAGCAGACCCTGCCCATTCACAATCACCCCTGATGAATGAATCAGTGCCGCGTTCCGGTCAGCAAGAAGAGGGGCAATCCAGATCTGATCCGTGGGAAAGAGGGAGAGAGAATGCCATCCGTCTGTTCTTATGCGTTCTCCATCCCGGGGCGGGCTGTAGACTGTTGCCCTGGTGTAATCAGCATTGAAGACAGCGACACGGTGCAGCCCGGGATCTCCCGGAGTCGGGGATATCCCCTGATAGAACCACGTATCACCCTTCCGTGAGATTGCCCAGGGGGGTTTCCGGTAGAGTTCTTTGCCAAGATCTTTACCTTCCAGGTCAGGCAGATCGAAATAGTGCCGGATTGTCACATTGTCCTCTCCGGGACCATCTGCCATGAACGGTTCAAGCTTCTTATCAAACCCGACCTCATCGAAATCAAGGTCGCTCTCTACGCGAACGGTGATCCCGGCAATTTTAAAATACCGGCGGTGCTTCTTCTGCCATTCTTCTTTGAATTTCAGTGCTTCATCGGCTACGGCGCAGAGGTAGGGGACTTTTGCAGAATAGCGCCCGGTCTCCAGATATGCATAGACCGGACACCACCGGCAGTCTGACCGCTTTTCACACGATCCACAGTTCTCCCGGTATTCATCTCCACCTCTGATTTTATCTGCGAGGGAAGGAATGAACGTCTCCCAGGCTTCCTCGAAACTGCCCGTCCGCAGGTCATATCTCATGACAGGATCTTTGAGGAAGCAGCAGAATGTCATGCCGCCATACGGATCAACGTGGAAATCTCGCCGGGCCTCAATACACCGGGCAAACAGACGGTCATCAGTAGGATCAGACTGGCAGGAATCCTCTGTTCTGTGCTCTTCTTCATAGGAAAGGCTGGGAGTGTCCAGGGCAATAACCTCCGCCGGAGGAAGACGCTGGGCATTTATCTCAGCATTCTTCTCATCGGTACCACCTGCTGACAGGTACAGCCAGGGGGCACCAACTCTATAGTGACGGCTCAGGGACTTTGCCAGTTCAACCATTGCGGGATATTCATGGTAATTATCCTTCATCGGGATGAGCTGGACGGTGAAACCGGCTCCTGCCTCTTTCAGAAGCTCAAATCCCCGCATAGTAGCCTGAAAGGATCCCGGGTTTCGGGTGATATGGTCATGAACTGCTTCTGTGGCCCCGTATAGTGCAACCATCTTGCTTCCTTTCCGTTTCATGAGCTGGGCAATCTCCGGGGTGATCATCGTCCCGTTCGTATTGATCGAGTATGAAGCGGATCTGCTGGTAATATAATCAAAAATTTCTGCAAAATCCGGCCGGAGCATCGGTTCACCGCCGGAGATTGACCAGTGCCGGCACCCCATGGAACGGGCCTCCTCGACAATATGGCAGATTTCGTCAAAGGAGAGTTCGTCCTGCTTTTCCGGGGCACCCGGTGGGATTCTCAGCCAGCAGTGCCGGCAGTTGTTGTTGCACCGATAGGTGAGATCAATAGAGCCGGAGAGGGGGAGACGGGGCATCCGGTCAGTCTTTGTTATGGACAGATAGTCAGTCATGGTATTCAACATTCCCTGAAAGAAATTATTTGGGGTGAATGCAACGGGGAAAGGTTAATTCAGTTTTTAACTCCTGAAATGACCCTATTGTTCCGTCTGAGGTTGGATATTTCTGCACAGTTCCGGGTAGCAACTCTGGTGCGGATTGATTTGATATATAAAGAAGTAGGAGTAAACGTTTTTATGTCTTTTTATGTATCCTGTCCAGCCAGTCCTGATAACAATGGAATAATCGCAGACCTAAAATGAAGTTAAAGAGAATCTGAAGGATCTGCTGGTGCCGGTTGTTCTGGGTGGACTGGACGGTCGGAGGACCAAAAAGAGGGATCAGATGATATTGAGTGTAGACGCTGGCCTCTCTTAACATATGTGAATGGAATGTGCGTATGCTGACAGTTGCCGGTCGATGACGGTTTATTGGATTTGGGTGTATTTTACGCAGTCATGTCATATGATTCCATCTTTGGCGCAAGATGCGAGGTAGATTTCGCTGGTTCCGATTGTAGAACATAAATCACATTCATAATCTTCCCACTCACAACTATTATGTTCTTTATCGGGGCCTGACGCTATACCGTCCACCTTACATGGTGCTAATACCCGATTCTCCACTCTCCCTCTTACCATAACTACCAACTCCGGTCGCGTCCATGTTTTTTTGCTATCCGGCATTTTAACCTTGTCCTTCATTTTTGCTATATTCGATAATCATTCCTTATAGTTATATTATTAACCCATTTGTAACCACTCAAGACTACTTTGACCTGAAAAGTAATTATCAACAACAGCCTCGTTTCTATCACATACAACCTCAAATGTTCAAAAAACCGTGCAACTTAGTGATTTCCAGGCTGAGTCTCAATGGAGTTGTCCGGAAACCCATTGTATTTCAGGCAACACAGTGACCACAGCTCTATCTGCCGACTACCATTTCTTCGCCTATCGTTCAGACAAAAACGGAGGAGGATAGAATTCGGTATTTTCCATCGTTTTCATTATTTTAAGAAAATGTGTATGAAACGAATGTTTCAGCCGGTCCTGATGTCATAGGGGGCAATACTCTCCAGAAGCCCTTCTATCCTCCCGCTCCACCCCCAACTACTCATGAACCATAATGCAGCAAAATTTCATTTTTCAGGCCAATTAAGAACAAAAATGAAAAGGAGAGCCCCTCACAAACCATTGAATGTAATTATCTTTCAGGAACGCACATTTCTTTCTATGGTATCATTATCATCGGTTCATGCTGATAGATCTGCTTCTATTGCCAGAAGTTCATCAATCCGGGAACTTCACTCCATTGTTCCGTTAGCTGGTGATCCGCCAAATGCTCTCCTTACAATAAAAGACGAACTTCTGGAATACCTTATTTCTATCATACAAAACACTCCCTCAGTGCCCCCGGTCTGCACCATGGATGAATGGAACGACCTGTTAACACTCCTGCGTCCCCATGGAATTTTCCCGCTTCTTGCATTTCATCTCAGAGGATGGGACAGGGAATGCCTGCCTCCCGAAGAAATAATGACATTTCTCTCAGGGGTATTTATGTCGGGGTGTGTCCGAAATCTCCGTCTCGGGCAACAGGTCCGGACGGTTACAACTGCACTGGAAGATGCCGGCATACCGGCGATTCTTCTAAAGGGGCATGCACTGGCACGGACTGTTTACTCTGATCCCGGCCTGCGCCATTCTGCGGACATTGACATTCTGGTACAGCCGGAGGACATCACCAGATGCGAACCGGTTTTTGAAAAGCTGGGATATTCATGTCCGCTAAGAACGTTTTATACGTCACGATATGATGCTCATCACCAGAATTTTCACCCGCCGGGGAAAGGTATTCCCGTCGAACTCCACTGGACAACTGATTCAGGCCATAATATGTTTGTCCCGGACTGGCTGAATAATGCCTTTGACCGGAAAATTCCAATACATTCAGATGATCTCTCCTGTTATACGCTGGACCCTGTCAGTCATCTTACGTTTCTTGCATTTCACCATGTATTCCAGCACCAGTCTCTCCGGCTCGACTGGGTGTATGATATTGCCTGTCTCATGAATTCCCTCTCAGTGCCGGAAGACTGGGAGGCGCTCCGCTCTTCCTGTGTTGCAAATCATATCAGGATTCCTCTTGAGATTGCGCTGATTGTCGGTCCTCTCTGGGCAGGAGGCATAATTCCGGAAAAATATGCTGACTTTGCCGGATGGGAATCTGCATCATTCCGGGAACAAAAATTATGGAAGTATGCAAAAGCCCGCAGAAGTTCCCTGCACTCCGGATTCTGTCTCACCCTACAGGGAATGCCCTCGACTCAGGAGAAAATGCGGTACTGCCGGCGGTTCATTCTTCCGCCACGGGAATTGATGAAACATTACAGTACATCAGAATCTGCCCTTGATATTCCGCTTGCTCATATCAGAAGGTGGTGTAAGGCCGTGAACTATAAATTCTGATTCTGTCGTTCTGAGGGTGTCAATGGCGACGTAAAAATCCCCAAACTACGGCAGTGCGACACGAAGTCATATTAAGGATTGCGGATGAATCCACCCTCCTATCCGCTGTGGAGAACCCTAACAGGTCATGCGATTTTGGTAACGAAATGGTGTGAAGCCCCCGGGACAACGTGGAGAAGAACGGAACCTTGATCTGTTCAATCTGCAGGGGGAAAGACGTCATGGAGAAGCAAACGCTGAATCATCATAAGGATCGTGATTGGGAACAAGTGAAAACAAGGCGATACACTTGAACCAAAAGGTGTGGACCACGGCCATACAGGGTTGCCGCACTGGATTGCAGACGACATAGCGGTTCCCGGTCTATAGATGGATCCTAAAACGTCTACAATCATCCTCAATAAGTAACTTGGAAACCCGGACACTCCCCTCTTCGGAGGTGTGGAGGTCGAAAGGCCGACAAATGGTGTACACGGAACATGAGGTCCAAAAAAGCGAGTGCCTTCTGGATGCCGGATATGATAGCTTTGAAATTCACGCCAGGATTTGGAGAATCTTCAGCATTCATCCTCTGATTCAGTTCAGGGCGGATACAATAATTCATGATGAGGGAACTGAGGAACGAATCAATTATTGCGTGAAATTGGGTGAACAAAAAATGGCGCGAAGGTGGAGATATTCATAAATCTCTCGAGGAAAAACTGCAATTTTTGTGTGATAATGGCAGAGAAGAACAGGTTGGGAAGTATTTGAGGAACATTAACTGTCTGGACAAGTTCTCCTTCAGATCTCACCTCTATATCCTCTTATGACAGAAATGACATACACTCATCTTCAATGATCAGACCGATCGTCAAATGGGCCGGCGGGAAACGTCAGCTCATCCCGGAACTGCTAAAAAGAAGTCCTGAGTCATGGGGAACCTACTTTGAACCGTTTATCGGAGGAGCTGCCTTTCTTCTTGCATTATACAACAGTGAACGCATCCACCATGCCATCATGTCCGATGCAAACCGGGAGCTGATCAATCTCTATGAAACCATTCAGACACGGCCAGATGAGCTCATCGAAACTCTTGCTGATGAAAATTTTAAGAATGAAAAGGAATTCTTTTACGAAAACCGGATCAGATACAACAAAATAATCAATACCTCCCAGGAACCGGTTCTTCGGGCAGCATACTTCATCTATATGAACCGACACTGCTTCAACGGACTCTGGCGGGTCAATAAAAGCGGAACCTTCAATGTGCCCTTTGGAAGTTACAAAAATCCGTCCCTCCCTGACAGAGCACGAATACAAAATTTCAGTGATGCCCTGCAACAGGTTGAGATTCTAAACACTGATTTTGCAGAAACTGTAAAAAAAGCAAAGGAAGGAGATTTTGTCTATTTTGACCCACCCTATATGCCGGCCTCAGACACTGCCAAATTCACCAGCTATAACGCCAGTGGATTTTCTTTTGAGGAACAGAAACGCCTTGCAGAAGTCTTTGCAGATCTCGCCGACAGGGGTGTATCTGCGATGCTCTCAAACGCCAATGTCCCGGCAGTCCATGAACTCTATCAGGATTTTACCATCTCAGTTGTTGCCGCAAACCGCATGATCAACCGTGACGCAACAAAACGAACCGGAAGTTCTGAAGTGATCGTCACCAACTATCAGCCGGATACAATGCAAAAAGAAAAGAAAAAATATATTCAGTCTATTTTATGAACAACAAGCCCTGAAAGTAGTTTGGGCTCAAACCACGTCGATTTCGGTGGCATCACATCACCGGCATCGGCAATCGAAAGAACCGACTCAACCTGCACGGGCTGCATCGAGAAAGCTACCGTAAATTTAGCCCAGTCCACTTTTTCCATCAGATCTGCAAGCGGGCGGGCACCGCCAAGATACTGGAGACGCGGATCGCCCCGTGGATCAGTAATGCCAAGCATGCCTTCCAGGACATCCTTCTGGAGAACCGAGACATCCAGCGAGGCAATCGGATCATCGGGATCTGCCACCGGCGTGCTGAGTTCGTACCAGATACCACCAAGATACATGTGCATCACATGGTTGCTGTCAGCATCCCTGAGAGGAGGAATCTGAAAAACGGTGTGGTCAATCTCACCATAGGGTCTGATATCAAACCGCTCTTTCAGTGCGGCAAGGAAGGACTCTCTGGTGTAATCGCCAAGGTCTGTTACCAGCCGGCTGTAACCGTGTATTTTTACCCGGTCTGCTGCAAAGATGATAGCCATGAACCGTTCTGCTTCAGGAGTGAGCCGTCCTTCTGCGGTCCGTTTCTCAACCACATTCACCGATGACTTCGCCCGGTGATGACCGT
>Ga0208905_1000611_pt1 | contig 18038 bp, 15 predicted proteins | sample AntAceMetag02UKS_FD_184776 | JGI IMG/M metagenome (GOLD analysis project Ga0208905, IMG submission 184776) | Saline lake microbial communities from Ace Lake, Antarctica - Antarctic Ace Lake Metagenome 02UKS (SPAdes) (version 2) | ecosystem: Environmental > Aquatic > Non-marine Saline and... | reverse complement strand
GAACCTGCACCGGCAATAAGAGGAAAAGCAATTGGCACAATGGATCCTCCACCGGGATCATTGTTTTTAAAAATTTCAACACCAAGAACCATTTCAAGTGCTATTAGCAGCACAATAAATGAGCCGGCAATGGCAAATGATGAAATATCAACACCAAAAATACCCAGCAATGGTTTTCCAATGAACAGAAAAGCGAACATTATTGCAAAAGCTACAATTGTTGCTTTCCCCGCCGAGATTTTACCGGTTTTGTTCTTAATATCAATTATGATTGGTATGGAACCGGGGATATCAATAATGGCAAACAATACCATAAATGATGCAAATATTTCTACAATGCTAAAGTTCATTATTCCCTCTATTCCATTTTTATATCCAATTCTTCTATCAGGTTTTTAGCACCTGCATACTTATCCATAATGAACAACACATACCGGATATCCACAACAATACATCTTTGCAGCTCTTCTTCGAAAGTTATGTCCCCACTCATAGCTTCCCAGTTACCATCAAAGGCAAGACCGATAAGTTCACCATTCCCATTCAGAACAGGACTTCCTGAATTACCTCCTGTAATATCGTTATTTGTAAGGAAGCACACCGGCATAGATCCGTTTTCGTTAGCGTATCTGCCGTAATCTTTATCTTCATACAGTTTCTTTAGCTGTTCATCAACAATGAATTCATAATTATCCGGATCTTCTTTTTCCATAACACCTGCAAGCGTTGTGTAATAGTTAAACCTGACTGCATCTTTAGCATCATACCCTCCAACTGTTCCGTAAGTCAGGCGCATTGTAAAGTTTGCGTCAGGGTAGAATACTCCTCCTTTTTGCATTTCCAGTAAACCTGCAATAAATAACCTTCTTCCCTTGTCCAGATTCATATCAAATTCAGATGTTTTTTGTCTAAGTTCACGGGATTTACCCAAAATGGAACTTGCAGCCTGGTAAGCAAGATCTTTTTCCAGCTTTTTTGCATTCGGATTATCAAGGAACTCTGTCAGGCGTTCTTCAGAAACAAAGATTGATTTATCGAACATTTTGTCAACAAACTTGTCATAGTCGCCCTTAAATTTACTATTGATAGTTTTGTAGATATCGGGTTGATATTTGCTGTCAACATTTTCGGCAAACAGTTTGAACATGGCTTTGTTGATCTTTCTGTCGGTAGGCATATTGTAGTTTTTGAAAAAACCGCCCATTCTTTCTTTAGCTTTTTCAAGGGTTTTATCAATAGCTTCCTGATCATCGCCCTGCAAAGCAGTTAGCAGCGTTCTTCCTCCCATAGCTGCACTAACAACTTCACTTCCGCGAAGAAGACACTCCATAAGATATTGTTGTGAATGTTGAAATTCAGCTCGTCCTTCGATAGAATTTTGTATCAGTTCAAGAGCTTCGCCATATTTCTCTTTTCTTACCGGATCATCTGCAACCCATTTGCTAAACATATCTTCAATTTCTTGTTTTTTCTGTTTAATTTTCAATCTTTTCAGACTTTCACTTTGCCCTATTGAAAATTTCCAATAGTTACTTGATCCTGAATACTTGGATGCATATTGAATACGTACTTTTTTACTGGCTTCCATATCCTGCATCATCAGTTGCTGGCGTATCCCTCTGATTTTTATCCTGTTGGGATGAGTGATCTGCAATTGCTCTTCGATACCATAAGAAGTCATATAACGTTGTGTTCCACCCGGATAACCAAGTACCATAACAAAATCATCGGGTTCAACTCCTTTAACTGAAACAGGCAAATGATATTTTGGTTTCAGAGGAATGTTATCTTCTGAATATTCTGCAGGTTTTCCATCCGGTCCGGAATATACCCTGAAAACACTAAAATCACCTGTATGACGTGGCCACATCCAGTTGTCTGTGTCTCCACCATATTTCCCGATTGATGAAGGAGGAGCTCCGACAAAACGAACATCCTTATAAGTTTCATAAACCATTAAATAGAAATAGTTACCACCGAAAAACGACTGTACCCTTGCTGAATAATCATTATCTTCGGTTGCAGCATCTTCAATCTCTTTACTAACATCCCTTATTTTCCTGTATCGTTCACCCTCGTTCATTGTATCACTAAGGGCTGAATTTATTTTCTCTGAAACGTCTTCGATCTTTACAAGAAATGTTACCCTCAATCCGGGATTTGACAACTCTTCCTCTTTTGACATTGCCCAGAACCCATCCTCAAGATAATTGTGTTCAACGGAACTGTGTGCCTGGATACGTCCGTAGCCACAATGGTGATTTGTAAGTAACAGACCCTGGTCCGATACAATTTCACCTGTACATCCACCGCCAAAAATAACAATGGCATCTTTAATACTTGAATTATTGATGCTGTAAATCTCTTCAGCAGATAATTTAAAACCAAGTTCAGACATTGTACCCATATTAAGCTTCTTAAGCAGTGGTAACATCCACATCCCCTCGTCAGCTTTAACGCTAAGATTAAGGACCAGAATAAGACTGATAAGTAGTGAAAATAGTTTTTTCATTTTTATTATTATTTAATTAACAGATGGAATTGATTATGCTTTGGGATACAAAGATATACTTTAATTTGGAAACCAAAACCGGAATAATATGTGTTAAAGAGTATGTTGGGGGGACCTGAAAGTCTTCCGGTGATATGGAGTGATACCATTTTCAGAAATGGCAAAACGATGTTTGACAGTTGGATATCCTTTATTATTAACCCAGTCATATTCAGGAAATTGTTTATGAATTTTTCCCATAAAATCGTCACGATAGGTTTTTGCAAGGATTGAAGCTGCAGCTATTGCACAGAATTTTCCATCACCTTTAATGATACAACTGTAGGGGATTGATTTGTAAGGTTTAAAGCGGTTGCCATCAATAAGGAGAAATCCGGGTTTTACAACCAGTTTTTCAATAGCTTTATGCATAGCCAGAATAGATGCATTAAGGATGTTTATCTTATCTATTGCCTTGTTATCAACCCGGGCAACAGCCCAGCTTATTGCAATTGCAACAATCTTTTCCCTAAGCTCGTACCTTATTTTCTTACTAAGTTTTTTGGAATCGTCAAGTAGTGGCAGGTCAAAATTCTCAGGCATAATAACAGCTGCTGCAAATACCGGTCCGGCAAGACATCCCCTGCCTGCCTCGTCACACCCTGCTTCTATTAAGCTTTTATTCAGGTATTTCTTAAGCTTAGTCATTTATGTTATTAATTATTCTATTCTTCTCCTTCTCTTTGTGGCCCTTTATGTCTTCTTTGTGAACCTTTGTACAACAGTTCAAAACTTTCTCAACGCTTTCCCAAAAAGCTTTTGCTGTCTTATCCCAGCTAAATTTCTTGCTTTGAACAAATCCTTTTTCAATTAAATTTTCACGAAGTTTAGCATCTGTATTAATTTCCTTCATGGCAAATGTGATAGTTTCCGGTTTGGAGGGATTAATGTATAATACTGCATCGCCTGCAACTTCGGGAATGGAAGTTATATCGGATGCAATAACAGGAACGCCACATAACATAGATTCAAGTACAGGAATTCCAAATCCTTCATAATGAGAGACAAAGGTCATGGCCGTAGCTGAACTGATTATCAATCGCATATCTTCGTAACTTACTTTGCCGGTAAGGATAACATCATTACGATAATCCATATGTTTGAGTTTTTTCTTCAAGCCGGGGGTTGTAAAAAGGGTTTCTCCTGCCAGCATCAGTTTCATATCAGAACCGGTTTCTTTTTTAAAATCTTCGAAAGCCTGAAGAAGTGAGAAGATATTTTTTCTTGGATGAAGACTGCCGGCGTAAACAAAATAATCCTTTCCTGAAGTAAAACGTTTTTTTGTTTCGTTTTTTTCAATTTCTGAAGCCGGCTTAAATATTTCATTAGCTCCATTGTAAACCACATCAATAATTTCCGGATTAACACCATAACTTTCTGCAATATCTTTCCTGGAATATTCTGAGACGGTAATTATTCTGGTTGCTTTTTCTGCAAATTTTGGGAAAAATCTGTTATAATAATTTCTGATCATCCGTGGCAGATCATTGGGACGATGGTAAAAATTCAAATCATGAATGACAGGGATGCATGGTGTTTTAATATATAATGGCAGGAACCCGTCGGGTGAGATGAAAAGGTCTGGTTTAAGTTTTTTCAGGACCAGGGTAAGAGAAATTTCAAACCACCAGTACCAGAGAAAAGGGTGCCGGGCTTGTGGGTGGATAATCCTGGTTGTTATATTATCACTAAAAATAAAATCTTTACTGAATTGCCGGTCGAAAAGAAAAACAAAGTCGTGTTCAGGATGATCCCTGGTGATCCGTTTGAGGGTTTCGTTTATGAACCAACCGGTACCATCAATTCTGTTTTTTATCAATAACCGGGTATTTACGGCTATCAGCATGGGTTATAACAAATTATTAAAGTGTGAAAAGAAATTATAAAGCTTTATTACATTTGTAAAGTAAAGGATAATAATTAAGGAGTCAAAAAGTCTAAAGGTCTAAGAGTCGAAAAGTAGAAGAATGGAACTTTCAACTTAAGTTAGTCTGTAACCTGATACTATCGGTGAAAAAAAAGTTTTTAACCAATCTTTTTATACTACTGTTTCTGAATTTCCTGATAAAGCCTTTCTGGGTTTTAGGGATTGACCGGACGGTGCAGAATGTTGTTGGTGCAGCAGAATATGGATTTTATTTTTCGCTGTTCAGTTTTTCAATTATTCTGAATATTCTACTTGATTTTGGTATAACAAATTTCAACAATCGTGCTATTGCAAGAGATCATGCTAACCTGTCATCGTACCTTTCCAATATTGTAATACTTAAATTTCTTCTTTTCTGAATATTCTACTTGATTTTGGTATAACAAATTTCAACAATCGTGCTATTGCAAGAGATCATGCTAACCTGTCATCGTACCTTTCCAATATTGTAATACTTAAATTTCTTCTTTCCGTAATATATTTTATTGTCAGTTTTCTAATTGCTTTTATTATCGGGTACGATTCTATTCAGATGAAACTGTTGGTAATTCTGGTAATTAACCAGTTTATTGCATCATTCATTCTTTATATGCGATCGAATATAAGTGGATTGCAAATGTTTCGCACTGACAGTTTTCTTTCGGTGCTTGACAGGGCACTGATGATTATTATTTGTGGAGTTTTGTTATGGGGAAATATTACAGAGGAAAAGTTCAGGATAGAGTGGTTTGTTTATGCACAGACAGTAGCCTATCTGTTAACCCTGGTCGTTTCTTTTGTTATAGTATTAAAAAAAGCAACTTTTTTCAGGCCCGGATTTAATTCTGAGATGCTTATAAAGATTATAAAAAGCAGTTATCCGTATGCACTGCTGAGTATGTTTATGATAATCTATGTTCGTATCGATTCAGTGATGCTTGAACGGATGCTTGATGTTGGAGGTGTTCAGGCTGGAATATATGCGCAAAGTTACAGGATACTTGATGCTGCTTCAATGATGGGTTATCTGTTTGCCGGGATTCTGCTTCCTATGTTCTCAAAAATGATAAAACAAAAACAGTCGGTTGAAGAACTTGCACAACTTTCCTTCCTGCTGCTCATTGTGCCCGCAATCCTGGTCTCGTTTGGGTCCTTATTTTTTAAGAAGGAGATAATTTCACTTTTATATGATTCCCATATCCCAGTTTCAGCAGATATTTTCGGCATACTGATGCTGGCATTTATACCTGTATCAGTAGGTTATATTTTCGGTTCACTGCTGACAGCTAATGGAAATCTTAAAATGCTTAATATTATTGCTCTTTCAGGAGTTATTACGAATGTTATTCTTAACCTGATCCTTATTCCAAAATACCAGGCAATGGGATCAGCAGAGGCAAGCCTTTTTACACAATCAATAACTGTATTAGTCCAGATTATTGCTGTTTACAGAATAATGAAGTTCAAACCGGACATTTTAAGGAATATTAAGCTGGCAGGATACTTTACTCTTGTTGTAATTCTGGGGTTTTTGGTTTCAAGAATGAGCTTTTTCTGGGTTTATGAACTTCTTATTTTCGGTTTACTGGGTATTATTTTTGCCTGGTCTGTAAGATTATTAAAACCGCTATCTATTATTAGAATATTGAGGCAGGAGTGAATGCTTATTCTTTTTTGCGACTGATTATTTTCAGATAAAAAGTAACAGCAGTCACTCCTGCTATAACACCAAGGAAATTGGATAACATATCTATGGGATTGAAAGTTCTGCCGATGATAATCTTTTGATGAAATTCATCTGCAAATCCTGTTACCATTCCGATAAGAAGAGTCAGTAGTATTATTATGATTGTAGGATTCAGATTATTTTGAATTCTCCAGATTAGAAAAAAACTAACCAGCAGGAAATATTCAATAAAATGGATGGCATAATCTATCCTGATAGTTGATTCGTCAATATTTAACTTAAGATCAGGTAAATTTGGGGTAGAGGACATTCCTAAGATAATGAGGAGCCATACCCAGAAAAATACTTTAAAAAACGACTTAAACCTGATTATCAGTTTGTACATGGATGTGGAACTTTTACCTTTCAACTTCTATTTAAGATCCGAGAGGGGACGGATAAATGCATCTTTAAAGCCTTTTTCCACAATTGTATTTAGTACTTTTTTTGCAGCAGAAAAACCTTCATATTCCCCAACTGTATAGCGGTAAAACTTATCTTTTCCATGGAATACTCTTACATCTGTAACTTTATTGAATGCTTTGGGATGCGGAGGGTGAATAAGCGCATATATTTGGATTGTATAGGTTGGTATTCCTTCAATCTCAATCATTCTTCCTAAAAAGTTGCTCTTCCTGCTTTCCACGCCGAGAATTTCACCCAATTCATAATTGTCAACAATTCTTGCTTCTGAGAATCCGGCATCGTAAAGTTTTCCTAATAACTTTATTGCCCTGGTTTTATGAATAAAACTACCCAGGGTATAATAGAATTCACCATTTGCTGTATCAATCTGGATATAGTTCAACTCTTCGATATTGTATCTGGAAAAATAATCATCGGGCAATTTTTTACTGACTTTAATAACAAGGATAGTGTGTTTAAGTTCTTTGCCAAATTTAAGATATTCAGGTACGTAAATCTCAGCTTTATATACCAGGTTTGTATCTGAACTTAATAATCTGATATCAACCCGTCGATTATATTTTCTGCCTTGAGGCAAGTCGGTACCATCAGATTTCTTATTTAATGCAACAGCTTTTATTTCTCCAACACCACGGGTTTTAAATCTGGACTTTGATATTCCATTTGAATAAAGGTAATCAACAACAGAGATGGCTCTTTTTCTGGAAAGTGCCAGATTGTAATTACTGCTACCTATTGCATCTGTGTTTCCTATTATCTCAAATTCAACGGAAGGATATTGCTTCATTATTAATGTTACCCTTTCCAGTTCGGTTCTTGCTTTGCTATCAAGGTTATAATTATCGAAATCGAACAGGATTGGGCGGCTTGTAAAAACTTCTCCTGAAGCAACTGCTTCAAGGTTGAGGTGGGTTATAAATGAAATACTTTCTTGTCTGATCTCGTCAGGAATAGTAATTCTCTCTTGTTTGCTTTGATAATTATCTCCGGAAATCAGCAATTCATATGATCCTGAAGGTAGCTTAACGTTGAATTCCCGGGTTTGTAAGTCGGGTAACAGAGTTTTAATTGTTTTATGATTAAGGGAATCTTTGATTATAACAAGGAAGGAGGAATCAAGTTCCTGCCTGCCGTCTCCCAGTTCAATAGTCCCTGATAAAATGGCTTCAGTCAGTTTGATATCATCTGTGAATATAATCCTGTAAATATTTTCGCCTGCCATCCATCCTCCTCCTGCAAACTGTGATAAATATACAGTATCGCCTTTTCCGACCGGTACTAAAAACATGTCATTGTCAGTTGAGTTAATTGGATAACCGATATTTACCGGTGTTGTCCAGCGATTACCGGCGGCTTTCTCAGAATAAAAGAGATCAAATCCTCCTATATTAAAGTGTCCTTGTGAGCTGAAATAAAGCTTCATGTCGTCATCGGAAATAAACGGATTATCTTCCAGCAAACTGGTGTTTATTTTATTCCCAAGGTTTTTTGGTTCGCCCCATTTACCATCAGACATTAATTTTGATTGGTAAATATCTAATCCGCCATAACCGCCCTGCCTGTTACTGGAAAAATAGAGTGTTTCCCCGTTTTTTGAAAGAGAGCAGTTGGATTCCCAGTATTTTGTATTAATATTCCTGCCAAGACTTTCAATTTCAGTCCATTTGCCGTTTCTGTAATGACTTGAAAATAAGTCAGCCATGCCTCTGTTTTCCTTAAAAATGAACAAAGTTGTTCCATCATAAGAGAGGGAAGAGGTCTGGCAGTCTTCTCCGGCTTTAATCTCATTGGTAATATCTATTGGATCTGACCATTGTCCCTTTTCTTTTACGGAATACATGATCCGGTAGTTTGAGCCGAGCTTTGCAGTGTAGGCAAGCACTTTACGGTTCCCTGATACCGCGGGGTTCACATTTACCTGAAAACGGTTTATATTATCCCCAATATTTTCAATTCTATAAAAAACAGGAGTATTCATGAGTTTTTTTGCACTGTTACAACTACTGATCTCCTGGTTAATAAAGTCCAATTCATAAAATTCGGTTTCATCCAATGCTTCCCGGAACTTATTATAGTACAGAATTGCATCATCGAGCCGGAAAGCAATATGATATGCATTTCCAAGATAAAACAATGCATCTTTGGGAGCTTTTCTCTCTTTGTAGCTATAGGAGTAATTATTTGTTATATTTTGAATGGCTTTTTCAAGATAGGGAATAGCTGCAGTTTTTCTGCCCGGAATGTTGAGATAACAAACTCCTATCTTGTACTGGATATTTGAATTACCCGGGTCCATATGTTCAAGCATAAGATACATTGGCAAGGCAATATCGTGAGCATTGCTGTAAATCAGAATCGCTTCTGCTTCTTTAAATATTTTTTTAAAATCCCTGTCTTGTTGAGCAAGTATTGTATTAAACGATAAAAGTGTAGAAAAAAGGAAGAACAAGACCGCCTTACAGGTAACTTTCCATTTTATTTTTTTTGTTGAATACAAATCAGAGTTTCCCTTAAGTAATTATATAATAGCCGTTTTCCAGCAGTACAAAATGACTAATTTGCTTTTGTTACGATAAAGATATAAAAAATCGGGAATTAAACTGTATATTCAGTCAGGTTACGGATAATGATCATAATAAGTTCTCTGTCACAAAAAGCATATTTCTCTCCTTTAAATACATATTTCAGGGTAATAGATTTTTGCTTTGCCATCTCTTTAAAGACATTGAAAACTTCGGATACGATACCGGAAACATCACAGGAATCAGGACTATAATGAATCTGGTCTCCCTGGCTTCCTCCCCAGTACAACAAATTATCAATCAGCTCTCCTGCAGATTTTGCCAATTCATGAGCAGATTTCCGGAATTCTTTATTATCTTTTTCAATTGAATCTTCTTTAAGGAATTCAGTTATTTGAATAAGACTTGCAACCGGACTTCTCAGGTCGTGAGCAATAATAGAAAATACCCTGTTATATCAATATTAACGGGATTATAATTTGTCCAATAAGATGGCACTTTTCCGTAACAATCCGGTGTTAGCTATTTGCCCGAATCAAAATCAAAAGGATAAAGAAATTTTTTCAGTAAAATTCCCACTCACCATTCAGGTTGACAACTGTGTTCCGGTCAAACTCAAGTTCCCGTAGATCGAGTATCCCCTTTTCTGAAACCAACCTGTTATTACTGTTAGCAAAAACGGCTGGAGTAAGTAATAATAATAGTGTTATTATACGAAAGGAACAGGTCATAATATCCAGAGATTTACGATAAATATAATAAGAATAAACGCAAAAAACCCATTCTCTTTTTACTGTAAAATCTTGTGTGAAGTTAAAAATATGAAGTTAAAAAAAATAACCATGTACGGCTTTATTAATATTAATTTCGCAACTTGTACTTATTTAAAATTGGTATTTGTACAAGCCTGAAGTAATATATTTTATAACTCAGATAATTATAAAACAAGCATGTATATTATAAACCACGCATTTTCGTAAAATCGTTTTTTTAGATTCAAATAAAAATATTCGTTTAATGCAGAAATTAAAGCATTTAATAAGGCAAATAATAAAATCATACTTCTGCTTATGTATGCATTTATTTTATAGAAAAATTGAAGTTAGAGGTCTGAAAAATATCCCCAAAAACAAGCCGGTAATTTTTGCAGGGAACCATCAGCTTGCTATTCTCGACGCTTTATTAATTGTATGCAGTAGTAAAAAACAACCCAGTACTTTAACCAGTGCCTTTATTTTCAATTCTCTGATTTTGGCAAAAATTCTATCGGTTCTGAAGCTGATACCAATTTACAGAATACGTGATGGCGTAAAATCGCTTCAAAAAAATGAAGAAATTTTTAAAAGATGTAATAAGTTGCTTTCAAATAATGAAGCGGTTACAATTTTCCCGGAGGCCGATCAGCATGCCGACAGGCGCTTAAGGCCTTTGACAAAAGGAATTTCAAGGCTTGCCTTTAAAGCTGAAGAATCAGAAGATTTTAAACTAAACTCTGTAATTGTTCCTGTTGGGATAAATTTTAGCAACCAATATAATTTCAACAGTAAGTTATTTATCAACTATGGAGTTCCTATTGAAGTTAAAAAGTATGTTCAATTATACAGAGAGCATCCACAAAAAGGAATGCTGAAACTAAAGGAAAAAGTTGCGAAGTCTATCCGGCTTTTAATGATTGATATTAAATCTAATGAATACTACAAAACAATAGAATTAATAAGAGAAATTTTCCGTGAAAATTATGCAGATTTTCTTAATATTAACCTAAAAGAGCTTGGAGATGAGTTTGATGTGGATAAGAAGTTAATTCAGGTTCTTGAATTGATTGATGAAGTTGATCATGAAACTTTGGATGAATTAGAAAAACTGGTTACCGGTTACGATAATGGGTTGCAGAAACATAATTTGCGTGACTGGTTAATTAAAAAGAAAGAATTCTCGTTTCCAAAAACTCTGCTTGAACTTTCACTGGGAATAGTAGGTTTACCTTTGTTTTTATTTGGCTTTTTAAACAATATAATTCCATATTTGTTTCACATGATTTTTACTCGTGTAATAGTTGATAAACAGTTTCTTCCTGGTGTGAGGATAAGTATTTCGATCTTCTTTTTCCCAATATATTATCTGCTTATTCTTGTTCTATTTTCTTTATTATCAGTTAAGGTTACATTTTCATTAATTTATATAATTGCTTTACCGATAACAGGTTATTATGCACTAAAATATTTTATCCGGATTAAAAAAGTTCTGGCAAAAATCCGCTTTGTTAAACTGATTAGAAAAAAGGATGATAGTACACTTAATTTAATAAGTTTAAGAGAGAAAATTATTGAAATAATGGATAATGTAATCACCAAACATGATATTGCAGATAAAGAACAAGAGGAGGCGTAAATAGCTTGAAGCTGTCTAATAAAAAAAGCCCTGCCAATTTCATTGGTAAGGCTTTTTCTTTGTAGCGGGGGCAAGACTCGAACTTGCGACCTTTGGGTTATGAGCCCAACGAGCTACCACTGCTCCACCCCGCAATATATTTTGCGGTGCAAATGTACGTTATGATTTCTGTTTCTCAAAATATTATTTGCATTTTTTAATTAGTCGGCAATCTTCAGTCGGCAGTCGGCAATCTGAAGACCGGTCTATATATAATCTTGAGGATTTTCTTATCTGAGTGGTTAAAGAGTAAAATTCATCTTTAGGAGATTTCTTACTAACGTGATAAATAGTCATTGCAAAAGCAACCTCTTACTGTGGACTGCTGACTGTGGACTGCCGACTGATTATGAATAATCCCAGATGCCCGTAATATTTTACCATATATCTTTGTACCTTTGCACCGTTTTTATCGAGAAATTTTAAAGAATGGCATTTAACAAAGAAAAAAGCTCCTGGAAACACAGATTCAGGATAACAATTTATAATGACTATACTTTTGAAGAGATCTGGCAGACAAGACTCACGAAATTGGGCACTTTTACCCTGATTGGTGCTGTTATTCTTTCTCTTATAGTCCTGACAACCATATTGATAGCCTTTACAAACCTTAGAGAATTTATTCCGGGTTATCCTGATGGAAATATGAGGAGAAATATTATTATGACGGCTTACAGGCTCGATTCGCTTGAAAATGAACTTCATATAAGGGACCAGTATTTTAGTAATATTAACGCTATTATTTCTGGTAAGGAACCGGTTGATTTTCAAAGTTTGCAGGATACTTCAAAGAGCTATGATAGTATTACTTTTCATAAATCTGTCGAAGATTCACTGCTGCGTATCCAGATAGAACAGGAAGAACAGTATAATCTTTCCACTTCTGAGTATGAAGAGAATAATAAAGGGAGTAAAATAATCAATCAGCATTTTTTTACTCCTCTGAAAGGAGTAGTATCAAACAAATTTAATCGGGTTGATAATCATTTCGGGACTGATATAGTTGCAGAGCCAAAGGCTATTGTGTCAGCTGTTCTTGACGGGACTGTGATTATGGCTGGATGGACACTTGAGACTGGATATGTTATTGAAATACAGCATGATAACAGCATTATTTCGGTTTATAAACATAATGCAGAATTATTGAAGGATATTGGAACGGTTGTTAGTGCAGGCGAAACTATTTCGATTATTGGAAATTCAGGCGAGTTGTATACTTCCGGACCGCATTTGCATTTTGAACTCTGGCATAATGGCATACCCATTGACCCGGAGAAATATATAATCTTTTGAAAAGGGCAACCTCAAACCTCAAACCTCAAACCAGATAACCAGTAAGATGCCAAAAGGTATTGCCATATTAGGATCAACAGGATCAATAGGGACTCAGACTCTTCAGGTAATTGCTGCTCACCAGGAGAAATTCATTGTTGAGGTTTTGACGGCAAACAAAAATGCAGATCTGTTAATAAAGCAGGCAATGGCGTTTCAGCCTAATACTGTTGTTATTGGTAATGAATTGGAGTATGAATACGTTACGGAGGCTCTGAAAAAGTATCCGGTGAAGGTTTTTGCAGGCAGAGATGCTATATGTCAGGTGGTTCAAATGGAGTCGGTTGATTTAGTATTAACCGCTGTGGTTGGTTATTCAGGATTAAAACCAACTATCAGTGCTATTGATGCAGGGAAAGATCTGGCTCTGGCTAATAAGGAGACACTTGTTGTAGCCGGTGAACTAATTATGCGGATGATTCTGGAAAAAGGGGTGCAGGTAATTCCGGTTGACTCAGAACATTCTGCTATTTTTCAGTGTCTTGCAGGCGAGACAAATAACAAAATTGAAAGGATATATCTTACTGCTTCCGGCGGACCATTCAGAAATTATTCTATTGAGGATTTGAAAAATGCTACTGTTAAAGAAACATTAAACCATCCTATCTGGGATATGGGGAAAAAGATATCGGTTGATTCCGCATCAATGATGAATAAAGGGCTTGAAGCTATTGAAGCTACATGGCTTTTTGGTGTTGATCCGGAGCAGGTAGAAATTTTGATTCATCCACAATCAGTGATCCATTCGCTTGTTCAGTTTTGTGACGGATCTATAAAGGCACAAATGGGAAGACCCGACATGAAACTTCCTATTCTGTATGCTCTTGGCTATCCTAAAAGAGTGGAATCAGACTTTCCCCGATTCAATTTTACTGATTATCCAAAACTAACATTTGAGCAGGCAGATATAAAAAAATTTCGTAATCTTGCACTGTCATTCGAAGCCACCCACAGAGGGGGTAATATCCCCTGTGCTTTAAACGCTGCAAATGAAGCTGTTGTTCATGCATTCCTTCATGAAAAAGTTGGGTTTATGGAAATGCCGGATATAATTGAAAAGGTCATGAATACCATTTCATTTATTAAGAAACCGGGAATTGAAGATCTGGAAGAGACAAATCTTGAAAGCCAAAGGCTTGCTGAAGAACACATAAAAAAATACTCATAGACATTAAAATTGTAATTTAATTCGAATGGAAGTTTTTATTAAAATAGCTCAACTCCTTTTAAGCTTATCAATATTGGTTATCCTGCATGAGGCTGGACATTTTATGTTTGCCAAATTGTTTAAAACACGTGTGGAAAAGTTCTATCTATTCTTCGATCCATGGTTTTCATTATTAAAATTCAAAAAAGGGGAAACGGAATACGGAATAGGATGGGTGCCGCTGGGTGGTTATGTTAAGATATCAGGGATGATTGATGAATCGATGGATAGGGAACAAATGAAAAAACCTGCCGAACCCTGGGAATTCAGATCAAAACCTTCGTGGCAACGGCTGATCATAATGCTGGGTGGCGTGATGGTAAATTTCTTGCTGGCTATTATAATCTATATCATGGTGCTTTTTGTGTGGGGTGAAGAATATTTGCCTTCTGAGAATGTAAAATATGGGATACTGGTTGATTCAGTTGGTATGGAAATGGGACTGAGAAATGGGGACAACATCTTAAGTGTAGATAACCAGGAGATTGATAATTTTTACCAGATTATTCCCGATATTGTATTAAATGAAAGAAAAACGATACAGTTAAAAAGAGATGGCAGGTTAATGGAGGTAAAAATACCTGAAGAATCAATACCTTTTCTTATAAAAGGGAAAGGAAGGATTGATGTAAGGACACCATTTTCTCCCCTGATCGTTGCGGATTTTATCAAAGAATCACCGGCTAAAAATGCAGGATTACAAACAGGCGATGAGATACTAGGGCTTAACAATGAGAATTATAAGTACTATGATCAATTTAAAAAGAAACTGAATGAAAGTATAGGGGAAGAAGTTTTTTTGCAGATAAAACGAAATAGTAATAATTTGGAGATCCCGGTGGTGGTAAATAACCAGGGGATGATAGGGATAAGTATTAGCAGGGATATCAAGGATTTTTTCGAATTCAGGAAGATTAAATATGGCTTTTTTGAATCAATTCCTGCAGGTATTGCAAAAGGTGTAACAACTTTGCAGGATTATTTGAAACAGATTAAACTTATCTTTTCAAAAGATACCAAAGCATATGAATCACTGGGAGGTTTTATTACTATTGGAAGTATCTTTCCCGGCGTATGGGATTGGCACGCTTTCTGGAATCTAACAGCATTTTTATCAATCATTCTTGCTATTATGAATGTTTTACCAATACCCGCATTGGATGGTGGTCATGTTATGTTTCTTTTATATGAAGTGGTAACAGGCAGAAAACCCGGTGACAAATTTATGGAATATGCCCAGATGACAGGGATGATCATCATCCTTGCTTTGCTGTTATTTGCTAACGGGAATGATCTTATTAGATGGTTTAATAAATAAATGAGTGAATGAGTGAATGAATAGATGAAAAAATGATAATAAACAAAAACCCTTTGAATTAGGTTTAACAATGAAAATATTTTAAATTTGTATTACTAAAAATTAAAAACGAAAGAAAACATGATATCATTAATTATTGCCGGTTTTTTTGGTCCTCCTGAAATTATTTTAATTGTCATTGTTGTTGTGATTCTGTTTGGCGGAAGAAAAATTCCTGAACTGATGAGAGGAATAGGACAGGGAATGAAAGAATTCAAGAAAGCAACAAAGGATAATAGTGATGACGAAAAAGAGGATAAGGAAAAGGAAAAAATTAAGTAGAAAAACTGAAAATATTCCTTTCTAAGATAGTTGTTATGCCTGCCGGTATTTTTTATTAAATACCGGCAGGTTTTTTATGAAATTTTATGAGCAATTAGTATCTTACGGCTTTGAAAAATTTTAAAATGATGAAAACCCGGGTGTACATTAATGGCGTTATAATAGCATTTCTCGTTTCTTTACTGTTTTCCTGTAAAAACGATAATACCAACGATGCAATTTTTTTACCAAAAATATCAGGAAAAACAGGTGAAGTATTAGTGATTTTAAGAAAGGAAAAATGGGAAGGTGACCCGGGGCAGGCCTTCCGGGACCTTTTAGCACATGAGCAATATGGTCTTCCTCAGGCTGAACCGGTTTTCGATCTGGTGAATATCACACCTGGTGGTTTTTCGAAATTTCACCAACCACACAGAAATATTATCTTTTACAAAACGGATAAGAATATTAAGGAGCCGAAAATTACAATACAGAAAAACAGATGGGCATATCCCCAGTTAATAATTAATGTAGATGCACCTGATGATGAATCTGCAATTGAGTTACTTAAACATAATGGACATGAAATTGTTACACAGATGAACGCCAAAGAACGTGCCCGGTTGACCGGTTATTACAAAGGGTTAATGGACCCGGACATTGTAAAGAATATTGAGAATAACCACCATCTGCATTTGACAATTCCTACAGGGTATAGTCTGGATGTTGATGAAGTGGATTTTGCATGGGTGGCTAACGAGCCTCAATTATTAAGTCAGGGTATTTTTATTTATCATTATCCTTATACAGATACAAATACTTTTACACCCGAATATTTGATTGAAAAGAGAAATTATTTTTTGAAAAAATATGTTCCCGGACCAACGGATAGCACATATATGTCAACAGAAGAAATGTTAAAACCTGAATTTAAAGAATTTGAGATTGAGGGCAGATATTTTGCTCAGCTACGTGGATTGTGGAAATTGGAAAATGGATTTATGGGAGGACCATTTATTAGTTTATCAACTGTTGATGAGGTGACCAATATGGTGATAACTGTTGATGGTTTTGTATATGCTCCCGGTGATAAGAAAAGAGAATTCCTGCGGCAGGTTGAAACAATTCTGTATTCACTTAAGGTTCAGGAATAGAATAGAACTCTTCTTCGTATCTCTGGTTCCTGAGTTGAGGGACAAATCCGGCTTCCATTATTGCTGCCTGAATTCCTTCACCATCAAATTTTTGTGAAGCACCGGCTGCGGAAACCACATTTTCTTCTATCATAATAGAACCGAAATCATTTGCGCCGGCATGCAGGCAGAGCTGACCGGTTGTTTTTCCAACAGTAAGCCATGAAGCCTGAATATTGTTTATGTTAAGCAGAAATATTCTGCTTAATGCAATAGTACGTATATATTCCTCTGAAGTGATACTGTTTTTTATATTGTACCTTTTATTTAATACTGTCCCCTGGTCCTGGAAAGGCCATGGGATAAATGCAATAAAACCCGGACTGGCATCTGGTTTTTCCGATTGTACATCCCGTATGACTTTTAAGTGAGTAATGCGGTCTTTCCTTGATTCAATATGCCCGAACATCATGGTTGCAGAAGTAACCAGGTTCATTTTATGTGCCTCTCTCATTACATCGAGCCATTCCCCGGTATTTGCTTTTAACGGAGAAAGTTCTTTTCGTATATGATCACATAGAATTTCTGCTCCGGCTCCGGGCAAGCTATCAAGCCCTGCATTTACAAGTTCTTCAATTACTTTACGGAACGGAAGTTTCTCTTTTTTGGCTATATGGACAATTTCCGGTGGTCCTAATGCGTGGAGTTTTAATTCCGGGTATAATTCTTTTAGCGTGCTAAATAACCGCGTATAAAATGCTAAACCTTGCCGGGGATGAAGGCCACCCTGTAAGAGTAGTTGATTGCCTCCATGACGGAAAAGTACTTCAATCTTTTCTTTGTATTCATCAATTGTGGTAACATAACTTTCCGGGTCATTCTTTCCGCGGTAAAAATTACAGAATTTACATTTTGAATAACAGATGTTTGTAATATTTACATTCCGGTCAATAATCCATGTTACCTTTTTTCCAGGATTTAACTTCTGTCTTATCTGATTGGCAACAAATATCAATTCATCGGAAGGAGCATTATTATAAAGATCCAATCCTTCTTCCGGAGTTATAAACTTAAGGTCAAGAGCTTTAGAATATATTGATTCGAAATTCATTTTTTTCGGCGATTAATAATCAGGAACAACAAAATTAAAATAAAAAACACATATAAAATTTTATTAATTTTGCTTT
>Ga0208905_1000607_pt1 | contig 18094 bp, 23 predicted proteins | sample AntAceMetag02UKS_FD_184776 | JGI IMG/M metagenome (GOLD analysis project Ga0208905, IMG submission 184776) | Saline lake microbial communities from Ace Lake, Antarctica - Antarctic Ace Lake Metagenome 02UKS (SPAdes) (version 2) | ecosystem: Environmental > Aquatic > Non-marine Saline and... | reverse complement strand
GATCAGTGGAAGTATTGTTGGGCTTTGTATCTAAAGCGTCCCTCTGTGATTGGCAAGGATAGTAAGCAGTAGCATGAGTAAATGGTAAAATAAAAAGATTTAGTAAAGAAATATAAATAGTGTTTTTCATTTTCTACTTGCGATTCAATTGTATCCTGTTGTTGAGGGCGAGTGAGATTCCAGTTATAAAAAAACATTAAATGGATTTAACCTGGCAAGGAGGATAATACCAATCTTGTAATGCAAAATCATAAGCGTTCCACCTAAGTTAACGCATTGTGATTAGAATATCCCTCGATAAAGCATGGAATATTTCTGATATTTACCAACTGAATCATATTCTTTACTCCCAATGAAATGGTCTTCATCGATTGAATCATAATAAAACATGGCACTTGCCCTTGTAGCATTTTCGTTTCCAATGTTTTTGAAAAATGCCTTTATTCGTATGGCTTCTCCCTCTCCACAAATGTAACTTTCATTATTATCTTCGTCGTAGACTTTTATGTTTGTAATAGTAAGGTCAGGTGCAAGAAGATCAATATGAAATGTTATTTCATCCGATTCTCCTATATCCTTTTCAGATGTTATACTAATATTCACATCAGCACTACTATATTCTTGCCGTTGGTAATGGCATGGAACTATATGTAAGTTAACGTTGCACTCCTCTTTAGGATCTAGAGATATTAGTTCCCTTTCTAATTCTGCATTCCAGCATGTAGAGATATGGTCAATGGATATATGTACGACATCATTGAAATCACCAACATTTTTCAGAGTTAAAGGTATGTCAAGAGTTTTATGCATCTTAACTAGGAGATAGGTATCTGGGGAGTGGATATCAACTCCATATTTGCCCTGTTTTATAGTAACATTTGAGATGGTATGTATCACACTAAAGTTTCTATCTAAAATTTTTATAGTATAGTTTGAACCAATTGGAGATGTTACTTTGCAATAACCAGGTTTTGAAATGAGCCCATCATTGATTTCATTATCTTCTGTGATATAATCCCCAGTAATGGCTCCTGTATGATTTTCGATGATTATAATTTTGTTTTGTAGAGTTATGTTGTTTTCTTCAAATATGCCTACTACATATCCCCCGCTAGTAGCATTTGATGTGCTTTCATCCATGTCAAGAAGAAAGATTTTCTTGGAGATTTCATCAGAAGAGTCATCTTTTCTGATTTTCATCTTCACATGTGCTGTGTTATTTCCTTGAATATTTCTTTGATATTCTACATAGTCTTTTTTGAATCTTAGACATATCCAGTCAGACCAATTTCCATGTCCATTAGTAGTTATATTGAACACATAGCGGTCAGAATATGTCCAGGAAGCTCCATCCCATGTTTGACTTGCAGGCCAGCTGCTGGAATTATTCCCAACTACATATGTTTTTAATTGATAACTTGCGTTAGGAAGATAGTTGCTAATGTTTAACTTGATAGCAAAGGGAATATACTATACTCGGAATTATTTTGTATTTTGGGTATGTATCTCGGGCAAACCTCAATGTCTAAATCTCCACCTTGTACATATTTATTCTTGCTACCTGGAGTGGGAATTATCCCATCGTAAAAATCAATAAATGAGTTATTTGTATCTGAATCGTTGTTTCTAGCTAGAGAGTGTCCTTCGTCTACCAAATCAATGGGCGTTCCCGGCACCTCTGTATAATTGTAGCCCCATTCAACAGCATCTACCTGCCCTCCATTGCTGTTTTCAAGAATCAATCTGTCTTTTTCATTCCCTAGGCCATTTCCTATACTGGAATCATCAACATAAAGTCTTACTGCAGTACTGTCAACTGAGAAATTTTCATAGATTCGTGTTCCACGATCGGCTATTATTGCATAACCATGTGGCGGTATCCTGGTAGTACCATTCCCATGATCATTATCTCCTTTTAAAAAATCACAAGCATAATTGTCGGTTATGTTCCACCCTGAAACGTTAATGAATTGATTTGTAGGGTTATATCGCCTTTTCCGCACATCTCAAAACCATTTTAATCGTATTTAAATCAAACCTATTTCCCGGTTGTGGGACAAAATAAATTGATTAGTCCTTTACAATAATGGCATATGCTCTCCAACCCCGGTATTTCTTAGGTGCGTCAATTTTTGCAGAGTTACCAAAAGGCGTAATCTTCTTTTCATAGATCAGTTCAATCTGTTCTCGTAAGACAAAGTCTTTATCTCCAACCTTGATTTTTCTCATATTACGGATATCTATGGATATCCTTAAATACCTTGTGGCTATTATCCCAATGGGTGTAACATTATTGCTCTTGGTTTGGAAAATATGTTGTAAATCGAATTCGATCGAGTCAGGTAAACAATATGAATAATGCAGAATCACTTGAACTAGAATCGGAAACAATAGACTCATTACCGATCATAAATCACTTCATTGATAGGTTAGGTCTTGATGAGATTTTAAAATGTGCAATGCCGCATGCTGATATAAGCAACCATATTATGCCATATACATCCATTGGTATGCTTCTGAGAAACATCATAATTGGTCGTCTGCCGATTTATGGATTCAAAGAATGGGTAACACTTTTTGACCCTCAACTTTTTAATCTCAAACCTGAGCAAGTTGATTATATCAACGATGACAGGATCGGTAGGGCTCTTGAAAAATTGTTCGACACTGACAGAGCCAGTCTTATGACTGAAATTGTTCTTAAAGCAGTCCGTGAGTTTGGTCTTAAGATGGACCAATTTCACAATGATTCAACTTCAATAACATTTCATGGAGGGTATGAAGATGCAAATGGAGATAAAAAGCGAGGGAAAGTGACGCTTGAGATCACTCGCGGTCATAACAAGGACCATAGGCCAGATTTAAAACAACTGGTTTTTGATCTAACAGTTACATCTGACGGTGCGGTTCCTATACATTATAAGGGTTATGATGGGAACAGGACAGATGATACAACACATATTGAAACCTGGGATACACTCAGAGAACTAAAAGGAAGTCCTGACTTCATTTATGTAGCAGATAGTAAGTTGTGTGTATCTGAAACAATGAGATACATTGATGGGGAAGATGGGTTTTTTATTACGGTTATGCCACGTACAAGGAGTGAAGATAAATGGTTCAGAGAACATATTATTGATAACAAAATGTTATGGCATGAAGTTTGTAGAGTTCAAGATCCAAGAAAGAAGAAGGATCCATCTGAAATATGGCGAATGGTGGAATCACCTATACCATCAAAAGAGGGATTCAGGATTGCATGGGTGTGGAGTTCAAAAAAGACTGAGCATGACCAGAAGAGTCGACAAAACACGATAAACAAGGCGATATCAGGTCTGAAGGGATTGCAGAAGAGACTTCAAAGCAATCGATGCCGATTGAAAACAAAACAAGCAGTATCAAAAAAGGCGGAAAAAATTGTAGAAGATGCAGGTGCAAATCGTTGGATTGACCCGGATGTAGTTGAGAAAATCGAGACAACCCACAAACAGGAGAAAAGAGGTCGCCCGGGACCAAATACTCGATATGTGGCTATTGGGCGTAACCGTTTTCAGGTTAACTGGGAAATCGATAATACAAACGTGAAAGCCGATGCTTGTTCCGATGGCATGTTTCCATTGATTACGAATCGTGATGACATTTCACTTAAGGAGATCTTGGAGAAATACAAATATCAACCAAAGCTTGAGAAGCGTCATGAGCAGTTTAAGACAGTATATGGTATAGCACCTGTTCTCTTGAAAAACATCACTCGCGTTGAAGCTTTGTTATTTGTCTTTTTCATTGCTCTTTTAGTCCAATCGGTGATTGAACGCGAAATCAGATTAAACATGAAAAAGGCTGGATTGAAAAGCATTCCAATATATCCCGAAAAGCGTCAATGCACCTCACCTACTGCTGATAAAGTGTTGAACTTATTCAACAATATACAACGTCACCGTCTTACTGATACTGGAGTACTTGTTAAAACGTTCAACCCGAAACTGAATGAGGTTCAGGTATTTATTTTAGATTTATTAAAGATACCTCATAATTTTTATTACTGAATAATTCTTGATTCTAAATCAACCGGAAAAATACGATTAAAAGCCAAACTAGATGTGCGGAAAGTAAGTTATATGGCTCAATCCATTCATTGTAATTGTCGTTTGATATGGGGTTATACATCACTTCGTTTATTACGATGTTTGCATTTTCTCCAGATGCAATGTTTTGATTTATAAATATTAATAAAATAGAGATTATAATTAAAAAAATCGCTGGTATTGCCCTACGTCCATTCATTTTCAAGTAATTTACCCCCATCTTTCAGTTAGAGGGCGGAGAGGGATTTGAACCCCCGTATGCGGATCTGCAGTCCGCCACATAGCCACTTTGTTACCCGCCCAGAGCCATAGGTTATATGGCGATGTATTAAGAGCAACCCGTAAATTCGCCATCCTGTTTTAATTCTTTTGGTTGAATAACTCTGAGCAATGTAGTCAACTCATTGTCTGTTAGTTCCCCATGGAAGAATTTATCAACTACTGCTTTTACCCTGTCTTTATTGTCGAGATCTTGTTTCGCAACTAAGACTTTTTCAATATCTGCTTTCATTTGTTGCTAGGTTGATTTGTTGTATATCATTGTGGTCATGGCGGTCCAGCTACCTGGAGTACACATTTTCCACCTGATGGAACAGAATGGGCTGCAGGATATGATGTAAAGGATATGATTTTTTAAGAAACAAAGAAAAATTACCTGTTACGGTGGTTGGGGGCTGCCATAATGGCCAATTTGATGCAACCATGATGAATATTATACGAGGAATTCGAGATGTAGGATTGCATTATTTTGGTGCAGAACCTGGAAACTTTGGTCAATTTTGGTATGATGAATGAGTTCCCAACTGTTGGGCTTGGTGGCTGACTAGTAAAATAGATGGAGGAGCAATTGCAAACACTGGACTTGGAACTCATGGAGAAGACAATTCGGACAATAATCTCATGGCTGATTATCTGGAAGTGTTGGATGGTTGGCTGGAGTTACGTTTCCTGCAACTCTATGGAGAAGAACATTATGATTGCCTGGGAGAAAATCATGGGGAGGTCATGACTGCTTACCTGCACAGATCCCCTGGTGATGAAGCTAGGATGGATGTGAAAATGGTGCAGCAATGGGAATTGTTTGGAGACCCAATCCTAAAAATTGGCGGATATGATTAAAACTACATCTAGCACGCTACAAAACGTAAAAAGAAAGAAAAAAAGAAAAGAGACGTAAAAGCTGTCTTATTTCTTTTTAAGATAGGGAAGACCGGTTCTTTTGTTAACACCAACAGAATAGTTGGCAGGTTTGTCACAAGGTGTACCGCTCTTTGGTGTTCTTTTACTGAAGAAATATATTGTCTGGTTTCTTCCACCCTTCAGCTGTACATCTCTTGTATATAAAGTCCATCCTTCATACTCGTAGGCCATAATTTCTACCTCCTTATCAGGAATACATATCTTATGATTTAAATCTTTCCTTATTTTTCCAGATAAAAATGGAATTCAAAACATTATTGCTTCTGGAAATCGTTAGAAAAATCAAGAACCTACTACAAAATTACATTACCAATTGAGGCTGACCAATAACTAAATATTGCAAAAAACCAGTGTCTAAAAAGGCATTTTCTCAATGAAAATCCAGGATTTCTATGCAGAGAATTTGTTTTGAGCAACTCGATTTCTCGAAACGAGGGTTATTGGTCAGCCTCAATTACTATTTTTCTAGATATTTTTTTACTAGTTCGATAGCACAAAGATTGCCGCACATGGAGCATGCATTTTCGTTTTCCATAGGTAGTCGTTTATCTCTATATTTCTTTGCTTTTTTTGGATCTATACAGAGTTCAAACATCTTATTCCAGTCTAGGTTTTCACGTGCTGCACTGAATTCGGAGTCAACATCTCTGTCTATTCCGCGTGCAAGATCTGCAGCATGTGCTGCAATTCGTGCTGCAATAACTCCATCACAAACATCGTCCTTATTAGGTAAAGAAAGATGTTCTGCTGGTGTAATGTAGCACAGAAAATCTGCACCAGCAAAACCTGCGATTGCTCCTCCTATGCCACCAACAAAATGATCATAACCTGGGGCAATGTCTGTAACTAACGGTCCAAGAACAAAGTAAGGAGCTTCTCATGTTACCTTCTTCATAACCTGTATATTTGACTGGATGTCGTTTAAAGGCATGTGCCCAGGGCCTTCAGCCATTGTTTGAACTCCTTTCTTTCTCGCTCTTTCAACAAGTTCACCTATTATCAATAATTCTTGGAATTTTGCCCTATCATTAGAGTCATATAACGCTCCAAATCTCATTCCATCTCCAAGGCTAAGTGTTACATCATATTTTTTTGCTATTTCTAGTAGGTAATCAAAGTTTTTGTACAACGGATTTTCCTGTTCATTGTGTAATATCCATGCCATATGAAATGCACCGCCTCGGGATACCATACGTATAAGACGTTTCTGCCTTCGAAGCCTTTCTACGCTTTCTTTGGTAATCCCTACGTGAGTGACGGCAAAATCAACTCCTTGTTTAGCTTGACGTTCAAACATATTGAACATTTCATCTTCAGTCATGTCTATGATTGAGCCATGTTTCTTTATTGCTTCAATTCCGGCTTGATATATAGGAGCTGTTCCAAAGGGTACATCCACCGTTTTAATAAGTGATGTACGAATTTCATCGAGATTTCCACCTGTAGATAGATCCATTACAGCGTGTGTGCCAGCCTCGACGGACACTTGCGCTTTTTCAATTTCCTCTTGAAAATTGCAATGCTCTCTCGATGTTCCAATGTTAGCATTAACCTTAACTCATAGTCCTTTTCCAATACCAAGTGCATTGGGTGAATGAATCGGATTGCAGGGGATTGCAGGGGATTGCTATCTTTCCAGAAACGACCTACCTTCTAATTATATTTGAATCTACTTTCTCAGATTTGGAAACATCTCTGATTTCTCTTGTTGTTTTTCCTTGCTGTGCCTCAGAAATTTGTGTCATATGCGGTACCTAAATTAATAAACGCTATTTTAATACGATAGAGATCAGTGGCCTGAAGTTCTCTCCTGAAGACGATGATTTTTATTTGTCCAATATCCGTTAACGCTCATCTGGTGGAGATGCCTGAACTTCAGAAGACTGACCAGTATCTTTAATACTTTTAACGTCAATCTACGTGTTGTGTTGTTGCGTTGGTTGGAGTAGATAACTTTATAATAAGAGCCAATATAGCGGCTGAGAAAATTAGGTGAAAAATCGTGATAAATGCTTATATATTGATATCTATGCGGCCAGGGAAATCTGATCGCATTATTAAAGAAATGAGGAAAATAGAGAATGCAGAAAAAATATCTGTCGTTGCAGGCGAGTATGATATTGTTGTGAGAGTACATGTAAAAACCCTGGAAAAACTTCTTAAGGTAACAGATAAACTTCAACTAATAGACGGTGTGAAAAAAACTACCACTCAAGTAATAGAAAAAGAAATAGCATTATGAGAATTAGAAAGAAGTATCTCTTTTACGCGCTCGCGTTTACCTCTGCAATTATTGCTGCAGGGGTCTCGGCCATAGATGCAACAATCAGTGCTCTTTACATACCTAATGTTTGGGCCTTCGCTTTTTCGTGTTTTATTGTGGGTACAGTTATTTCACTTATGATAGTCCTTGTTTTTTCAATACCTCTAAGTAGAAAAGAAAGCCTCGGATCAAAAATTATAGACCCGTCCTTCAAAAGAGTTAGATTGGTAAGAAAAAAGGAATTAAAATTACATGTGATTGCAGGAGCCGGAAATGCCGTTCTTACCCTTGGCTACTTATCATTGCTTTCAATACTTGGCGATCCATCAACAGTACTTCCTTTTTCCCAGATTGTGATATTGTATCTTGTCATCATTGAATCAGTTACAGAGAAGAATATGCCAACCATCTCTGAAATTCAGTCTTCTATCATTGTTACTTTTGGTGCCATCCTTGTATCGATTTCATTAACTGGAAGCATTAGTTTAGAAGCGCTTGCCATCGTTTTTCTGGTAATAAATCCAGCATGGGTGGTCTTTTCAATTTATCAAAGAAAATTAAAATTATTGAAAATTGACAATAGACCCAATGATTCTCTAAATATTCGTTTATGGAACGTTATATTTGCATGTATTTTTACTACTGCGCTACTACTCGTATCTGATTTTTTTATGGGTACAGGTCATTTAATTGAAGGCATAACTGCTTCAATAGAACACTTTGATTGGGTTGCACTAACAATGGGCATTACATTCTTTTCATATGTGTTTTACATACGTGCCCTTGGTATTGGACGGGCAAGTGTTACACAGGCAGTACGTGCATCGACTGTTCTGTTTGCGATTCCATTTTCGTTATTGATATCATATTTCAACATTATCCCACCATTTTCAACAAATCCTGTGATGATATTAATAAAAACCATAGGTACGATTCTTGTAGTTCTTGGTATCATCTCATTTGCACTTGCTATGATGAAAGCATATGTTTTCATCAATGTTAAACCCGGCTATCCAATTGAGGAAACAATGAAGAACTTATGGAATATTCGTGGGGTGACGCATGTTACAGCTACTGCAGGTAAATATGATTTTATAATAAAAATACGGATACGAACCCTGGTAAAAGGTTATGAAAAAATTATCCAAAAATTGGAAGAAATAGAGGCAATTAAAAAATTCAAATGGGAATCTGTACTTAAAGAATGGGAAGAGATTTAATATAATTCATTTGGAAAACTATTCCATTTTTCTCCATATTCAATGCTATTTAGCGGTAGCTATGATTGGTAAGAGGCTAGAAAAATTAGCATATGTTTTAGTGAATCATTCTTTTGAACCGAATGAGAATTATTTGTTTTATGATCAGTGGAAGCCATGCTGCAACCCAGTTGATAAAAGAGTCCTATAGGCTGGCAATAGATGTTGGTGCTTATCCATATGTAAAGTGGAGTGGTGGATTGGCAGAAATATTCTACAAAAAATCCTTAGAAAAACAACTCAAATATTTGTCTCTCGTTGCAAAATTTGAAATTGAAAATATCGATGCAAAACTTGGTATTCTCAATCCAGGAAATACTAGAGATATGACAGATGCCGATCCCAAAAAACAGATCACATACAGCACCACACAACAAGATATACATGAAATATTTCTAAAGCGAGCTGCAAAAATGGTGAAGTGTATGCATATGATAAGTTGATTTATACGAACGGTAAGTTTTTGTTCCAGATAATAAAAAAGCTATAAATATTGTCTTTTCATTCATTGTTTTTGCAATGTGTGGTATTGTTGGGATTATTGGGGGAAAACCGGTTTCGCGCCTAATCTATCATAGTTTGTTTGCTATCCAACATCGTGGTCAGTCATCTGCTGGTAAGCTTACATATGATGGAAACATTCATGTGACTAAGGATGCGGGTCTGGTTAGAGATGTTTTTGATGAAGAAAAAAAGATAGATACTCCTGGAAATGTAGGTATTGGCCATACTAGATATTCAACTGCAGGACTGGATGATGTAGAATCATTGAAAAAAAATGCACAACCGGAATATCTGGTAAATCCCTTTCTTTCAGTGGTTCACAATGGTAACGTCTACAATTCTTCCGAGATATCAAAAATGACTAAACGGAAGCCAAGGACCGATTGCGATGTCCAATGGCTACTTTTACCAATGGCAGATAATCTGTTTAAGAAAGAATTGAATGTTGACACGATTTTTGAAGCATGCAAAGATGTTATGAGTAAGGTGAAAGGTAGCTATTCTGCACTATTTCTTGCAGATTCAGGTGACAACCCTTTTCTTTTTGCAATGACGGATCCTTATAAAATCCGGCCATTGGTACTAGGAAAAGACAATGGAATGTATTGTCTTACTTCAGAGACGCGAGTTTTTAAAAAAATTAATTTCGAATATGTAAAAGACATACCCGGCGGATCTGTAATTATCATTGACAAGGATGGCAATATTTACGAAAAACAACTAATAAAGAAACATGAAAAACCCTGCATGTTCGAATATGTCTATTTTGCCAAACCTGATTCACGTATAAACGGACGATCTGTTCACAATGTTCGTGTTGAAATAGGAAAACTTCTTGCAAAAGAAAATCCAGTTAAAGCAGATATTGTTGTCCCTGTACCCGAGTCAGGGCGACGTTATGCTACTGGTTTTTCACGAGAATCAGGCATACCGATAGACGAGGGATTAATGAAAGATAAGGACGAACGATCGTTTATCCGCCAGACACAGGAAAGTAGAGACAATGTTGTAAAGGAGGGTTTATCCTTTTTACGATCTGTTCTTAATGGTAAGCGTGTTGTGTTGGTTGATGATTCTATAGTCCGCGGTACAAACATTCGAAAACTAGTAAGAGGTGTAAAAGAAGCTGGTGCAAAGGAAGTTCATATACGGATTGGTTGCCCGCCATTAATCGCTCCTTGTTATCTGGGGATAGATATGCGAAGCAGAAAGGAGTTTTTGGCCCGTGACAATGGTGGCGAAATTAGAACCTCAGACGAAATTGCAAAAGAAGTTGGTGCAGATTCTTTGGCTTATATTAGCATGGATGGATTAAGGAGCGCCATAGGGTTTGATACGTGTAGGGGTTGTATTGATTTTCCGGATGGGTATCCTCCAGAAATAAGAAAGGATGCATTGAATCTTTTCAAGAAGGAAGGGGAAGGTATGCGTGCCTATGAATAAATATGGGAAAACTACTATCTCTTCATAAAATTGGATTAGATATTTATGATAGAAATTACCACTGGCACAATTGAAGAACAAATCATCAAAATTCTACAAAAAACATATCCAATAACGGTGTCAGAAATCGAAGAGAATTTACACGTGTCAAGAGAACGTATTATGAGGGTTCTGCAAAAATTTCAGGTTAAGGGTGTAGTCCAGTTAGAACCCCTCCCCGATAAAACATACATACGATTACGAAGGCATGATTTTAAGTTCATTGGGAAAAAACGACAGAAAAAATTTATAAAACACCGATCAGGACCCAAAAGACAAGAATCCGAAGAATATGATGGTATGATGTATTCCTAATAAAGAGGTTCGATTATATTAACCCAGATTATAGAGATTTCCTTTGGAACAGTTTTCTTTTTTTCCATAGATTTCCTTTTCATAGCTTCCATCCAGTAATAAATTCTCCATGTTACACTATATAAACACTCTGTGTTATTTTGTCAAAATGCTATTTTTACGCTTCAAAAATTTGTTTGTCATAAACTAAAAATCAAGCAACCACAGGCTAAATCAAATCCCTTTTCACCCGATTACTTCTACGACATGTTTGTTCACAACCAAAAACTCTACAAGTTCTTCAGATTCCTTCAGCTCTTTTAAAAGGTCATAATCCAGTACATGTTCATAATCGGATAAAACTCTACTCCCACTTGGAGACCAGCTACCTATTTCCACATGATTCGAACTGAAGTCCTTTACACCTCCAAGTAGTGTAAACGATTCTGCTCTTATTTTGAATGGACAAGAGGTACATTCTATGATTGTATCATATGGAACGTATGCGTTATCTGCATCGTATACTGGCTCCACCTGTACAATTATCATATTTTTTCCACATTTAGGACATTTCATAGGTTTATTGCCAGTTGTATCCCACGCCCCAGCCAGAACCTCTGTATCCCTTTTATCATATCTCATTTTTGATAATTCTTCCATCCATTATATTTATGTATGCTTCTAACATAAATACTTTGTGAAAAATGTCGGAATAATACGAAAAGTCGCTATGTTAATAATCGATTAGTATATTTTAGATAAGTGAGGCTAATTTGATGAAAATCATAACGTTTCTTACTGATCTCAAAACGAAAAGCGGATATCCTGCTCAAATGAAAGGAGTAGTTTCATCTCTTACAAATGCTAGGTATGTTGATATAACCCACGATATAGCACCTCACAATATCCGTGAGGGGGCTTTTGTTCTTCGTACATCTGTGCCTTACTTTCCTGATGGAACGGTTCATGTGGCTGTTGTTGATCCAGGCGTGGGTACAGAAAGGAAAGGTATAGTAATTACAACCAGGAGCCAGATATTAATTGGTCCAGACAATGGTCTTTTATTGCCAACAGCACATTTTCTAGGAGATTTTGTCGTGTATGAGATTTCAAGCAAAATGTATCTGTCTGATTCTGTCTCGAATACATTCCATGGTAGGGATATATTTGCCCCTACAGCAGCACAAATACTCAATGGCGTTCCCTTTGAGGAAATAGGTGGGCAGATAGATGACTTTGTTGACCTAGATTTTGGGAGCGCTGAGATAACAAGTCAAATGGCTACTGGCAAAGTTATTTACATTGATTCATTTGGAAACATTATAACGAATATTGATGGTGCCAGGTTAAGAGATATTCTAGATTATGATAAAAAAATCACTGTATTTATTAGTGGCAGGCAACGTGAGTTGCCTTTTGTAAAATCATATAATTTTGTAAAAAAGAGGCAATATCTTGTAACTATTGGCAGCAGCGATCTAATGGAGATTGGAATTAACCAGGGCACTGCTGCACAAAAATTGGGCGTAAAACTGGATGATGAGGTTAAAATATTGTTCGACTAGAAAATCCTCTTTGTTTCGCTTATGGTCGTGTAGACATTTCCTCCAACGTAATAGGTGGGTTTAATTCTTTTGTTGTCTAGCAAATCATCTGTGAATGCATTTTTATCAGCCATTACGTTTACTACCTCTCCAATAAATACAGTATGATCTCCTAATGTCAAAGTATCATAAAGTTTACACTCTAAATGAGAAAAACATTCTTTTATAATTGGAGTTTTTAACTTTTGAGCAGGCTCTAAGGTAAGATTCGCTTCCTTTATTTTATCAATATTTCTGCCACTGTTTTTTCCACAGAAATTTACTTTGTTTACTATTTCGTAAGGGGCAAAGTTTACAACAAATTCTTTTGTCTTTTGTATCAAATTATGAGAATATCTGCTAGGTGCCACAGAAATACCATATAGTGGAGGATTTTTTGAAATTGGGGCATGCCATGCTACCGTGATGGCATTGGTTTTTCCCTTTTTATCGTTACATGTCACCAGAACTGCTTGCATTGGAAAGGCATAATAATAAAATTTTTCCAGACTTTCATTAACTTTCATAATTATGTTCTCCTTCACAATTTTAAACAAAAGACATCTTTTAAAACTTTAGAACGGCATCTAATAGACCATGCCCGTAGTTTATACATCCAAAAGCGGTAAAATAATCTTCCTTGCTTGCATAGTACTTTGAGTCCTCATAGTATTGGGAGGCTAATTCCACGATTTTGCTGTCCAACTGTTCAGGTTTTTTATCTTTTAACTTATCAAGATTTTCCTCGAACATTACAATATCTTTTTCTATCCTTGTTTTTTCATTCATGATAATTCACATGGGAAAGACATGATTAGGGACATAAGTTTTTCTCCAAAAATGATGTAATATATGCGCATCATTGATTTCACTATTTAGATAAGATTTCTTCCACTGGACGGCATATCATTTTTTGATTTTCTATGGATTGCATACGCGCCCTATTTTTGAAATAACCACATTATTTTTTACTGTCCAAGCAAAGTAACGTGCATATCAGAGTTTTTAAAGCATTATTGCTCCTTATCATTTACAGAGAAAATAATGTTCTGATGGGAAGTTAAATAATGCAATAGCCTATTCAACCTGAGAGGTGGTTTGGTAAAATGGGAACTTATAAGATAATAGATATAGTTGGGACGTCAGAAAAAAGTTTTTCGGATGCTGCAAAAAATGCAGTAAACGAAGCATCAGAAACTGTGAAGAAGATACGAAGGGCAGAGGTTACAAAATTTGATGTGAAAGTAGAAAACGATAATGTTGTTTTATACAGAGCAGAAATGAAGATAGCTTTTGAAATAGAAAGGCAGTAGCCCCTTTCTTTTTTTCTTGTTTACATCCATCAAAAAGGCAGAGGTAACGTACATATCAAACAATGGGCAATGATAAAATCATTCTTAGAAGGATTATGAATTTAATGTAACTATGCTATTATGTTGAAACCAGCAAAAGTAATAAGAAGCGTTTTTGAAATTGGAGTGCAAGACTATTTTTTATCTTCTAATCTTCAACACCAAAAGTTTTACACCACCATATCCAGAGTCTTAGCACTACGATACCCTACAATTTTATCGGATTCCTCCCGATAAAATACCAGATTTAACTAACGCCAAAACACACCCCAATTTAATCGGATTTCTGGCGACATAATATGAAAAAATATTGCTAATTTTTCTCCCGTTGGTTAAAATTTTGAGTGTTGTGCACAAATATGTAAAATGTTTTGTCGTTTTTACCCCGACAAAATAGAAAACTATTTAAACTTGCAAAGTCACGTTATTATTAAAATAAATAAATAAATTTGGTGTAGTACTAATGAGGAAAACGTGGAGTACAAGAGATAAAAGCGTAGAGTTGGCAGTACGCGAGGTATTGAAATCGCGTGCACGATCGCGCATATATATATTCCTCCTTAGAAAAGACGGGGCGAAGGCTGAACAGATAATAAAAGGGTCAAGACTTCACCCAAGTACTGTAAGAGAAACCCTCTCTAAAATGTATGATCAAAAGTTGATTCATAGGAAAAAAATTAAAAACGATAGCATAGGAAAAAACCCCTATATATACTATGCAATTCCTCCTGTAAATCTTTTAAAAAGATACGCAGGTGAAATAGAGGATAAACTCAACAAAATTGCAGGTCTTATGCCATCAAAGGACAATACAAAAAGGCACAAACCGGTCAAGATTAAGATCTATGAAGGAGAAGATGATGCATGAGCATTAAACCATTGGCAAAACTATTGGTACAACGGCCAAGAACGGTTATATTAGTGTTCACCATAATTACACTTCTCGTAGGTTCTCAGGCAACCAATATTTACATGGAATCAAACTTAGCTACTTTCCTCCCTCCGGATGATCCAACAACACAGCTGTGGATGAAAATAGATAAGGAATTTCAAATTGGATCTACAATTATAATTTATGTTGAGGCAGACGACATACGTGACCCAGAAGTTTTGAAGGAGATGGATCGAGTCAGCTCTAGTCCAAAGGTAAACAAATTTGAAAGCGATGAAGGTAAATTGGACGGTATTTATTCTGTAAGAAGTTTAGCGTCTTACATAAAAAAGGAGAATGCTAAACCATATGTTATAGGCGGGCTGGGTGGCACCGGGAAAAATGAAATCCCTGAGGACGAAAATCTCATCTCGAGGTACATGTCAAGATATACAATTCAAGAACTGAAAGGTTCTCTCTTTACAAATACGTATGACGTCGCTGTAATTCTATTGCAACTCTCTGGAGATGTAGATTACGATGAGTTATTGGGCCAAACTAAGTATTCCATTGATCATAGAGGGACCTTTTATTCAGAGATGACTGTGACAGGCACTACTGCAATGCAAAAAGCAATCCAAGAAGCTAGTATGGACTATTTTAAGACCATTTTCCTCGTTGCGATACTCTTGGTTTCCATTGTTCTTTTCATATTTCATAGGAATTTTAAAGGCATTCTAATCGCTCTTTTACCAACAGCATATGCTATCGCATTAACGTTTGGTGTTTTGGGTGTAGTTCAGCCACAATTAACTCTTATCTCTGTCTCGGTAGTGGCACTACTTTTGGGTTTGGGTGTGGATTATTCAATCCACATTATGAATAGATTTGCAGAAGAGCAATCAGTTGAAAATAAGATAGAAAGAATGGAAAAAATACTTAATTCTACAGGTAAAGCGATTTTACTTTCTACAATTACTACGATAATTGGATTCGCATCTCTAATGATATCCAGCATGTCGCCGGTGGTAGTCTTTGGTTTTAGCTGTGCAATAGGAATTCTGTTCTGCTTTATCTCTGCAGTTTTGTTGGCTCCCGCTCTTTCATTAATATTGAATTTTGAGAAAAGTACTAAGGTTTCTAGTTGGGAAAAACTTGCAAAGTTTATTCTTGTCAACAAGAGAAGAGTTATTGTTATAGCCTGTTTTTTTGCAGTGATGTCTATAATTGTTATACCTCAAATAAAGACTGACGTCAACTATTTAGATATGGCCCCCTCTGGCATACCTGAACTAGAGAAATTGCAAGAGTATTCTGATAACTTTGGTGGGGCCAACTTTAACGGATTATTGGTTGAAACAGAACCTCAAGGACTTACGCATCCTGAAACTATAGATGCAATATATGATATGGAGGTGGAGATGAGAAAAGAGGGGGTTGATATCTATTCTATAGCTGATGAACTAAAAAAGGTAAATGAAATTCTGAAGAGGGATGAGATAATCGAAAGATTGGGTGAGCTTGTGGATGTGGATACGATTGTGTTTGACGCTATAGCTGAAGAGGGATTGGTTGATGAGGATTTTTCTAAAACGCTAATTCTTGTTTATATTCCAATGGGGCTAAGCATGGAAGAAAGTGAAGATTTGGTGAATAAGGTCAACTGTATTGCATTGACTACGGTCATGCCTTATAATGGTCATGTCTCTCAGCTTACTGGTCAGGATGCCATAAACGTTGCAATTAACAAAAAATTGACCGATGAACAAACTCGTTCTATGATAATAGCATTGTTACTGGTGCTGGCGGCGTTGATTTTAATATTCAATTCATCTATATACGGATTTTTAACGATGATTCCTGTTGCTTTTGTTCTACTGTTGGAACCAGGATTTCTTGTGGCATTTGATATCCCACTATCTGTTATGACTATTTCCATAGCATCCATTATGATTGGTATTGGTATAGATTATGGAGTACATATTACGCACAGAGTGAGGGAAGAAATGGAAGAGGGGTTATCCAAGATGGATGCCACAAAAATTGCAATTGAAAAAACAGGGTCATCGCTGGTCGAAGCAGCACTTACAACGATTGCAGGTATGTCTGCCATCTTCTTCACGAATATTGCAGCTCTTCAGCAATTTGCTCTTGTTATTGTACTGATGACTGCACTTTCATGTATAGGGGCTGCTATGATATTGCCGGTATTTTACGACTTTAAATTCGTCAAATAAAATACTACTTTTTTGCATTTGTTCAAATTAAAATGGGCATATCTCTTTTCAAATTCCCTTAGATATGTTGATTATTTTAAAAACACCTATCGGGTAAGGGTCTTGATACCTTGTTTACTTCCAACTATCACATCATCAGTCAGGCCAATAAATAACCCATTTTCTACAACGCCAGGGATATTGTTGATATCAACTTCAAGTTGCTCAGGATTATCTATCCTTACAAATTCACAGTCCAAAATATAGTTGGAATTGTCCGTTATATATGGATCTCTCATGATTTTTCTCAACTTTACATTGCAACCAAATTCTTCAAGTTTATTTTTCGTTGAAGACCAACCATACTTTACAACCTCTACTGGTAGGGGGAAGTCAATTCCCAATGCTTTAACAACCTTTGTTTCATCAATGACTATAATCTCTCTTTTTGAATGATATGCAACAATTTTCTCTCTTGTTAAAGCCCCTCCGCCACCTTTTATAAGATTAAGTTCAGAGTCGACTTCATCTGCGCCATCGATAGTAAGATCAATCTCTGGATTTTCTTCTATGGTTGTGAGAGGAATACTTTCCTCTTTAGCAATCTTTCTGGTATGCATAGATGTTGGTATGCCTTTAATATCTAGCCCATTTTTTACCATCTCGCCTAGTTTTTTAAGGGCGTATTCGACAGTAGAGCCTGTACCAAGTCCCAAAGTCATCCCACTTTCAACGTATTCAACTGCCTTTTCTGCCGCTAATTTTTTCATCTCCTCTTGTTCCAATGATTCACCAATTATGTAATAGCGAATTAGTACAAAAATTTATACTTAATTACCATTTTTGTAAAGAAATTTTATAATTGAGGCTGACTAATAACTTCAATTCTAGAAAAGCAGGGTGCTTAAAACAGTATTCCCTACATAGAAATCCCGGATTTTCATTGAACAAATGTCTTTTTGATTACTAGTTTTTTGCAATATTT
>Ga0208905_1000606_pt1 | contig 18097 bp, 16 predicted proteins | sample AntAceMetag02UKS_FD_184776 | JGI IMG/M metagenome (GOLD analysis project Ga0208905, IMG submission 184776) | Saline lake microbial communities from Ace Lake, Antarctica - Antarctic Ace Lake Metagenome 02UKS (SPAdes) (version 2) | ecosystem: Environmental > Aquatic > Non-marine Saline and... | reverse complement strand
AATAATTACTTTTTATTACAAGTGGCTGCAAAATATCATTATTTCGTTATCGGGCAAAATCTTTCCTCACCATAGCTATGGCTATGCCTGCGGAATATTTTACCCTCCGCCTCATACTGATATTTTTTGCTCACTTTCATATACAAAACCAATTATTAGAACTCCCCTTTATTTAAGATGTTTAAATAAATCTATAAATTTTTGTGCTATTACTATTGACGAATTTTCTGTTACAAAATTTTCTGCTTCTTTTATAAGAGTTTTATATTTATCTCCCTGATCAAAAACAGATTTTATTCCCGAAATCAGTTCTTCCATATCAGAAAATTTAATGATAGACTCTTTATAAAGTTCTGTAAAAGTAGAGTTAAGAGCAACTATAGGACACCCAGAACCTATGCACTGATAAATTGTGCTTGACAGGACAATACGTTCTGATGATTTATTTATTAATAACAAATCAGAAGCATAAAGATAATCATATAAATGATCTATATCAGGTGCTTCTTCTCTTATTTCAATATCCATAAGTTCTGCATTTTTGAAAGCATTAATCATATTAAGCGCCTCATTATTTTTCGTTACTGCAAGTAATTTGACAGGATATTCTTCTTTCAATTTTGCTATTGTAGGGATAAGCGGTGCTATAAGTGCTGCAGCCGGACCAAATGTGAGAATAATCTTTTTATCCTGTGGAATACCAAGTTTTTCTCTGGCTGCTCTTTTATCACCTTTTTTCATCTGGTGAGCAGGATAAGGTATTATATTAACCTTATCTTTGTCATAACCTTTAATAAGAAAGTTATAATACCTTTGGTCAAAAGCAATGATTGCATCCCATTCAAATTGATAAAAAGATGGGTTTTGTGTTAATTCATAATCATGAACAACATTTATTACTTTTGCTTTCCCCTTTATTCTATGAAATATCTTAGCAAGTAAGTCATTGGGAAGCATTCCCAAATCTTCAACAATAAAATAATCATAATCTTTGGTAATAAACGGAACAGCATTTAATTTTTGTATTTTATCTCCGGATACAGTAAAACATCTTTCAACATAATCTTCATCTTTACCTGTTATATTTGTTCCATGAAAACTACTGCCAAAAAAGGTAAACACATCCAGTTTATAGCCAAGTTCTACAAAAGCTCTGCCAATCATTTCGCTATGGAAAGAAGCACCGGAATCAGTATTCCATCCTCCCATAATAGCTATTCTTAAATTACTCATATATATATTATTTTATGATAACTTGATTTTATTTTGAATTGCAAAGTTAAAAATTTATTTTAAATTGCGAATTTAAAAATTTATTTTAAATTATATCTCATAACTTAAAAAAAATAAAATAATATAATATGAAACATCTGTAACTCTGCTTAATGCGGATGAGATTTAACAATTTAACAAAGAAAATGGCAAATCAGTAAAAATATTAAGATTTTAGAAATTGAACTTTGATATTAGAACAAAAAACTGAATATTTTTTTACTCTCCCCTTTTGGTTCCCCTCTCTACGAGTAGAGAGGGGGCTAGGGGTGAGTATAAAAACAAAAAAACAAAACAGCAAAATTTAACAATATAACAATAAAATATAAACAAATGAAAGGAGACATTTTAATAATAAACAAAAATCATATTAAGGCAGCTACCCAAATATTAGATTTAATATTTCAAAAAATTATTGATAGTAAAAACAAATTTATTATAACTATTGCAGGAGAATCAGGTAGCGGAAAATCTGAAATAGCAGAATCTGTTGCTAATTTACTTGACAAAAAAAACATTAAAAGTTTTATCTTTCAGCAAGATGATTATTTTGTATATCCACCAAAAACTAATGCTGAAATTCGTAAAGAAAGTATTAATTATGTGGGAATTTCTGAGGTTAGAATAAATTTAATAAATAAAGAAATTAAAGAGATATTACACGGAAAGAATGAAATAACAAAACCATTGGTGATATTTGATGAAAATAGAATTGATTCAGAAACTATTGACCTTGATGAAACAAAAGTAATTATTATTGAAGGAACTTATACAACAATTTTAAAAAATGTTAATCAGCATATTTTTATTGACCGTAATTATATAGACACTTTAAAATCGCGGGAAAAAAGGAATAGAGAAAAACAAGATGATTTGCTTGAAAAAATATTACTTATAGAACATGAAATTATTTCTTCACATAAATCTAAATCTGACATAATAGTAACAAAAGATTATAATATTATAAAAGGAGACAGCAATGAATAAAAAAAATAATATCAAGAATATATGTATGCTTAGCACTCATGGTTATTTTGACCCGGTGCCTCAACTTGGAAGAACTGACACAGGCGGACAAGTGGTTTATGTATTGGAACTATCAAAAGCATTATCAAAAAATGGTTTTAATGTTGATATTTATACTCGCTGGTTTGACAAATCAAAAAAACAAATAGACATTGTCCCTGGTTATCCTAATGTAAGAGTAATAAGAATACCAGCAGGAACATGGAATTTCATTCTTAAAGAACAAATATATGATGTGCTTGCTGAATTGGTAAAAAATATGATAAAATTTATAAAAGATAATAACTTAAAATATGATCTTTTTCATGGACATTATGTAGATGCAGGCATTGTTGCTGTTGATGTTGCCAAGACATTTAACAAACCTTGTTTTTTTACACCTCACTCTCTCGGAGCATGGAAACGCGACCAAATGAGCGGAAACAAAGAAGAAATGGAAAAAAAATATAATTTTAAATACAGAATAAAAGAAGAAATCAGAGTATTCAAATCTGTAAATGGCATGACCTTAACTACTAAATTACAAATGGAAAAGCTAAATAAATTATATAATTATTATGCTGATAACAGTTCTATTATATCTCCGGGCGTTGATATTTATCGTTTTCATCCGATTAAGATGAATAAAAATAAAAAACAAATAAAAACAAATCTACCAAATAAATATATACTCTGTCTGAGCAGAATTGATACCAATAAAGGACACGACCTTTTACTAAATGCCTTTGATATTGTCAGAAAAGAAATAGATGATATTTATCTTGTTATAGGCGGAGGTTCGCCAAATCCTAAACAAAGAGAGATAAACATATTTAATAAAATAAACTCTATAACAAAAGAAAAATGTATGGGGGAAAAGGTAAAAATTATCGGATATGTATCAGACAAATTGCTTGTTACTTATTATCAGCAATCTCAACTTTTTGTCTTACCTTCTATTTTTGAACCTTTTGGTATGACTGCTACCGAAGCTATGGCTTGTGACAAAACTGTTGTTGCTTCAAAATTTGGAGGTATACGGAATATTATTACCAATGGAGAAAATGGCTTATTAGTTGACCCTGCAAATCCCGAAGAATTTGCTAATGCTATTATTAAACTTTTAAAAAATACAAAGTTAAGAAAACAAATAGGACAAAATGCCTGTGATAATATTAAGAAAAATTATAGCTGGCAAGCCATTGCTAATAAACATCTTTCTTTTTATAACAAATTTATGAAATCTTAACCTAAATAATTCATAAACTAAAAAAATCAGATTTCTTAAAAATTTGGAGATACAAAAATAATAAATGCCGTAGGATGCCTATCCAACGGTATAAAACCTTATAACATCCGTAATATCAAGTGATTTTATTGATTTGGCAATAAAAAGAGAAAAATAGATAAAAGGGTATTCAAGGAAAAAAAAGCATACTCTTATTGATTTTTTAAATCCTAAATGGATTGACTTGTATAGTAATAAGAAAATTGTCATTCCGAATGGAGCACATTTACTGGGTTCAGTGTAAACTCCGCGGAATGAGGAATCTCAAGCTAAATTAAAATAGGATAGCTGGTAAAATACTATTTTATGTAGCACTCAAAATAATATTTAGCATTTTTATCTAAATATTTGATAAATAAAATTATTTTTGTTTATCTTTGCATTTTTATTTTTATTAAAACATATAAATATGTCAAAAATTTGTGATCTTACAGGAAAAAGAATGATGGTTGGAAATAATGTTTCTCATTCTCATATTAAAACCAAAAGAAAATTTTATCCTAATCTGCAGGTTAAAAAATTTTTCCTTCCTGAAGAAAATAAGTGGATAACATTAAAAGTTTCTACTTCAATGCTAAAAACCATTAATAAAAAAGGAATAAGTGCCTGTGTAAAAGAATCAAGAGAAAAAGGTATATTAAAAAAATAATTTTTATTTCTTATTTGTTTTTCTATAAATGCTGTTACTATATAATTAGTAATGGCATTTTTTTTGTATCAAATTGAAATCCCCAGAGGTCAGTTATTCTGAATTTAACAATAAAAAATGGCAAATCAGTAAGAATATTAAGATTTTAGAAATTAAATTTTGATATTAGAACAAAAAACTGAATATTTTTTTACTCTCCCCTTTTGGTTCCCCTCTCTACGAGTAGAGAGGGGCTAGGGGTGAGTATAAAAACAAAAAAACAAAACAGCAAAATTTAACAATTTAACAATAATTTTCAAAAAAATATAAATGCCGTCAGGCATCTGCCTGATCCAACGGTATAAACAGATATGAAAAAAATAATTTTATTATTTGCAATATCATCAGTAATTATAATTTCATGTAATCATAAAAAAAGTATTGATAAGAAAACAAATTTGAGAGGACTTGTTGATACTGTTGGCTTTGCTCATCAATCATGGCAAATGGATTCTATTATAAGCCGAATTAATAATACACAGGGAGATTTATTACAAAATGCTCTAAAAATAGCAGATGTCAATGATAATACACAATGGAAAGCAATAATATCTCCTCATGATGATTATACTTATGCAGGATATTCTTATCTTACAGGTATAAAAAATATAAAAGCCCAAACAATTATATTCTTTGGAGTAACGCATAAAGCCCGTCTTTTGGGATTGGAGAATCAAATTATTTTTGATGATTATACATCGTGGAGAGGACCTTATGGAGAAATTAAACCATCTTCAGTTCGTGAAGATATTATTAAGCAATTGCCAAAAGATATATATCAGATTAATGATTCAATGCAAGAAATAGAACATTCTGTAGAAGCAATCTTGCCTTTTTTGCAATATTATAATCATAACATTGAGTTTGTGTCTATTTTAGTGCCTTATATGTCTTATGACAGAATGGTGGAAATTGCCAGACCATTGGCACAAGCCATTAAGAAAATAGCAAAACAAAAAAACTGGAAATGGGGCAAAGATTACACATTTATCATAAGCACTGATGCTGTTCATTATGGAGATAAGGACTGGGGAACATCAGAACTTAACTTTTATGGCTCTGATACAGCAGGATATAAAAAAGCCGTTAACCATGAACACGAAATAATAAAAAATTCTCTTACAGGTGAACTTTTCCAGTCAAAAATTAAAAAATTTATTAATCATACTACTGACACTACAAATTTTAAAAATGGAACATGGTCGTGGTGTGGCAGATATTCTGTGCCTATGGGTTTAATGACTGTATATAACTTACAAATTTTACTGGACGAAAAATTAAATGGAACTTTATTATCATATTCTACAAGTATTGACCACAAACATATTTGCGTTGATGACATTAAAATGGGCGTTACTGCACCTGCAAACATTCATCACTGGGTTGGTTATGCAAGTATTGGATACAGATGATTGAATAAATTATACTATTACTTCTTAAAATCTTGTTTTTTTAGCAAGTTTTTTTATACTGAAACAATCAGGCAACTGCCTGATGACGTTGTTCAGCACAAGTTTTTGTAAATATAAAGCAGCAGCGGCAGTCGCAGCGGCAGCAGTAAAGTTAATTTTAAAAGTATTAGGAATGAATGGAGGTTTCAAAAGTTTAAAAGTTTATCAGTTAGCTTATAGGTTAGCAATGGAGATATTCGAAATATCAAAAAAGTTTCCAAAAAAAGAAACTTATTCATTAACGGATCAAATAAGAAGATCATCAATATCAGTGGTATGGATTGATTTTGCAAAAGATTGTGAATATATTAGCATACAAATTCACCAATCATTAATTATTAGATATGAAGAAGTCGGTAAAATGTTGGGAAGTATGGCAAATAATCCAGAAAGATTTACCCCAAAATAATAAATTATACTACCACTGCCACTGCCACTGCCACTGCTGCTATTTTATTATTTGTTTGTAGCTTTGCTACGTTATGGATTGCTGTTGATTAGATTAGGCTAAATTGTGATTTGATATTATGAGAAATTGATGTGATTTTGTATAAAAAAAGATTAAAATGCCAAAATTGTATGAATATTTCGGATTAGTAATTTTATTCTATTCTCAAGAACATGAACCAATTCATGTACACTGTAAATATCAAGGAAAAGAAAGTAAAGCCGAAATTATATTTGAAGATGGAAAATTTATTGAAATTAGGATTTCTAATGTTAAGGGAAAAGAACCACTTGATTCGCAGAACTTGAAAAAATTCAAAAGATTAGTGGAAATTTATCGCGATGATATAATAAGAAAATGGGTTGATTTCTTTGTGTATAATAAGATAATAGAGTCAGAAAAAATAACTAAAAAAATATAGATATGGTTATTTCAATACAAAAAGCAGAATATAAGGGTGATTATAAGATTAATTTCTTATTTTCTGACGGGATTGAAAAGTCAATTGACTTTAGTATGTTCTTGAAAAATGCTAAAAATCCCATGACAAAAAAGTATTTAGATAAAAAACTATTTCAATCATTTTCACTTGAATTTGGAGACATAAATTGGAATGATTTTGAAATGTGTTTTCCGCTTTGGGATTTGTATGAAGGGAAAATATAAACGCCCTGTAACACGCAATATAGCAAAAAGCGGATAAGTGCTTACTTGAAACGATTTAACCCGCATCAACTTCATTTTAGTTAGATAGGGAATCGCTCGCAATCCGCTTCATGCCATATTGCCACCGTTATTATTATAATTAGAGCTTACCAAAGTCAAAAATAATAAATAACAAATTCAAAACAATTTGTGATTTTTAATATTTATTATTTGTTTTGATTTTATGAATAAATTTTAATTTTAATATAAAAAATTTTACTGATTATGAAAAATTACATATATGTTCTTTTATTGCTGTTTATATTTAACATTTCTTGTATTCATAATAATACTGATACGTATGCCCAGCAAAAATTTAACCAAAAAAACAATTTTAAAATAGTATTTTATAATGTTGAAAATCTGTTTGATACTATTGATGAACCAGGTAAAGATGATACCGATTTTTTACCTGATGGAGGAAAAAAATGGGATACTAAAAAATATTTCCAAAAAATAAAGAATATTTCAGATGTCTTGATTGATATAGGCAATGAAGAACTGCCGGAAATTATTGGACTTTGTGAAGTAGAAAACAAAGAAGTTTTAAAAGATTTAATTAACAGGTCAGAGTTAAAAAAAGGTAATTATGGAATTGTTCACAAAGATGGTCATGACCCGCGAGGTATTGAAGTTGCTTTGCTTTACAGAAAAGATGAATTTAATTATATTACATATAAAACAATAAAACCTTATAATAAAACAAGAGATATTTTATATGTTAAAGGTGTGGCTGATAAAAAAGATACTTTACATATTTTTGTGAACCATTGGAAATCAAGAATGGGTGGACAAAAAGAAACCGAGGAAAAAAGAATGCGATTTGCTGATGTTTTAAGAAAAAATGTTGATTCTTTATTTAAAATAAATAAAAATGCCAATATTATTATAATTGGTGATTTGAATGATAACCCGAACAATAAAAGTGTTGCTGATGTTTTGAAAGCTCAGAAAATTTCAGATAAAACTAAACCTGAAACATTATATAACCTGTCTTACAGTAATTTTGAAAATAAAAAAGGTTCATATTATTCATATTATTATAAAGAATGGGATATGTTTGACCAGATTATTGTTTCAAATAATATAATAAGTAAAAAAACAGGATTAATACTGTCAGAAAAAAAGGAGAATATTTTCAAGAAAGATTGGATGTTATATAAAAATAAAAGTGGTGAAATGTTACCTGACAGAACATTTTATGGAGGATATAGCGACCATTTACCTGTATATATAAATTTCAGTGTAAATTAGCAGATTTTTAATTAAAAAAAGTTGTATAAATATAATTTCTTTTTAAAAGTAACTAATTTAACAGAACAAAAATATAAAACAAATGAAACATTCATGATTGGTTTTAAACACATAATGAAATGATTATAATTTTACAGTAGAGACGAGGCATGCCTCGTCTCTACTAATAATGTAATACAAAAATATAAACCTCGTCAGGCAACTGCCTGATCCAACAGTACAAAACAAATGAAAAAATATATAATAATCTTTTTTTTGGTCTTATTTGCTGTGGCTAATTCTTTTTCTCAGATTCTTGAACCTGTAAAATGGGAATTTAGCGAAAACCGTTTAAGTAATGATAAAGCCGAATTAATATTAAAAGCCAAGATTAAAGAAAAATGGCATCTCTATTCTCAATTTATTGAGCAGGGAGGTCCTGTTCCAACTAGTTTTTATTTTGATAAATCCGATAAATACGAATTAAAAGGAGATGTTACTGAAAGTCCAAAACCTATTCAGGGATTTGATAAAAGTTTTAAACTTGAACTTAAATATTTTATTAACAAGGCAAATTTCAAACAAAAAATAAAAATTTTATCTGATAAACCTTTTTCTGTAAAAGGACATTTAAAATTTATGTGTTGTAATAATATAAATTGTTTGCCACCGGAAGAAATAAATTTTGAATTTAAACTTAATGAGTCAAAACAAGAAGTTACTAAAAATAATTCAACTGTAACAACAAAAGTTATAATAGAAGACACGGCAAAAAAAAATGATTTAAAATTCACAAAACCGATTTATACATCTTTAAAAAAAGATACAAGTAAAAATGAAATATCTGAATTACAAACAAAATCAGGTATAGAAGATGCTAACAGTTCAGAACAGGAAAAAAAATCTTTATGGATATTTTTCTTTTTTTCGCTTGCACTTGGTTTTGCTGCTGTATTCACTCCCTGCGTATTTCCTATGATACCATTAACTGTAAGTTTTTTTGTTAATAATACCAAAAACAAATCAAAAGTAAAGATTAATGCTATAATATATGGTGCTTCAATAATTTTAATATATACCAGCATAGGAGCTGTTCTTACATTTATTATCGGAGACACTTTTCTTGTATGGCTAAAAACAAACTGGATACCAAATATTATATTCTTTTTACTATTCGTGTTTTTTGCAGCATCTTTTTTTGGTATGTTTGAAATAATATTACCAAGCAAATTTGTTAATAAAACAGACAGGCAAGCAGATAGAGGCGGTTATATTGGCATATTCTTTATGGCTTTGACCTTGGTTTTAGTTTCTTTTTCATGCACGGTTCCGCTTATCGGAAGTTTGTTAGTTGAAGCAGCAACAGGAGATATACTTAAACCTTTAATTGGTATGTTTGGATTTTCACTGGCATTTTCTATGCCTTTTACATTTTTGGCTTTTACTCCTTCTTTGTTAAAAAAATTACCTAAGTCAGGCGGCTGGCTAAACTCTGTAAAAATCGTGTTAGGATTTATCATACTTGCTTTGGCAATGAAATTTCTTTCTGTTCCAGACCAGATGTATCACTGGGGATTGCTTAGCCGTAATATTTATATTGCAATATGGGTTGTAATATTCTTTTTAATGGGACTCTATTTACTTGGTAAAATAAAATTTAAAAATGATAGTGATGTGAATCATATTGGCTTTATACGACTTATATTAGTAATAATAACTTTTTCGTTTGTTGTTTATTTGATACCCGGAATGTTTGGCAATCCATTAAAGGAAATATCTGCATTTTTACCTCCTCAAAAAGTCAATTTAGATAAAAATATCTCTTTAAATGAACATAAAACAAATATTTGTGAAAAGCCAGTATATTCAGATATATTTGAATCACATTATGGTATAAATGAATATTTTGATTACAAACAGGGATTAAGATGTGCCAAAAAATTAAATAAACCTGTATTTATTGATTTTAAAGGTCATTCATGCTCAAACTGTAAAAAAATGGAAAACAAGGTCTTGTTTGATAATGAAATATTAAATCGTTTAAACAAAAATTTTGTTATAATTTCTCTTTATTGTGATGATAATACCAAACTTCCAAAATCAGAGTGGTTTAAATCATCTTTTAATGGGAAAATAATAAATACTATTGGTAAAAAAAATCTTGATTTTGAAATAACAAATTTTAAAACTAACACTCAACCTTATTATGTATTAATTGATTCAAAAGGAAAATTATTAACAAAGCCAATGGGATATAACTTAAATATAGATGATTTTGTTGATTTTTTAGATAATGCAATAAAAGAGGAATAAATATTTATAAAGTATATATATTAATCAAAAAATCAACCGCCGCTAATTAAATGTATAACATTAACATTATCACCATCATTAATAACAGCAGTTTTGTAATTTTCTTTTTTAATTAACTTCCCGTTAATTTTTACTATTATCATTTTAAATGTAAAATGTTTTATTTCAAGCAGTTGTGTAACAGTCAAAGCATCTTTGCCAAAAGTTTCGTTTTTATTATTTAAAAATATTTCCATAAAAAATTAAATGTTTTTCAATAAAATTTCAAGAGTTTGATTAGCAAGCATATTAGCTACAATACCTACACGTGGTGCAAGAGGCGGTTGTTTGTCAGTAACTTCTGATGTTCCATCACCGCAAATATATAAATTATCGGTTTTTAATGTTTTAAGTAAATTATTATTACCCCAGCCTGCTATGCCAATACCAACAATAATAGGTTTATCAGGCATTTTGTCCAAAACAGTTTCTATAATCATTTGTTTCATTTCAGCTTTATCAAATGCCTCAATAACAACATCACAATCATTAAATATTTCAATAATATTTGTTGAATTTAATTTAATATCAAGAGCTTTTACATTAACTTTTTTATTGATTTCTTTTATGTTTTTTTTTAAAGCTAATACTTTTTTTTGTCCGATTTGATTATAAAAATAATATTGACGATTAAGATTACTTTCTTCAATCATATCAAAATCAGTAATAATCAAATTTCCAACACCAGCTCTTGCAAGCGATACAGCACAATTTGACCCTAATCCTCCGGCACCTGCAATACCAACAATTTTATTTTTAAGTTTATTTCTAATTTTCTTTATCATATACAAAACCAATTATTAGAACTCCTCTTATATTAATTTTGGTTTAATTCATTCCTAAAATTAGCAAGTCTTTTTTTAACCACAAAGAACTCAAAGTTTTACACCAAGAACACAAAGATTTTTAGGTGAATTTATTTTCTTTGTGAACTTTGTGCATTCTTTGTGACCTTTGTGGTTAAATAAATTTTTATTTTTGACTTGCTGATTTTAGGTCATTAAGCAATCCTTTGATATCAATATTATACATTTTAGCAATTTTTCCTATTTTTAGCACACCCATTTCATAAGCAGCCATTGGACATTGTAAACAAGGCAAGTTGTATTTTACGAGAATTTTTTTTGTTTCAGGTATTTTTAAAATTTCAGCTAATGTTGTATTTTCTGTAATTTTATTTTGTATGATTTTATCCTCCTTTTTTTATTAAATTTATATTTTGCATTTTTATATACTCAAAAAGTCGGTAGTCACCAATCGGCAGCAGACAAAATAAATTGCCAACTGTTGACCGCAGATTGCCGACTACATAGTGTCTGTTCGTAATGTCAATATTTTTTCAAGAAAACTTTTCCAAACTTTGGAAAAGTTGATATTAAATTAAAATGGTTACTGAACTTGTTGAAGTATGGTTACATTTATTAATATAGATTTATTTATTTAAGCATTTCTTTAACAAATCCCTTGCTTCATCTTCACAACTACCGCAAGATGTGCTTATCTTTGTGTATTCCTGAAGTTCTTCAAATGACTTAATACCCTTTTCAAATATTAAATTTTTTATTTCGTTCTCTGTTATATTCATGCAATTACATACTACCTTGCTTAATTCTTTTTTTATTTTAACAATATTATTTCTTTGGTAATAATCATCTATTGCATTGCGTAGTGCTTTATCTCCAAGTACTGAACAATGAATCTTATGACTTGGTAATCCATCCAACTCCTCCATAATATCTTTTGGTTTGATCTTATATGCCTGCTCTAAGCTCATTCCTTTGACCATTTCTGATAATACAGAAGTTGATGCAATTGCACTAGCACAACCATAGGTTTTCCATTTGCAATCAGTAATAATATTTTTTTCTTTATCGACTTTTATAACCAAAAGCATCATGTCACCACAAACTACATTTCCAATTTCGCCTCTACCATCTGCCTTATAATTTTCTTCATCATCAAGAATATTTTTCGGATTTTGAAAATGTTCCTTTACTTTATCTGAATATACCCAATTCATTATTTATGATTTTAAATTTATGATTTACGATTTATGATTTAAAACTCAATTCTGATATCCAATATCCAATACCTATCATTTATATACTGATGATATTTTTCTAAGTTTTTCAACAATAGGAGGAAATTTATCTAATACATAATCTATATCTTCCTCTGTATTTTCTCTGCCCAGTCCGAATCTTATAGAGCCGTGAGCTTTTTCAGGACTTACTCCAAGTGCCATAATTACATGCGAGGGCTTCAGAGAACCTGTAGAACAGGCAGATCCTGTTGACACAGCAATACCTTCAAAATCAGCAGACAAAAGGATGGATTCACCTTCTATATAATCAAAACTTACATTCAGTGTATTAGGTAAAGAATTTTCCTGTTGACCATTAAAAGAAATATCAGGTATTTTCTCCAAAAAACCTTTTTTTAACTTCTGTTTTAACGCAAGTATCTTTTTATTATTAGCATCCATTTCTTTACTCAGCAATTCAAAAGCTTTGCCTACTCCTATAATACCAATAGTGTTTTCTGTTCCTGCCCGTCTGTTTTTTTCATGATGTCCTCCATATATAAGGGGACAAAGTTTTATTCCTTTCTTAACATATAATAAACCTATTCCTTTTGGTCCATATATTTTATGTCCTGACATTGTCATAAAATCAACATTAAGGTCATGAACATTTATATGGATTTTTCCTGTTGCCTGAACAGCATCAGTATGAAAATAAATGTTATGATGCCTGGCTATTTCAGCAATTTCTTTTACTGGTTGAATAGTGCCAATTTCATTGTTTGCAAACATAATACTTATTAAACAAGTAGTGGGTTTTATCGCCTTTTTAACATCGTTAGGAGCAACGGTCCCAAATTTGTCAACAGGCAGATAAGTAACCTTAACACCTCTTCTTTCATAACATTTCAGAGTTTGTAAAATTGATGGGTGCTCAATAGCTGATGTAATAATGTGTTTATTATAATGCTTATTTTTTCTATCACATATATTACAATCAGGCACATTACAGTAAATATAATTAATAACAGTATTATTTGCTTCAGAGCCAGAACCAGTGAATATGATATTTTCGGGTTCAGTTCCTATGAACGATGCAATTTTTTCTCTGGCACCCTCAATTGCATTATTAGCCATCCGTCCTTGCTGATGCATACTTGATGGATTACCATAAAGAGCAAGTGCTTCTACTATCGCTTTTTTTACTTCAGGATGAATTGGAGTAGTTGCATTATTGTCTAAATAAACTGTTCGTTTCATATATTTAATTTTGAAATTTTAATAAATTGATGATGGCAAATGTAATAATAAAAATTTATTTATAGAATAATTTTTAATAAATAAAGTAAGCAATAATTTTGTTATTAAGTCGTTTTATAACAAATATTGATAATTAATAAGAAAAATATATATTAGCAAAAAATTAAGATAAAAATTAAAAAATGTCAGATAAAAAAAAGTGCCGGTTTCATTTATCTAAAAACAAAGTTACTGTTTATTTGGTTTTTTTGTTGTTATTACATTTCAATTTTAATGCTATTGCTTTTGATGGAAAATACAGCAGGAAAATACAATGGTGCAACAACCAGAGTATTAGCATGCCAAATAATGAAACAATAGATTATCTGTATTTTGATGGGGCAATATATAAAACCGAAAGTAAAAATTTGCCTGTTTATTATGAAAGATTTAATTTGCCTGATATGGGCGAATTTATAAATATAAAGTCAGATGTAAAACTGACAAATAAAGTTTTTAAAGAATTTGAATATGATGAGATTAAAAATATAAAAGATTTAGATTTAATAAATGAGCATATAAAAGTCAATTCTTCTGTAATCTATGATAAAAAGAAACCTTTTGTTTCAATATCTTTTGTTCCTGTAAGAAAAAATCAGACAAGTAATAAGTACGAAAAATTAATCTCTTTTGATATAGAATTAAATATAACTTATATCCCAACGGATAAATCAAGATATAATAAACATACTTATGCACAGAATTCAGTGCTTGCAACAGGTAATTGGTATAAGATATCTGTGTCAAATACAGGTATTTATAAGATTACCCGTAATGAGCTTTCTAATATGGGTATAGATGTTTCATCAATTGACCCGAGAAACATAAGAATTTATGGAAATGGTCAGGGAATGCTTCCTGAAAGTAATTCAAAGTTCAGATATGATGATTTACAGGAAAATGCTATATTTGTTGAAGGAGAAAATGATGCCAGTTTTGATGGTAATGATTATGTATTGTTTTATGGAGAAAGTCCCGATAAATGGATATATGATACAATAGATATGAATTTTCATCATTCAATTCATAAATATTCAGATGTAAATTGCTATTTTATAACAACTGATTTGGGACCGGGGAAAAGAATAGAATTAGAATCTTCTGTAAGTTTGCCTGCAAATAAATTTATTAATAAGTTTCAGGACTATGCTTTTCACGAAAAAGAATCAGTAAATTTATTAAAATCAGGTAAAAAATGGTATGGAGAAGCATTTGATATTCTTACTTCATACGGTTTTTCTTTTACATTTCCTAATATAGATGTCAATTCCAAAGTATATCTAAAAACAGATATTATTGCAAGGTCAAACTTAAACAGCACTTTCAATGTTACTGCCAATGGCAATAATATGGTAGTTATAGTGCCAAGTGTTAATCTTGATAATTATACTGGTAGTTATGCAAAGTCATCATCAGACACAACGAGTTTTAACACATCAGGTTCAACAATAAATATTAATATTACTTATAATAAACCTAATACAAATTCATTAGGATGGCTAAATTATATAGAGATAAATGCTGCAAGAAATTTGATATTTTCTGACGGACAAATGTGCTTTAGAAATACAGAATCTGTTGGTCAGGATAATATTTCAGAGTTTACTTTATCTAATAGTTCTTTATCTCTAAATATATGGGATATTACAGACCCTATAGAAATTAAAAAAATTGATGCATCTTTAAGTGGTAATAACTTAATATTCAAATTACATACTGATTCTTTAAAAGAATTTATAGCTTATGATGGTTCGTATTTCTATACGCCAAATTTTTTATATAAGATTGAAAATCAAAATCTGCATGCTCTAGACCAGTATGATATGCTCGTTGTTAGTCATCCTAATTTTATTAACGAAGCAAATCAACTTGCAGAACTTCATCGCAATAATGACGAGTTGTCTGTGGTAATAGTAACACCACAACAAATTTATAATGAATTTTCATCAGGCATTCAGGATGTAACAGCAATAAGAGATTTTGTGAAAATGTTTTATGACAGAGCAGGAACAGATATTGATAAAATGCCTGAATATTTGCTTTTATTCGGTGATGGTTCTTATGATAATAAAAACAGAATAACTAACAATACTAATTTTATTCCTACTTATCAATCAGAAAATTCATTAATAGTTACAGCATCTTATGTAACAGATGATTATTTTGGACTACTTGATGATAATGAAGGAAGCAATGCAAATGGAAATCTTGATATTGGAATTGGAAGATTGCCTGTAAAAACAACAGCTCAAGCAAAAGATATTGTTAACAAAATAATTCGTTATACAAGTAAATCTAATCTTGCATGTCAAAATACAGCTTGTTCATCGGTATATGCAAATAGTATTTCTAATTATGCTGACTGGCGTAATATTGTTTGTTTTATAGCTGATGATGAAGATAGTAATTCACATATAAACCAGTCAGATGCTTTAGCAACTTTAGTAGATACTATTTATAAGGATTATAATGTTGACAAAATATATTTAGATGCTTATCAGCAGCTTTCTACTCCTGGCGGTCAACGTTATCCTGAAGTAAATGATGCTATAAACAAAAGAGTAGAAAAAGGTGCATTGTTAATTAATTATACAGGACATGGAGGAGAAGTTGGCTGGACTCACGAACGAGTGTTAGAGGTCTCTGATATTAATGGATGGAAAAACTTAAATAATATGCCTGTTTTTTTTACTGCCACTTGTGAGTTTAGCCGATTTGATGACCCTGAAAGAACTTCTGCCGGAGAATATGTTGTTTTAAACCAAAATGGAGGAGGTGCCGCATTATTTACAACAACAAGAATAGCTTTTTCAGGGTCTAATTACGCTATAAACAAAAGTTTTTATAATTATGTATTTAAAAAAATCGGTGATAAGTTTCCTTGTCTGGGAGATATTATAAAACTTTCTAAAATAGAAAATGCTTCTGTGCCTAATTTAAGAAATTTTGTCTTGCTCGGCGATCCTGCTATGCAACTGGCTTACCCTAAATATGATGTTAACACAATATCAATTAATAATTGTTCTTTAAAAACAAATTATGATACTATAAAAGCTTTATCAAAAGTTGCAGTAAGCGGATATGTTCAGGATAATATTGGAAATAAATTGACAGATTTTAATGGTGTTATATATCCAACAGTATTTGACAAGACATCTGTTATAACTACCTTAGCAAACGACCCTGCAAGCAATCCGAAAAATTTTTATTTGCAAAAAAATATACTTTTCAAAGGGAAAGTGAGTGTTATAAATGGCGATTTTTTATTTACTTTTGTTGTGCCTAAAGATATTGCATATAATTATGGAATTGGAAAAATTAGCTATTATGCAGTAAATGATGATATAACAAATATATCTGATGCTAATGGATATTATGAAAATATAATTATAGGAGGCTCTAATGATAGTATTGAAACGGATGACATTGCTCCAAATATAAAACTTTATTTAAATGATACGAATTTTATGTGTGGAGGAATAACTGATGAACATCCTCTGTTACTGGCTTTTGTAAGTGATTGTAATGGTATAAATACTGTTGGAAATGGTATAGGACATGATATAACAGCTATTCTTGATAATAACAATAAGGGTTCTGTTGTTTTAAATGATTATTATGAATCTGATTTGGATGATTATAAAAAAGGGGTTATCAGATATCCTTTTTCAGATTTAAATGAAGGAAAACATACATTAACATTGAAGGTCTGGGATGTTTATAATAATTCATCCCAAGCTTATACTGAATTTGTTGTTGTTAAATCTAATGAAGTGGTATTAAAAAATATGTTTAATTATCCTAATCCTTTTACAACAACCACTTGTTTTCGTTTTGAACATAATCAGGCATGCTCTGACTTAAATGTGCAGATAAAAATATTTTCTATTACAGGAAAACTTGTAAAAATTATTAATAAGACAATTTCAACAAGCGGATTTATAGCAGAATCTGTTAGCTGGGATGGCAAAAATGATTTTGGTTCAAAAGTAAGTAAAGGTATTTATATCTATAAGTTACAGGTAAATTTGAATACAGGAGAACATGCTGAAGCAACAGGTAAATTAATTATTTTAAAATAAAATAATTAAAAAAAGTAATAAATATTATTTATATTCGTTATTTTTTTATAAAATATTGTATATTTGTATTTTGAAATAGTAAAAAATGTTAATAGTTAGTAATTTTAGATGGTAAATACGTCAACTGACTGATTTTATATCTAACCTGGACAAGCCAGAACCAAACAGGTTATACGTTAAATTGACCTAATTTCTAATTTTTAATTGACCTAAAAAATGACCAATTACCCAATGTCTAATTGGTCATTAGT
>Ga0208905_1000603_pt1 | contig 18115 bp, 10 predicted proteins | sample AntAceMetag02UKS_FD_184776 | JGI IMG/M metagenome (GOLD analysis project Ga0208905, IMG submission 184776) | Saline lake microbial communities from Ace Lake, Antarctica - Antarctic Ace Lake Metagenome 02UKS (SPAdes) (version 2) | ecosystem: Environmental > Aquatic > Non-marine Saline and... | reverse complement strand
GCCGGAGCTGATGCCCCTCCCCATAATGCTGGCTCATAAATTAGTTTATCGGCTAACCCGCCTAAGAAAAGAAAAGATACTTCCCTATCTTAGACCTGATGGAAAATCTCAAGTAACAGTCGAATACGAAAAAGGAATTCCTAAAAAAGTTACTGCAGTGGTAATTGCTGCCCAGCATAGTCCGGATGTTCCGGATGACATTTTACAAAAAGATATCAGAGAAAAAGTAATTAACCATATAATACCCGATAAATATCTTGATGATGATACTAAATATTTTATCAATGCCACCGGAAGGTTCGTGGAAGGCGGTCCCCGGGCAGATGCGGGGCTTAACGGAAGAAAGATAATTGTAGATACCTATGGCGGAGTAGGAAGACACGGAGGGGGATGTTTCTCAGGGAAAGACTCCACCAAAGTAGATAGGTCAGGCAGTTATGCTGCCCGCTATGTAGCTAAAAACATTGTAGCTGCCGGACTGGCGGACAGATGCGAGATACAAATTGCCTATGCCATAGGGGTAGCCCGCCCTGTATCCATTATGTTGGACACTTTCGGAACCGGGAAAATTCCTCATTCAAAGATAATAACCTTGATTAAAGAGAATTTTGATTTACAGCCCGGTGAGATTATTGATCACCTAAAATTAAGAAGACCTATATATAAAAAGACCGCAGCTTACGGGCATTTTGGAAGAGAAGATGAAGATTTTACCTGGGAGAAGACTGATAAAGCAGAGATACTGAAAAAAGCTGGTAACAAATCTAAGGATGAATTTTCAAAAAAGAGGAAGGAAAATATTGTGAAGTCTAATGAATTTTTGAGAACCCTTAAGCCATTAAAAGTATGGGATATACTATTAGCACAAAATATTGATAATCTCGAGATCCATATTTGTAGTGATAACTCTTTTATAAAAGCTACCAGGAATAATAAAATTGTTATTTCTGTTCGTAATTTAAGTCATAACAATGAATTTCTTTTAAGCTTTCGAATCTTCTTTCAAAATATTATACATTGGAAAAACATCACGATAGATAATACAAAAAGGCACGAAGGTCCTTTATTTTATAAGTTATTATATAAGCACGAAGACAAAAATATTTATTTGAGTTATGAGACTTATGGAATTAGCAACAAATACAATAGATTGATTATTAAAACTATCTAAAAAATAAAATATTGAACTCTTATCCAGAGTGGTGGAGGGATGGACCTTGTGAAGCCCGGCAACCTGTAATGTCACAACCAGAGACATTATGTTGGTGCTAAATTCCGCGGAATGAAGATTCAATTCCGAGAGATGAGACATAAAAATTACCTCTTCGGTTTTGAAGATATTTTTTGTTTTTGGATAAAAAACTGAAAAATATTCAATTTTTTTAAATTATTTTAATAATTGTTGCCATACAGTAGTCACAGCCATATGTTACAATCAAAAAAATATAAGCTTTCAGCACCCGGGATAAAGGTGATGAAAATATAAAATTTAAAAATTTTTTTCCCAAAAAAGAAGGACTTTTAAAACTTATGTCGAATATATAAAAGAGTACCAAATTCCAAATTCATATCCGATTACTTTTCGACAAAATAGGGGACATTTTCTGTCATTGCGAGCTTTTTCTCCTCCCCCTTGAGGGGGAAGGATCAAGGTGGGGGTGATTATCCGACGCGGCAATCCCGGCAAAAAGTAAAGTGTGTCCCCTTTGTATTAATTAAAAACTAAATTCTTGTATTTTGTTCTTAACTCGAAACCTGTAACTTATTAAAAAAAAGGGAATATAAAATAGATGCACTATTTAAAAAGAAATATTAAATATGGTATTTTTGCTTTCTTCATCATTATCCTTTCCATAACTGTTTCCATTTCCACTCTTGCCAAAACCGAAGTCTACTTCTCCCTTTACGACAATCCCCGAAAAGAAATCATAAAGAGTATCAATCAGGCGGAAGCCTTCATCAATATAGCTATGTATATCTTTACCGACAGAGATATTGCCTTGCCTCTCGTAAAAGCCCAAGAACGAGGGGTAAAAGTCAGGCTCTATCTGGATCAAGAACAAACGGTCTATCTTTACAGCCAATCCCGTTTCCTGGTGCAAAGGGGAATAAAAACAAGAATCAGCACCAACAATTATATTATGCATAACAAATTTGCCATTATCGATAACCGCATACTGCTCACCGGTTCCTATAACTGGACCTTTTCCGCCAATCACCGAAACGATGAAAATCTGATGGTCATTAATGACCCGGTTGTCATTTCCCGATATCAAAACTATTTTGAAAAACTCTGGTTTAACAAATACAGCAGACAAAGAACGCAAGCGCTTTATGAAAAAGCAAAACCAAATTTACTTAATTCTTTACCTTCTTACGCAAAACCTGAACCTCAAATCATCAACATCAACACCGTATCCAAAAAAGAACTCGTCAAGATGTTAAAGATAAGCGAGCCATTGGCTCAAAAAATAATCAACCGGAAAAATGAAATAAACTGTTTTAAAAAACCAGATGATCTTCTTCAAATTCCCGGATTCACCAACATTGATTTACGTGAATGGGAGGAAGAGGGGATAAAAATTACAATTTAATGAAAATAAAATATTTTTTTAAAAAGTCTTGTAAACTTTTTAACAATAGAGCTCATTTTTTAAAAGGGATGCATTATTAAAAAGGAGATAAACAAATATTAAAGTTACCTAAATATCAAGAGCAATTTAAAAGATTAGAACGATGGTATAAACGTTTTGAAGAGATTAACAATGGTCGAATTCATAATAAACCTTCAGAGTTTTACGAAGACGAAGTATATACCTTTTTTATGAATTGTTATCACCTTAAAGATTGGATTAAAAATGACCCAGCAGCAGGTTCACTCGCTAATAGGGTAGAAGGGTACATTAATAATAATCCAGAGTTTTTGCTCTGTGCGGATATCTGTAACGGCTTGAAACATTTACAATTAAATAGAGAACGTAGTGGAGAAAGCCCAGAATTTGGTAAGAAGAAAGCTAAACTTAAAGTAGGGATAGGACCACCAACAATTGCTTTAAAATATGAAATTAATACAAATTCAGGTATTGTCGATGCATTTATCTTGGCTACAAAATGCATGGAGCTCTGGAAAAATTTTATTAATTAATAGCATAGCAGATAATATAATAAAAAAAGTTATAAATAAATGAAACTCTAATATTATACCAATTCATTTAGAACTAGTGAAATGATTTTTAATTCTTAAATTAAAACATTTGCAATCATTTCAAACATATAAAATGAAAGTGTTTATTAATAAATAATGCCAAAACAAAATCGTTTAATTATATTTACCAAAAATGTAAAAATAAGATTAAAAAAATATCAGAAATCTTTTCAAAATGTCGCAAGAAAATTAATAAATTAATCTCTAGTTATTGTTGTGAAAAATACACTTGGGGGATCAGATAAAAATAAAATAGTATTTTGTTAATTGTAATAGTTTAAATTTTAATTTAGGAATACAATATGAGTAACGATGATTTTAATATGACTTTACCAGAAAAACATTGCAAGGAAACCCATTCTCTTTTAAAAGCAATTGATAAAAATAAGATTGCGAGTTGGTTATTGATGGAGGGATATTTTCCAGAACAAAATATACTTCCTCCATCCTTTAAAGTAGATAATTTTGTTCTGAAAAATGAACCATATATTAGTGATTTAAAAGATCAACCACGTAGAAAGCTTGGGTGCGTATCATACCCAAAGTCACTTTTAACATCTCGTGTTTATGGCGTTCAACATCCATACAATTATCATGATATTGTCTATTGGCTAATTCAAGATTGGGATACTATTACTGGTCATATATTTAATAAAGATAATTCAATTTATACTTATAGCATGCCTATACCGGTCAATGCTAATTACAAAGGAGAGCTAAGTCCATTACGGTCAGGTCGTTTAATTTATGAATGGATTGAGATGGCTGAACGAGATCTAGTAGCTGAAGCATATAGATTTAAAGTCCTAATTAGAACTGACATCACAAATTTTTATAATTCAGTTTACACACATAGTATCGGATGGGCTCTGCATGGAAGAGATATAGCATTTTCGGATAAAGAATACAAATTAATTGGAAATAAAATCGATAAATTAGTCCAATATGCCAATGACGGCAGAACAAATGGTATTCCTGTTGGTTCAGCGGTCAGTGATTTGATTGCAGAAATACTTTTAGCAAAAATTGATCAAAATATTTCATTGAGATTGAAATTTGAGGACATTGTTTTCTTGGGTACCCGATTCAAAGACGATTACAGAATCCTTGCAAATACAGAAAAAGAGGCTGAAGAAATACTAAGAATTCTTTCTGAAGAGCTCCATAAATTTAATTTACTCATTAGCGAAAATAAAACTAATATCCTATGTTTACCGGAAGGCTTATTCAGGCATCACAATCGTGAATATTTCCCCTATTCACTCCGAAAGAAAGATAGAATATCATTCAAATCTTTTGAATTTACACTATTAAAAGTGCTCGATATCCATAAAAAATATCCTGGTACAAGTATCATTGAAAAATTTCTAAGCGAACTATTTAATAAAAATTATAAATTAAAATTACGTTTTTCATCAAATTCAAAAGCTCGCAAGAAGGAAATTTTAAAAACATTTAGTCTTCTCTTTTTACTAAAAAAGGAATCAGAAAAAATCCTGTGTTATGTTATGTCAATTATTGAAGCAATCTACGTAAAAGAAAATAAAAAATATAATTTAAATAATTATTTACGTAAAATAATAGAGCTTGAGATAAAAAACGCATCTGATAAAAAATCTGTGTTTGAAATAATTTGGTATATATTTTTTTCCAGATATTTAGGTCTTGGAGTCATTTTATCTGATTCTATTGATGCAGATTTAAAAGAAAATTTATTATTAAAATCAATGATATCTAGCCGTCAAAAAATATTTTTAGATTCCGACATATCACTATTTAAAAAACCGAAAGATTGTCGTGGTGAAAATTTAGCAAAACAGCTTGCAGTTTTTAATAGATCTAAAGAGTAATATAAATTTAGAAAAAGAGAAATAATTATTTTATGTAAAAGAAAAATGTTAAAGAAAATTTTACTATAAACAGAGAGAAGGGAAATTAAAGATGAATTATACTCAACATAATGCAATTACAAATTTCATCTGGAGGATAGCAGATGATATACTCCGGGATATTTATGTTCGGGGAAAGTATCGGGATGTAATATTACCTATGACGGTTATCCGCCGCTTAGATGCTTTACTTGAACCGACTAAAAAAAAGGTTTTGGACATGAAAAAACAGTTAGACATATCAGGAATTGCCAATCAAGGGGCCGCATTATGTCAATGTGCAGGACAGGCATTTTACAATTCATCTCCTTTTACATTACGAGATTTAAAAGCCCGAGCCATAAAGCAACAGCTTAAAATTGATTTTGAAGCGTATTTGGATGGTTTTTCCTCAAATGTTCAAGAGATTATAGAGAAATTCAAATTTCGTAATCAAATTCCTACCTTAATTGAATCGGATATTCTTGGTTCTTTAATCGAGAAGTTTCTTGACCCATCTATTAATCTTAGCCCTAATCCGGTTAAGGATACAGAGGGGAATATCATTCTTGTGGGATTGGACAACCATTCGATGGGAACAATATTTGAAGAACTTATTAGGAGATTTAATGAAGAGAATAACGAAGAAGCCGGAGAACATTTTACTCCCCGTGACGTTGTTAAACTGATGGCTAATTTAATTTTCTTACCCATTGCTGACCAGATAGAATCCGGAACATATCTGGTTTACGATGGTGCGTGTGGCACAGGGGGCATGTTGACTATTGCAGAAAAACAACTCATGGAATTAGCTAAACAGCAAAATAAAAAAGTATCAATACATCTTTACGGACAGGAAACACAACCGGAAACCTATGCAATTTGTAAAGCGGATCTCCTATTGAAAGGTGAAGGCGATGAAGCGATGAATATAAAGTTTGGCTCAACGCTTTCATCAGATGGATTTCCTTCACAAGAATTTGATTTTATGCTTTCCAATCCTCCATATGGAAAAAGCTGGAAAACAGATTTAGAGAGAATGGGAGGAAAAACAGATTTAAAGGATCATCGTTTTATCATTCAACATGAGGACAATCCGGAATATAAAATGATAACTCGCTCAAGTGATGGCCAGCTCATGTTCTTGGTAAATAAATTATCTAAAATGAAACATAATTCCAGACTGGGAAGCCGTATCGCTGAAGTTCATAACGGGTCTTCTCTATTTACAGGGGATGCCGGACAGGGAGAAACCAATATAAGGCGCTGGATAATTGAAAATGACTGGCTCGAAGCTATCATTGCTTTACCCGAGAATACGTTTTACAACACAGGTATCGCTACATATATTTGGCTTTTAACTAATAAAAAACCTTCACATAAAAGAGGAAAGATTCAGCTTATTGACGCATCAAAATGGTTCGTGCCATTAAGAAAGAATTTAGGGAAGAAAAATTGCCAGCTTTCCGAACAAAACATAAAAAATATATGCACCCTTATTTCAGATTTTAAAGAAACAGAACAATCAAAGATATTTTCAAATGAAGCTTTGGGTTATCACAAGATTGTAGTTGAACGGCCACTGCGGTTATGTGTAGAGCTTGGCGTTAATTCTGTTGAGAGATTCAGAAAGATTTGCATCGATAATAAAGAAAAAGAATTTGGGGAGTTTATGGCCAATTTATCAATTGAAATTGGCAATGATCCACATATGGATTTCAATAAGTTTTTAAATACGCTTAAAGAAAAAGCTGACAAAAATGGCATTAAACTAAATGCCAAAAGACAAAAGTTAATTCAAACGGAATTGTCTTCAGTGGATGAACAGGCTGCTCCCGTTATAAAAAAAGTATATAGGAAGGGGACTGTTCAGAATAATCCACTCTACGGAATTTATGAAATTAATGTTGACGGTAAAATGCAGTTTGTTGAATATGAACCGGATACTAATTTACGTGACACAGAGCAGATTCCTTTATTAGAAGAAGGTGGAATAGAAAGCTTTTTTAAGAAGGAAGTCATTCCCTACATTCCGGATGCATGGATTGATTCATCCAAGAATAAGATTGGGTATGAAATATCATTTACCCGATATTTTTATAAGCCGGTACAGCTAAGGACATTAGAGGAAATTCAAAAAGATATATTCGTTTTAGAGGAAGAAACCGAGAATTTATTGGAGGATATTGTAGAGGAGTCGGAAAAATGAAATTAAAACAATATACTCAATATAAAGAATTAGATTTTCCTTGGATAAATGAGATACCTAAAGGATGGGAAATATTTAGGGCAAAATATCTTTTTAAGCAAATAGATATCCGATCAAGTAACGGTGAAGAAGAACTACTTAGTGTATCTGAAAGATATGGTGTAACACCTCGCAAGAATGTAAATGTCACAATGTTCAAGGCGGAATCATATAGGGGTTATAAGCTTTGTTGGCCAGGAGATTTGGTTATTAATAGTTTATGGGCTTGGATGCAAGGGCTTGGCTTTTCAAAATATCATGGAATTGTCAGCACAGCCTATGGTGTTTATAGGTTAAAGGACTTTTACAAAATTCATTACAAATATTTTGACTACTTATTTCGTTCATCTACTTATCTTTGGGAATTGAGGGTAAGGTCTAAGGGAATTTGGCGATCTCGTTATCAACTTACAGATGATGCTTTTATGACAATGCCTGTTATAGTTCCACCAAAATATGAACAAAAACAAATAGTTAAATTTCTGGATTTTAAATGTGGAAAAATTGCCAAGTTTATCCGCAATAAACGAAGTTTAATTAAGTTGCTGAAAGAACAGAAACAGGCCATTATCAATCAAGTGGTCACTAAAGGCATTAATTCTCATGCCAAAATGAAACCAAGTGGAGTAGAATGGATTGGGAATATTCCGGAACATTGGCAATATTTTAAATTAAAAAGACTAGTCCAATTTAATCCTTCAAAATCCGAATTAGGAAATGAAGTTAAAATGTCAGACAGAGTTGTTTTTCTACCTATGGAAGCAGTTTCTATAGATGGAAAAATAAAATGTATTTATAAGTATGAACTTTCTGAAATATGGAATGGATTTACTTATTTTAAACGTGGTGATGTAGTTATAGCAAAAATTACACCTTGTTTTGAAAACGGTAAGGGTGCTTATCTTGAAAAATTAGAAACTAGCTTTGGTTTTGGTACAACTGAGTTTATTGTGATTAGACCTACAAAAAAAATCCGTGGAGATTTTTTATACTATGTAACAATGAATTCAAAATTTCGCAAAGATGGTGAGGAAATTATGACAGGTGCAGCTGGGCAGAAAAGAGTATCAACAGATTTCGTAAAGAATTATATCATTGCTTTGCCATTAACGGATGAACAGGATCAAATTGTTAAGTATATTAAAAAAAAATTAGAGGGTGTTGATTATTTAATCGAAAAAACTAAGCATCAAATTGAACTAATTCAAGAATACAGCACACGCCTTATTTCTGATGTTGTGACCGGAAAAGTAGATGTAAGAGATGTAAAGATTCAGGATGCCGCAGATAAGAAATTGTTAGACGAAATTGACGCTTCTGAAGAAATTGGAGAAAATGGGAATGACATAAAGGAGGTTCCTGATGGAAACTGATACAAGCGAAAAAGGTCTTGAGACAATTATCGTTGAATCATTGATTAATAATGCCGGTTATATTCAAGGTAATCGTTTAGATTTCGATCGAGACCATGCTGTTGATTGGAAAAAGCTTTCATTGTTTCTCTCTAAAACCCAAAAAAGAGTATATGAGGAATTGTATTTAGATGCAGAAGGTATTCATAGAACGAAATTTCTGCATCGATTACAGGGGGAAATCGCAAAAAGAGGATTGATTGATGTCCTTCGAAACGGTATTCACCATAATCAATATACCTTTGAACTTTTTTATGGAATTCCATCGGAAAAAAATCTAAAAGCGAATGAACTTTATGAAAATAATATCTTCAGTGTAACACGACAGCTTCATTACAGTAAAAGCGATACACAGCTATCATTAGATATAGCCATTTTAATAAATGGCTTACCCATCGCAACCTTTGAACTTAAAAATATGCTCACCAAACAAACTTATGAAGACGCTATTCAACAATACAAGCGGGATCGAGACCCCAAAGAATTACTTTTTCAATTTGGAAGATGCATAGTCCATTTTGCCGTTGATGACCATGAGGTGTGGATGTGTACACATCTGAAAGGTAAGTATTCCTGGTTTTTACCATTTAATAAGGGATATAAAGATGGTGCCGGTAATCCTCCCAATCCTGATGGAATTGCTACAGATTATCTTTGGAAAGTTATCCTCAAAAAGGAAAACCTGACCAATATTATTGAGAACTATGCTCAAATTATTGTTGAAAAAGATGATCAGGGACGAAAAAAATATAAACAGATTTTCCCACGTTATCATCAACTGGATGTTGTCAGTAAATTATTAGAAGATATTCCTGTTTCGGATATAGGAAAGCGTTACTTGATACAACATTCGGCTGGTAGTGGTAAAAGTAATTCTATTGCATGGCTTGCCCATCAATTAGTAGGTTTAAAGAAAAAAGGTAAGATAGAATTTGATTCGATTGTAGTCGTTACTGACCGAAGAATTCTTGATAAGCAAATTAGAGATACAATTAAGCAATTTGCCCAGGTATCTGCTATCGTTGGTCATGCAGAAAGGTCAGGCGATCTGAGAAAATATTTAAAATCCGGAAAGAAAATCATTATTACAACCGTTCAAAAATTTCCTTTTGTGCTAAAAGAAATTGGGGACGAGCATCGTTCTCATAAATTTGCCATTATTATTGATGAGGCACACTCCAGTCAGGGTGGAAGGGTATCTGCCCAGATGAATATTGCATTAGCTGAGACAAAAAGGGAATTTGGAGAGGATCCTGAGATTACCGTAGAAGATAAAATTAACCAATTAATGGAAACTAAAAAAATGATATCTAATGCCGATTACTTTGCTTTTACTGCAACTCCCAAGAATAAAACGCTTGAAATCTTTGGGCAGCCATTTAAAGAAGGGATTATAGTTAAACATAGACCCTTTCATTCCTATACCATGAAGCAGGCAATACAAGAAGGTTTTATTCTTGATGTATTAAAATATTATACTCCGGTTGAAAGTTATTATCGCCTGACAAAGACAGTAGAAGGCGATCCTTTATACGATACAAAGAAAGCTCAAAAAAAATTACGGAGATATGTAGAATCGCATGAACATGCCATTAAAGAAAAAACTGAAATTATGGTTGATCATTTCCATGAAAAAGTTGCCGGATTACATAAGATTGGCGGGAATGCAAGAGCAATGGTCGTGACTAGCGGTATTGAGCGAGCAGTTCAATATTATCATGCTTTTATGCATTACTTAAAAGAGAGAAAAAGTCCCTTTCAGGCTATTGTTGCTTTTTCCGGAGAGCATGAATTTGGGGGAATCAGGATGACTGAAATGAAACTTAATGGCTTTCCCAGTAACCTGATTCCGGAAAAATTTAAGAAAGATCCTTATCGTTTTCTTATTGTCGCTGACAAATTTCAGACAGGGTATGATGAACCATTGCTGCATACTATGTATGTGGACAAAATGCTTTCCGGGATAAAGGCAGTTCAAACCCTCTCCCGTTTGAATAGAGCACATCCCAAAAAATATGACACATTTGTATTGGATTTTTTTAACGAAACGCAGATTATTAAAGAAGCTTTTGCAGATTATTATAGAACAACTATTTTAAGTGAAGAGACAGACCCGAATAAGCTACATAACTTGAAAGCGATTTTAGATGGATATCAAGTTTATACATCAAGCCAAGTTGAAGGATTAGTATATAAATATTTAAATGGTGCAGAAAGAAGCGAAATTGATCCTATCTTAGATGCTTGCGTTGCTTCGTATAAGGCAGAATTGGATGAGGATGGTCAAGTTGATTTTAAGGGAAAATCGAAAGCATTTGTGAGGACATATAGCTTTTTAAATACAATCTTGCCTTATACAAATGCAGAATGGGAAAAATTATCTATTTTTTTGAATTTTTTAATTTCGAAACTACCTGCCCCCGTTGAGGATGATTTGTCTCGAGGTATACTCGAAACGATTGATATGGATAGTTATCGAAATGAAATCCAGTCAACAATGAAAATACTATTACCTGATGAAGATGCAGAGGTTGCTCCGGTACCAACAAGCGGTGTTGGCTGGAAGGTTGAGCCGGAAATAACTCTTTTGAGTAATATTATTAAAGCATTTAATGATCAATTTGGTAATATCGATTGGAAGGATACCGATAAAATACATAAAATAATTACTGAAGAAATACCGAAGAAAGTTGCGGCAGATGAAGCATATAAAAATGCGATTAAGAATTCAGATAAACAAAATGCACGCATTGAGCATGACAAAGCATTACAACGGGTAATCGTTGATATGTTATATGATCATACAGAACTCTTTAAACAATTTATGGATAATCCGAGCTTTAAAAAATGGTTAAGTGATACGATATTTGTTGAAACATATGAAATGGGGCATTAATATTTTCTATGGATATAATTAAAAAACCTGATTATATTGGACACAGACAGCGAATGAAAGAAAAATATGAAAAATCTGGGTTGAAAAGTTGGCTGGATTATGAGATTTTGGAATTCGCTCTTTACTATGCAATTCCTCGCAAAGATACCAAATCCATAGCCAATGAGCTACTCGCTAAATTCAAAACTTTAAACGGTGTTTTTAATGCAGATAAAAAAGAGCTTGAATCTGTTGTCGGGATTTCAAAACATACTGCAATATTTTTGGGATTTTTAAAAGATATTTCAATTTTATATTTAGAGAAAGGAATTCATGGCCGGGATTTGCTTTCATCCCCAAAATTAGTGGTTGATTATCTCAAAGCTTCACTTAGAGATTTAGCTAATGAAGAATTTAAAATGTTATTTTTAGATAGTCGTAATCAGTTGATAGCAATGGAAACTTTTAGAAATGGAACCGTAAATCGCTCTTATGTATTTCCTCGAAAAGTAGTAGAAAGTGCCCTGTATCATCATGCGGTTGGAGTTATCATCGCTCATAATCATCCGGCAGGTTCATTGGAACCTTCTGAAGAGGATTACATCGTGACACGATCTATTCAGAAAGCTCTAAAAACACTAGACATTAATTTGCTTGATCATATCATTATTGGTGGAAACGAATATTTTAGTTTTAAAGAAAATCATATTGAGATTGAAGAATAAATATATGCAGAATTATATTTTGATTTTAGAGAAAAAATTTAAATTTATATTCCTAAATATATACTATTTTCTAGAGAGAATGATTTAAAGGGAAATAAAGGGGTCTCAACATTTGACATAACTTCTTCCTAGGATTGGAGCTAATCTAACAGGGTAAGATAAGGGAACAAAATAAATAATAGAATTAATAGATAAATTGAGAAGATGTAGTAGGTTAATAATTCGGTAACCATTTCTAACTTTTCATAAAAGAGTTTGATTGTGGCGTTATTAATGTGAGAAGAAAAAAGGTTGAAGAATAAGACTATAATAATATTAATTTGAATAGTTTATTTTAAATAATTAAGTATAATTATCAACACTTGTAGAATTTTATAAGAAAAAATATAGCTATTTAGAAGAAGGATTAGAAGGTTGATGTAAGAGTTTTACACCATAAGAACAGTATAAAAAATTAATTTCATTTATTAAAAGGAGAGAACAATAATATGAGCGAAACTGTATTTACTAAAGTAGATTACGATTTAAATGCTTTAATAAAATTTATAGAGCTTGGTGACATTGGGCTGCCGGATATCCAGCGTCCTTTTGTTTGGAAAAATGCAAAGGTACGTGATTTGTTTGATTCCATGTATAAGGGTTATCCTGTGGGGTACTTGTTACTTTGGCAAAATGGGTTAACGGCCGATGAACGCTCTATTGGAACGGATATTAAGCAAAAACCTCCTAAACTTGTTATTGTCGATGGACAGCAGCGGTTAACTTCTCTTTATGCTGTATTTAAAGGTATTTCTGTTTTTCGCGAAAATTATGAAAGTGAAAAGATTTGTATTGCTTTCAATCCACTTGAAGAAAAATTTGAAGTAGCCGATGCAGCTATTCAGCGTGATGTAGCATATATCCCGGATATATCAAAACTTTGGAATAAGGATTCTGATATCTTTGAATTTGTTGACGAGTATTTATTAAAACTTGGAACATCACGCGATTATTCAAAGGAAGAGGAGAAAAAAATTAAAAAATCGGTTACAAAACTTTATAGTCTTTCAAGTTTCCCATTTACTACACTTGAACTTTCGGCGAATATATCTGAGGAGAACGTATCAGATGTTTTTATCAGAATTAATAGCAAGGGAACACCACTTAATCAGTCGGATTTCATCCTAACCCTAATGTCAGTTTTTTGGGATGAGGGCCGTAAGGAATTGGAAAGTTTTTGTCGTACTTCAAGAAAACAATTAAAAAACAAACCTTCACCATTTAATTATTATATTGAGCCGGACCCAGCTCAACTTCTTCGCGTGATTGTTGGTGTAGCCTTTAAACGTGCGAGGCTTCATTATGTTTATTTAATCCTACGTGGCAAGGATCTGGAAACAGAGAAATTTAGTAATGAATTAAGAACTGAGCAGTTCGATATTTTAAAAAAGGCACAAGAACGAGTGTTAAACCTACAATATTGGCACGATTTTATGAATTGTGTGCGGCAAGCTGGTTTTAGAAGTGGTAAGATGATCAGTTCTCAGAATAACTTACTTTTTTCATATATATTATATCTTATTGGCCGAACCGAATACCAAATCGATGAATTTCGACTTCGGAATGTTATTACCCGCTGGTTTTTTATGTCTAGTTTAACCGGTCGATTTACAGGATCTCCTGAGTCTGCTATGGAATTTGATTTAGCTCGTTTCCGTAATCTTGAAGATGGTGACAAGTATCTCGAAATATTGGAACATGAATGTGATATAACACTAACAAATGATTTTTGGAATTTATCATTACCCAACGATTTGGCCACGTCTTCATCGCGTAGTCCCTCACTTTTTGCATATTACGCTGCATTGGTTTTGTTGGATGCCTCTGTATTATTTTCCAAATCAAAAGTGTCTGCATTGCTTGACCCGTCAATTCATGGGTATCGTTCGGCTATAGAACGTCACCATCTTTTCCCTAAGGATTATTTAAAAACTAATAAAATTATTGGTACTCGCGAAACCAATCAAATTGCTAATTATGCATTGGTAGAATGGGGAGACAATGTGAAAATTTCAAACCAATCACCCGTGGAATATCTTTCTAAATTAAAAGACCGTTTTAGAAAAGATGAATTATCCCAAATGTACTATTGGCATGCTTTACCAGAGAACTGGGAATGTTTGAATTACTATGAATTCCTTGAAAAGAGGAGGGATCTTATGGCAAAAGTTATCAAAGAAGGCTATCAAACATTGACCGGTGAAAAAGCCCGAGAGATAACTTATGGGGAATTAAACCTGAACCAGATGATTTTGAATGGCGAATCGGATGCAGTAGAATTTAAGGTGACATTAAGGATAAATTTACATACAGGTAATAAAGATCCGCGTATGGAATTTGCAATTTTAAGGACATTAGCTGGTTTTTTAAATACCAAAGGCGGTACTTTAATTATTGGAATGTCTGATGAAAGTGAACCTGTTGGTATCGAAATAGACGGTTTCCCCAATGAAGATAAAATGAGTTTACATTTGGTAAATTTAGTTAAAAACCGGATAAGTCCACAGGCTATGACTTTTATACATGCCCATTTTGAGGATTATATGGCTAAGCGTGTAATGATAATTAAATGCAGTAAATCCTCTGAAGCTGTTTTTGTAAAAGACGACAATATCGAACGGTTTTATCTCCGTACGGGTCCGTCCACTACCGAACTGAGCGCGAGCCAGACCCAGGATTATATAAAAATGAAATTTTCTTGATTACATTATGAGTAAAAGAAGAAATGGACTTATAAAGGGAAAATTAAACTATAAAAAAGGATAAACATAAAACAGGGGACGGTTCTCCGTTTGACGGTATCTTACCGACAGAGGATGATACAGGGGTCACAATTTCACATTTTCTTCTTCTATTTTTATTTTACATTTTGTGAACTTATGAAACCTGACCCCAGGATTTCCATTGATGGATTGAGGGAGCAATATAAATAGACAATAGAAGATACTTATATTGAAAAGTGAAAAATAAAAATGTTTGTATTGTGAATATTGGTAAAGCTTATCAAACTGTTTTTGTCAGAGAAAGAGATACGAAATCATTATATATAAGATCAGGGAATACAAATAGACTTTTAAACAGCGAGAAGACTTGTGGTTATATTCAACAAAATTACCAGTAAAATTATATATAAATAAAAGAGTATATTCATATGTAAATAATGAAAAATATTTTAAAAGGAAGATAGAATCATTCCCAATTTAATAAATAAATATCATAGCTTAGGATTATATTATTTCAAAATGAAAGAATACAGTAAGGCAATTGAGTTTTTTAAGAAAGTGTTAATTATAGATTCAGATCATGCGGATAGTAAAGAAAAAATAAAACTGTTAATTAATATAATACAAAATTCTTTTATCAAAACTTATTATATAGACGGACTCCATAATTATAAAGCAAAAAATTATCATAAAGCCGTTTATTATTTTATAAAAGTGATGAATCTTGAACCTTATTCTTTCAAAATACACTGGTATTTAGGCAAAACTTATTATAAATTGAAAGAGTATAACAAAGCGATTAATGCCTACCTAACCGCAATAAGCATTAATCCCAATGACTATAGAATATATTTTAATTTAGGATCTGCTTATAATAAGATTGGTGATCTTGTAGAAGCAGTTAAAGCATACAAAAACGCAATTAGCATTAATCCTGTTTATTTTACGGCTTATTACAATATAGCTTGTGTTTATGATGAGTTAAGTCAATATTGTAACACAGTTGAATTTTTTAAAAAATCACTCGATATTGATCCTAGGCATTGTGATTCGTATTATCGTTTAGGCTGGGCTTATAATGAGCTTGGCAATTATACAAAAGCAATCGAAACCTTCAAGCAACTAATTTATCTAAATCCAAAACATACCAAAGGATACAACGGGTTAGGTTGGGCATATGGAGAAATTGGTGATTATAACATGGCAACTAATTTTTTTAAACAAGCAATTTTTATCGACCATAAATATGATAATGCACATTTTAATTTAGGTAGAATGTATTTAATGTTAAAAGAAAAAAATTCTGCCATAGATGAATATAAAATTCTTAAAGAAATCAATATCGATTTAAGCAAGGAATTACTCATGCAAATAAATAATGTAGAGCAAGAAATGCAAAAGAATAATAAATTTGAAATTTCAATGAAAAACAATCTTTCTAATGGTTTAGATATTTTAAAACAAAATAAAAGATATGAAATTTATAAAAAGAGAATTGCCTTAAACAAAACTTTAGAGGAAATAGGAAAAGAGGAAAAGTTAACTAGAGAAAGAATTAGGCAAATCGCCAATAAAATAAACAAAAAATTTATTTACTATTTTGCGAGAAACTTTGCCCCCTATTTAAGAGAGAAATATAAAAATGAAATATTGCTGGATGATAGTGATCTAAAACAATATTTTTATAATGATGAAGATTTTTTGATTGCAAAAAAATTATTGATGGAAAACAATTTTAACAATATTTATTATTTCAAAGAAATCGATAAATTTTTAATATTATTAAAAGAAGATCTGAACAATATAAAGAAAAAGTTAGATTTAATTATTGAAGAAAATTTACCTGAAATTTTTATGTTCCATGATTATTGGATGGATGTAGTAAATTTATTAGAAGAAAACGGGTTAAGCTTTATAAACGAAAATGATTTCAAAAAATATCTTAAATCGCTTAGTTACAATGAATATAATGATTGGATTATCAAAGGAACACTAAGATTGCGAAAATTATATAACGTAATTTTGGAAAAATATTTTGTAAAAGGGATATGTTTGAATGAAAAAGGAATAATAAATATTAGAAATATTGCCAAGAATAAATTTGGAATAGATGACTTACCTGAAAATGATCGAGCAATAGTTTCGCCAATTTGCGATGAAAATATTTTATGTGGAAAAAACACTTATATAAGCATAGAAAATGCAGATATCTCGATAGAATTATTAGAAGATATCAGAAAATTTATTGAAGATTCAAGTATAAATTCAGTACCAATAGAATATATATTTATAGAATATAAAGATGAATTAAACAAAAACAGTAGTATAGATAATAAATATTTTTTATATGGTGTTCTAAGGCATTATTATAGTAAAGAATTCAATTTTAGGAGAGCTGCTTTTATTGAAAAAAAGAAAATAAAGAATATAAGAACACATAAAATATTAGAAAATTATTTATTAGAAAAAAATAGGATAGTAAGCAGAGAAGAAATTAAAAATGAATTGAAGTGGGGCGATATATCAATAAGCAATTCAATTTTATTAAACCCAAAAATGTTAATATGGGATTATGGAAAAGTAATTCATGTTTCTTTGATTAAAATAAATGAAAGTGATGTAAATTTCTTAGGGAGAGCAATTAATGAAACAATGATAAAAAATAATGGTTATGCAAATGCAGGCTCTCTTTATAAAAAAATAAAATTCCAATCAAATAATTTTATTAGGGAAAATAAGATACAAAATTCTTTTTCATTTTTTTCATTTTTAGAATATATTTTTAAAGAGAAGTATTATTTTAGACGACCACATATATTAAATTATGGCCCGGGAAAAGAATTTACAACAATCGATTTATTTTACAGATTTATAAAAGAAAATCCTAAATTCTCTTATCATCAAATGAATAACTATTTTAATAAATTAGGTTTTCCGGATGGGTCAATTTCTGGTTTTTTTTATAAAGTTTCTAAGAATTTATTGCAGATCTCAATAGACGAATATATCTTAAAAGATAA
>Ga0208905_1000602_pt1 | contig 18120 bp, 18 predicted proteins | sample AntAceMetag02UKS_FD_184776 | JGI IMG/M metagenome (GOLD analysis project Ga0208905, IMG submission 184776) | Saline lake microbial communities from Ace Lake, Antarctica - Antarctic Ace Lake Metagenome 02UKS (SPAdes) (version 2) | ecosystem: Environmental > Aquatic > Non-marine Saline and... | reverse complement strand
CTTCAAACCACTTGGTAATAATTTCCGCTGCGTACCGGCGCAGGTGGACCGGATGCTAAAGGAAAGCGGCAATATCTGGTTTTCGTCGGAAAGAAATATCGAAGTCATCGTAGCCGTTGATAAATCATGCGCTCATTATTTTCGTCGTCGCAAGGTGTATCCCCATCAGGTGATTAAAGAAGAACGGGCAGACGGGTCTATCGTTGTTTCATTCAATGTGGGCAGTCTTGACGAAATCAAGAACACCCTTAAGGGCTGGTTGCCCCATATCAAGATCCTTCAGCCTGAAGAGCTTAAAAATATTTTCCTGAACGACATGAAGACCTGGATCTCCTGGCAGAAAGAATCCTGATCATTAGATTTAAAGATGATCGTAATTCATTTCCGATTGAAAGTCTCAATGGGATATTTTTTTACTTTGAAGATTCTATGATGGCGAGTACAAAGCATTCATCTGTTTTACTTTTGTTGCCACTTCTTCTAAGAGCCAATCCGGCTTTATTAACTTTACTTCCTCCCCAAAAGAAAGAATTTTCCCTATCAGTTCCGGTTCAGACGAAGCGCTGAATTTTATCCTGATTTCCCCTTTACCCTTCTTTGTTATTTCCTGGTCAGGACTCCAGATTCTTTCAGCGGCATATCTGGCAGCCCAGCCGGTAAACTCAACTTCGACTTCAAAGGCATCTTCCTTGATAATCCCAAAATTCTTGTTAAAAGCTTTCTCAAAGTCAAATTTATCAGGAAACTCATAATTCGTTTCGGTTATCTCAACCTTCTTTATTCGGTGCACGGCGAGGAGGGGATCGTATTTTGGTTCTTGGTATCGTTTGCCCGGATATTTAGCCATTTGAGCGTGGAGATAGACCGTGTCATTATGTGAAAACAGCTTGAGGGGTTTGATGTAAAACGTCTTCGCCTTTTTCTCCATGATGGCCTGATAATTTATCTTGCAGATCTTTTTTGCCTCCATGCCCTCTATGATCGTGCGAATGCTATCGTGATGAGGCGTGTAATCTATTGTTCCGGGGCGAAAAGATGCAAAAAACCTGGAAGACTTCTTACTTTTCTCGGGAAGTAGAGCCTGGCTTTTCAACAGAGCGTGAGTAGCCTCTTCAAAGAGCTTATCTCCAAGAAGGTGCGCAGTAAAATCACGGCACATCTCAAGGATATTTAATTCCATCTCTGTCAGTGAATGTGTCAGGGAAATTCTTTCCGGCCTCTTTATGCGGTAGTATTTTCTGTTTCCTCGCTTACTCTCTTCCAGATTAACCTTGTATGCCATCCCGATATCGTCGACCAGTCGCAACACCGTCTGTTTGGAGCAGTGAAGCATATTAGAGAGTTCTGTTAATGAATAACTCTCCCCTGAAAACAAGAGTCTGACAAAAAGGCTGATCAGTTTTTCTCCATAACTTCTGTAAAGATCCTTTTTTTCAGCCATAGTAACCCTCCTGAAAAAATTATTAATCGTTCCGCAATATGGAATGCTAGCATGATATTGTCTGCTTAAGCAATAAATAAGGAGAGTCGCATGAGCAAATTACATCAATGGAAAAATTCTTCCATGATCCCCGGGGCCGGGCAACCCGCCATCATCAATATGGACAGGAATGAACAATTCATTATGAAAAAATGCGCGACGTATCTTGATAGACTACTTGATCGGCATGATTTAATTGATGATGAGACATTTGATTTTCTGAACTGGATTCTCGGGGCCGACATTGAAAAGATCGGCAGGTATCTGGTTTCCCTGTTAAAAGAATCGGACAGGAAAACCCTTGAGGAAGACCTTTTTGAATCCGGGTTCGATTCGAGAGCCTATTTAAAGGCCGCAAAAAAAATCGCACCAGGCTCAAGAAAAAGCAACCCAGGATTAAAAACCGCTATACGAAATACCCTCCGGACAAAAATCAGAGGATTACAATACCGCGGCGCTTCCGGTATTGAAAAGAACCTGTCTGCTATTAAAAAGATGTTTGATTTTACGGATCAGGAAACTGAGTTTACTCTCATTTTTTTCATTATCAAAGCCTATGATCCAGCAGCAGATTTCTTCGATCGTCATCTGCACTGCGACGCGTTTATGGGACGCAAATACCTCACAACACTATTGCAGGTAAACCATAGAGAACTAAATGAGATTCTTTCCGGAAAACTCTTTCTGATAGAATTTTTCGAAATGAATGATTATATTTTACTTAATGATGAATTTCGCGATCTTTTGCAGAATCCTTCCGGGAAAAAATTTTCAAAGCCTTTTTTTACCGGGGTTTCACGCAAGGCTATCCCTCTTGAAAGTCACCTGATCGACAAAAAACAGACGGATCATATTCTGAGACTCTTCAAAGATAAACCCGAAACCTCAAATCACATCCTGTTGTACGGTTCAGCGGGAACAGGAAAGACCAGCTATGCAACCGGACTGGCCAAAAAGCTCGGTGTCCCGGCCTATGAAATAGTAAGGGGGGATGACAATAAAACCAGCCAGAGACGGGCAGCCATCATAGCCGCGCTTAATATGACAAACGACGGCAAAGGGTCCCTGATCATTGTGGACGAGGCGGACAACATTCTCAACACTCAGTTCTCTTTCTTTATGAGAGGCGAAACTCAGGACAAGGGGTGGCTCAACCAGCTTTTAGAAGAACCTGGTGCAAGGATCATCTGGATCATAAATTCCATGCACGGCATAGAAGAATCCGTATTGAGACGTTTTGCCTTCAGTCTTCACTTTAAGCCCTTTAATCGCCGGCAGAGAATGCAGCTCTGGGAATCCATCCTTCGTATCAACAGAGTCAAACGCCACTTCAGCCAGGCTGATATCATAGATCTGGCAAAACGCTACAAAGTCAGCGCCGGGGCCATAGATCTTGCAGTCAAAAAGGCGCGCGATGTCTGTGTAACCGGAGGGAATAAATTTAAAGATACCGTAATAACAGCCCTGGATGCCCATAAGATTCTTGTTAACTACGGGAGGAAAGAGATCAACAAGGACACAATTGAGAGAAATTATTCTCTGGAAGGATTGAATATCGAGGGAGATCTCAAAATAACGATGACCCAGCTTGAGGCGTTTGACCGCTATCTCAGGCAGTCCGGCAATGACGACATTCAAAACATGAATCTACTCTTTTACGGCCCTCCTGGTACCGGAAAAAGCGAACTGGCGAAATATATTGCCAACCATCTTGATAGAGAGATCATTACAAAACGGGCAAGTGATTTTCTTGATAAATACGTCGGCGAGACTGAGCAGAAAATCAGGGAGGCTTTTGAGGAAGCTGAAAACGAAGAAGCGATTCTAATTATCGATGAAGTCGATACCATGCTCTTCAGCCGGGGACAGGCACAGCGATCATGGGAGATCAGTCACACCAGCGAGTTCTTGACCCAAATGGAACGATACAGGGGGATTTTAATCTGCACGACAAACAGATTGAAGGGGCTCGATGAGGCGTCGATACGCAGGTTCAATTACAAGATCGGTTTTGATTTTCTCAAGCCTGAAGGAAACGTTATATTCTACCAGAAACTTCTCATGCCGTTGACTTATACTCGACTGGACGAAAAAACCGAGAAATCATTAATAGACATTCCTCACCTCACCCCCGGAGATTTCAAAATTGTCCGGGACAGGTTTTCCTTTTACACGCAGGAAAAAATAAACCACGACATACTATTACAAGCACTGAAGGAAGAGGCCAGAATAAAAAGCATCCATAAGAGTGGAAGAAAAAGAATCGGGTTTTAGGTAAAAATTATAAAGCTGAGAAAATCAGTGGGATAAGTAAGTTAAATAAATCTTAAAGCAGTTAGACAGGAGGAATTACAATGACAAAAATCGTTTCTTGCGGGTATACCCCAGATACTAAGGCAGAAGATCGAATGGGAGAGACAGAAGTACTCTGCCAGAATTTCGAAGTCATACTGAAAAACTTCGACATAATCCTTGAAAACGAGCGATACTTCTTTTGTGAAATTAGCGCTGCCTTTTTGTCAATGCCCTATATTGGTCCGGGTGGTCAGATACCTTTGGGCGTCCTTGTTCTGCTGTGGCAGAAGGGGGATATTATTAAGGAGTGTCCTGGTTGTGGCGGCAAAGCCTATATTTTGGGGGCAGGTGGTAGCCCTCTTAGCGGGACACACAGTTGGTGGGGTATTTGCCCCAAGTGTGGCAAGACTAAAAGCCAGCGAGGGGGGAGTGGTTTCAGTTCAATCTTTATGCCCATAAATGAAATGCTGAAAAAGTATCCCAATAAGTCGATAATTAAAAAAGGGAAACGCCAATATTTTACCTGGAAAGATGGTCTTACAGGTGAAGCAACACCTGACATAATAATCAAAGAGAAAATCCAGGGAGCTGACATAAAAACCTTGATTAAGGAATTGACGCAAGCAGAGCAACAGCGAACAGATGTTTGAAGAAAGGCGCTTGGAACTGAGAGAATCGGGAGGTGTCACATGTTCAAATTTATCAAGAGATGGTTCAAAAATCGTTCCTACAAGAATATGATACATGTCATTGAAGATGAGTATGAATGTACGTTGACAGTCTTCGATGATATTATCAAAGCTGGAAGGGGTAGTTATGAATACATTCCCGGTTTTGGTGACAAGAGATTATGGTCAAGACCTGCATTCGATATTCATTTATCGGAAAGGCATGAATTAAAAGGTGGGGGTGGGTGTATAGTTTTTCCTGCAAATGTAAATTCCATAGAGGTAAAGAAAAACGAGGCGATCAAAAGGCAAACCTCAAAGGGTAATTTCTTTAAGGGAAGGTATGTGAGCAATAACAATGAGGTTTATGGTGAAGAATCCATATGTATAGATATTTTTGGAATCTTATCTGAACCGTTGATTAGATTGGCTATAGAAATAGCAAGGGATTCTAACCAAAAGTCAGTATTACTGAAGGATTTTAATACCGGCAGGAACATCTTGATTGATAGGAGACAGATATGAAGTTTGTACCAAATATATTGACCGTCGGTTTCATTTCTGCCGGAAACCCTATGGCTGAAGAAGGGATACCGTTGCCCCGTAAAGAAAAAATGGGGAACGAACAACTTGAACGGATATTGAGAAGAGGTAATTACAGCTACAACATCATCAAGGGCAAATATGGTCATCTGAAAAATCCTTTTCACATATCCAACATACAAAAGAGAGAACTTATGTATTATGCGGATATGTTTGACCAAAGGTCTTTCATATTTGGATACAGGGCACAAGATGAAATCATCCATTAAGCCCCCGGAGGAAGAACCTGATGAACAACACTCATAATCTTGAAATATTCCGATCGGTCATTGCTAAAGAAGATACAGTCACAAGATTGCATGAATATAGAAACACTATGCGCGCCCCCGGGCATGTGCCTTATGTTGTAGACAATTTGTGGGAGTGGAAACGACCAAATGAATATCCCAGCAGAAGATTTTCTGTTTTTGCCAGTCCACAGAAGGAGATTGCCAGGGAAGCGGGGAAAAGCGGCGGCACTGTCTACCGTGTAAACTTCAATGGGAAATATAAACTTTGCCAACTTAAAGGATACAAGGATTCAAAATATCATCCGGATTGCAGCAACTTAAAGAAACTGTTGTTAAGGATGCTTGGCCGGGATTGGACAGACGACAATCAGGCCAACAGAGAATGGCCCCCTGGGAATTTACTCATCCCTAAAGAGACGGTCGGTCGGTTGCGGATTCCCTGCTTAACCAAAAATGAAATGGATAAATTATTTGGAGAAATTAAAATACTCCAAAATATTCATAAAGAGATTTACAACGCCATCACCTACTGGGATAATACTGTTTTGATTCAACAAGGTGAGCCAATCCCTGATCCGGCCGGGGAATTGTTTTTTGAAGCTGAGGCTGGATATTATCTTCGCAATATCGAAGATAAAACGGGTTGAATAATGAAGGCATGAATTGTAATCGTGTAAGAATCGACACAAGTTGAGCTATTGATTAAACTACAAAATAAGAATGGGTTGACCGAAAGCAGTACTTGATCACCGCTGCGCCCTTGTCTTATTATTCAATAAGCTTAGAAAGCAAAGAAAAGAAATACTTACATCTTTTAGCCCTTCCGGCTTGACCGGGATAGGAGATTTAAACGTGGGGAAAGTACTCTACATTGATATGGATAACGTACTGGTTGATTTTTCATCTGGAATAAATCGTCTTGATGAGGCGACGAAGCGCAAATACCATGGTCGATTGAAGGAAGTGCCTGGAATATTCTCTCTGATGGACCCTATTGAACAATCTGTTGATTCGTTCAATAAACTTGCTCAGGTATTTGATACATACATCTTGTCCACAGCGCCATGGGAAAATCCATCTGCCTGGAGTGACAAGTTAGCCTGGGTAAAGAAGTACCTGGGCAAAAATGTATATAAGCGATTAATCCTCAGTCACCACAAAAATCTTAACATTGGTGATTACCTGATTGATGATCAAACAAAAAATGGTGTAGGCAGGTTTATGGGGGAACACATTCACTTCGGAAGTCAAAAGTTCCCTGACTGGATATCAGTAGTGTCCTATCTGATACCCAACCTAAAACTATAACCACTGCCATAAAGTCCCCCGAAGGGTGGCTAATTTTCGATAAGCACGACTAGATTGAGTCATGTTTTAAGAGAATACTTGCAGTTAACGGCTCAAACACATTACAAACATGAGGAAACAATATGGGGAGTTCCAAGAGAAAAAGGAGCGGGGAACAGATAGAATGATTGAGACCACAGGATTGATTATCGGGAGAGGGGCTTTTTTTATAAGCCCTGAAGGTGAGCTTATAAACGTGAGCAATACCTATCATATACAAGTTATTACAGATAATCCCGAAATGTTTGAATTGTCTATTGAACAAATAAGAGACACATACATGAAATACAATGAAAAAATGAATATCGAAGGACAAGCACGAGCAGAAATTATAATGGATATTGTTGAAAAAGGATGGATACATATAAGAAAAGAAATTAAAAACTGCTGGAGAATCAATGTCTGGAAAATGAATGAAACAACCAGAAAAATCCTGTCTAAATGGGCAAATGACATCCTCAAGGGAACAATGGGTGTGAGAGAGTTGAACGGCAATGCACCTGTAAAAATATTCACAATAAATGAGGCACATGAATGTACCATGAACCAATTGGCAAAGGCAGAGTGTCAGATATTGAAGGCAGGCAAGATTCTGAATATTATTAAATCTTAGTATAAATCAATCAAGCCTCACAAAAGGAGAAAAAATGGAAGAGCACAAAAGTAGTACTACAAAGGAAACAGTCCATTCTGATGGTGTTGAATATTTAGCTGTTCCGAAGAATAACGACTCAAAGGGTGATTTCAGTCACTCTGATGTTTTATCTATGAATGCTAACAGAGCCAAAAAATTTAAAAAGGAATTGTCAGAAGCAGAAAGTTGTTACGTATTTCAATCTATTGCTGATGATATTAGTCAAGAAGGTGACAAGAAATGGGCGAAAGAAATTTATGCAAAAGCTATAGAAGAGGCTAAAAAATCCAACCATTTTGTATCAGTTGCTGAATCTGTTGCAAGTGAAGATTATCTTGGTGACAAGGAGTGGGCGAAAGAAATCTATGCAAAAGCTATAGAAGAGGCTAAAACTTCCGTCGATTTTGTATCAGTTGCCGATTCTGTTGCAAGAGAAGATTGTCTTGGTGACAAGGAATGGGCGAAAGAAATTTATGCAAAGGCTATAGAAGAGGCTGAAGATTCCTGGGATTTTGCAGAAGTTGCCGAATCTGTTGCAAGAGAAGATTGTCTTGGTGACAAGGAGTGGTGTCGAAAGCTAATTCAACAATCGACAGATTTTGCAAGAACAGCAGCTGATTATAATAATATCGCAGGAATTGTAGCAGAAAAATTGGAAGATAAAAGTTGGGCACGAGACTTATATCAAAAAGCAGAAAATTTGGCAAAAGAATCCCACGAATTAAAATGGTTAGCCACTCACATTGTAAATATTCTTGCTGATAAAGCTTGGGCACAACGGATCTATAAGAAAGCTTTAGAAGCAACTGATGATCCTGGTGAAATTGAAGATATCGAAGAAAAAATGTTGTCGGATGGATGTCAAAGAAATAAAGAAATAATACCTGGTGAAAATTTGAAAGATAAGCACCGAATAACTTTTGACCAAAACGATGTATATCTTATTTCTTCGATTACCATTAATAATAAAGTCATCGGGTCTGAAGGTTTGGAACCGTCTCTTTGGGTAAAAGGTGAAAAATGGGAGTGGATTCAAGTGCAGGATTCTGAAGACTATTATACTAATTCCATATATGTTTTTAATAGACTAGATGGGTTTAACGTTTTTCAAAGTGACGATGGGATGAAGTCTGGACTCAGAGAAGTTAATATTTCATACAAAAAGATTAAATCCAATGTAATGATGAATAATATGGGGCTAAAAAATATTACAGCTAACAATATAGAAACAAACGAGCTTTCCTGTACTTACAATGACATCCTTGCTAATGATTTTATGATAGCAGGTCAATTCATTTTACACCAAAAAAACGGGCAAGATGAATTTGGGATTCTGGGAGAAAAAAATCCATGGTCCGAATACCCTGCCGAAACTAATCGGAAGATTTTCATCGCTTCTGATTCGGAGTCTGATGAATGCCAGCTTGAATTTGAAAGCATGAAGTCGCTTGAGTTCGGGGAGGATGGGGAAGAACAAATTGAATCGGGTGAATTTGCAGGCAAGAACATGTTCAGGTTTTGGGGTCGTTGTGAAGGAAATGTAAATGAAATTGAATTTGGCGAAGACGAAACCGAACCACCAAAACTTTTTGGAAATTTTTCCATGGATTACGCTGAAGTAATAACATGGGATAAATAGTAATACCGAAAAGCATGTTAAACGTACAATCTATTTAAAAGAACAGAGAACAGCCTGGCCCTTTCAGCTACTATTGAAGGAGTTGATAAATCAATTTCGCGTTGGGATTCACTGGTAATCTGCAGTATCAGTAAATAAGCAGTTCAGAAACTATGCGTACAGTAGTGCAACCAGTTGCCAAAAGCTGCTACGCTTGTTAAGCGTAAATTACTTCAATACACCCCATTTCTTCCACTTGGAGCAACTGTTCGTCGGGCCTCTTTTTAATTGACTAGAACCCGTCTGATAACATACACCCACTGTTTTGAGGTCGCACTCGACTTTAGTCCGAAGAAATTTTGCACTCCGTGGCCCACCCCAAAACTCACAGGTAGCACAAAGTTTAACGGAAGGCGGAAATTGATTTGCCATTTTTTGCGTCCTCCCTAATTTTACAAATTTGTTGTTAACATGATTACACAGGTGGTGTTAAAGAGCCAAGAATATTGCATGGAATATTGTATGGTCACCGGGCTATTTCGTTAGCAGCGTGGGTGTCGATGAAAAAAAGGTGGCATCAGCAAAGAAGTTGTAAACCCATCCCCATAGTCAAGACAAAAAAGGCCCGAGAACCCTCCATTCTTTCCTCGCCACATCGTCAATGCCTTAAAACCTTATGAAAAATTTGTAGCAGAGAACAAATGGTCAGGGCTACACATTTGGCAATTTTGTTAAGTGTGTAGCCCTATTATTATCTCAATGCACCCCACTTTTCATACTTATTGCAGCCATGATGATTTCCTTGCACATCACGCTTTGCATAAGGTCCTTTTCCCGGTGGAAGCACACATTTACCTTTTTTCATGGGATCTACCGTGACATACGTTCCGGATGAATTAGCAACGCGCTCGCCACCCCAATAACTGCAAGTTCCACATACTTTAAAACTCTTATTATATTGAGCCATATTGCCCCCTTTTGATAAAAAATGGTATTCAATTTATATTTTAATCTGTTATCTATACAAAACCAATAATAGTCCGTCAAGTAATTTAAACAATATTGTTAGAATCAAAGGCATCTCTTTCTATCGTATCGATCGCAGTCTCAGCTGAAACGGGCGGTCCCCAGATTTAGGTTACTGATGATTTGTTTCCCCACAATATATAGTCTTCAATACTCTTAAATTTTCCATCCCGTTCACCGGTAAATATTCCATAAAGAAGTTGTACTTCTGTGGGATAATGGTGATTTAGGGAAAGATGTTTATTGAACTGTAAGCGCTGAAAGATCTTCGTACTCTCCACGCCACACCGTCAATAAAATGAATCTCCACGCCCCTACAGACGTAGTATCTTAAAATTCAAGCTCCGCTTGTCCTGTATCTTCTTCACCTTGTGATAAAATGTAACAGAGAACAGTCTGGCTCTTTCAGTATTGTAGTCTACAGAACAAGGAAATTGGATAATTAAGAAGGGGGTAACTGTGTTCCCTGGAAGTGACAGGTTTCGCCGAAATAAACCGACAGGGTTACACATTTGATAAAATTGTAACCCTGGAATTATCTCACCCCCCCCATTTAAATACTTGTTGCAATGTTGATTTCCTTGCACATCAGGCTTTGCATAAGGCCCTTTCCCATTTTCAATTCTCAAATGTAACTGGTTTTATTGAAAAGAATAATATCTTTTTATCAAAGGATTGTACACCAACTTCAATATTATCACTATACAGTACGTCAGAAACATCATCAAAATTACTTACGTCCACTTCTTCAGCGCCACCACGATGTTTAAATGAGTGATTGTCATATAAATAACAACCACTTACCTGAAATGTATTGCCGACAAGCGCATTTGATGTACTCTCTATCAAGTCTTCAAGATCATCATAGCCGTCTTCTAACCAGTCTTTTTCGATTCCTGAATCTCCCTCATAAAAAAAATAGGGGGCTTCACAATGAGGGCACCAATATTTTACTTTGATTAGTATTTTCTCCACACATTCGAAGTCCATCGAATTGGATTCTTCATATTGAATCCATTCCTTTTTCAATTGTTCAAAGTCAATACCCGCCTTATCAGTTTTGAGATTGTAAGATTTATCAAGCTTAATATATTTATCAAACATGGCCCATTCAATTCTATCGCCTTCTACTGCTTCAAATTCCAAAGTAATGTCACCTTCAGAAAAAATGTATTTACCACAAAACTTACAAATATCATCTCTATGCTCAGTTGGTTTCCGCACTGATATTTGTTTCCGTGCTGAAGCGGGCGTATTTTCGTTTTCGGTTGCTGCTTTGCGCACATCTTTATTTTTGTCCCCCGCCAATTTAGCCAGAATCAATACAGGCGTATTTTCGTTTCCGGCTACTCCCTGGCGCACAGAGCTTTCTTTGTCTATCGCCAGTTTTTCCAGCAGCGATACCAGTGTATTTTTGTTTCCGGCTACCGTCCTACGCACATTCTCATTTTTGTCTACAGCTAGGATCTCCAGCAGCGATCCCGGTGTATTCTCGTTTCTGACTACCGACATACGCACCATAACTTCTTCGTCTATCGCCAGTTTTTCCAGCAGTGATACCGGTGTGTTTTCGTTCCCGGCTACCTGCTTGCGAACCCACTGGGTTTCCCCCCTTGCCAGTTTCTCCAGCAGTGATACCGGTGTATTTTTGTTTCCGGCTACTCGCTGGAGCACAGAGCTTTCTTTGTCAACTGCCAGCTTTTCAAGCAGCGATGCCGGAGTATTTTTGTTTCCGGCTACCCCTTGGCGCACAGAGCTTTCTTTATCTACCGCCAGTTTTCCCAGCAGCGATACCGGCGTGTTTTCGTTTTCGGCTACCGTACTACGCACCACAACTTCTTCGTCTACCGCCAGTTTTTCCAGCACCGATACAGGCGTATTTTTGTTTTTGGCAATTCCCATGCGCACAGTCCACTCTTTGTCCGTTGCCAGTTTTTCAAGTTCCTCTGGGGAAACAGCACTCTCCGCCCTTATCTCCCTTTCTTCAACGCTCTCCTTGGCCATTATTTTCCTCCTTTGTAAATTATTTTTGTCTGTTACCAGCGTCTCCAATTCCTTTGGGAGAGTATCATTTTCCACATTTGTTACCTCGATCGGAATTAGGATTTTGTTCCAATTATCAACAAAATTGTACTGACCATCGTCTTCGGCATATTCATCTTCCGCATCGATAAAATCCTCGGTGATAAAATCTAAAGGATAGTCTATGCTGTAATCCGTCCTATCCAACTTTCACAAAATATCGTTTAGCAAATCTAGCTCAATTGTGCCAGAGATCAGAATGTCGAGGGTGTTCTCCTTAATGTTCCGTAAAAAATAAACCCAGCTAAAGAGATTGTGTAATCGGACAACGATTTGTTTTCTGATAACCACTCTATTCTATAAGGCTCATGCTTTTGAAATTCTGTCTCAAACTGTTTTTTCGTGTTTATTCCCCCTTTTTTCGAAAAATAGATAGATGTCACCAGTTTTACTTTTGAAGAGACCTTCTTACCTGTTATCCTTCCCCAAAAAGGCACGAACCATTTCAAGTACCATCTGATAATTCGATACTTTCTCCGGTTCTTCGTCAGCAATCGTGACGGACCATTCTTGCCGCTCGGCTTCAAAGACAATTTCCTGATCGTCATCATAAGTGATGGTTATTGTAGCTGGCTCACCATCACCAACCGAACCAAAGGAAACAACTTCCGTGTCTCCTTCCCCTTCCCAATCGCCATACTCATCAATAGCATTGCCATTCGCATCGTACGCCTCACTTCCTTGCCCTCTTGAATCTTCTAATCCCTCGATATCATCATATTCAATCTCGTTACCAGACCACTCATCTCTTTCTATCACGTCGATCGCGCTCTCAGCTGAACCCGGCAGTTCCCAAGTTAATATTGCCGACGCTTTGTTTTCCCACAATATATAGCCTTCAATTTTCTTAGATTCTCCATTCCGGACAACGGTAAACGTGCCGTCTTCCCGTTCATTTGTCCAAACGACATAATCCGCAGTACATTGTACTGGATTTCCTGATTTTTTTAGCCAATCATTCATCTTTTCAGCTATATTTTTTTTCTCTACCTTTTCTTTCTGTACTAAAATTTTCAGTACCGATACCGGTGCATCTTTGTTTGAGGTTACACTTTCGCGCACATTCCTGTTTTTGTCCACTGCCAGTTTTTCCAACGTTGCTACAGGCGTGTTTTTATTTCCAGCTACCCCTTCGCGTACACTTTCATATTCGTTTGCCGCCAGTTTTTCCAGCAGCGATACAGGTGTATTTTCGTTTTCGGCTACCGTCCTACGCACACGTTCATTTTCGTCCGTTGCCAGCTTCTCAAGCAGCGATGCCGGTGTATTTTTGTTTCCGGCTACTCCCTGGCGCGGGAACTGTTCTTCGTCCGCCGCCAGCTTCTCAAGCAGCGATGCCGGTGTATTTTTGTTTCCGGCTACTCCCTCGCGCACAGAGCTTTCTTCCTCTACCGCCAGTTTTTCCAGCAGCGATACAGGTGTATTTTTGTTTCCGGCTACCCCATTACGCACCCACTCATCTTTGTCCTTTGCTAGTTTTTCCAGCAGCGATACCGGTGTATTTTCGTTTCCGGCTACTTCTCTACGCACATTCTCATTTTTGTCTACAGCCAGGATCTCCAGCAGCGATACAGGTGTATTTTTGTTTTCGGCTACTTCTCTACGCGCAGCCCAATATTTGTCCTTTGCCAGCTTCTCAAGCAGCGATACAGGTGTATTTTTGTTTTCGGCTACCCCGTCGCGTACACCCTCATCTTCGTCCGCTGCCAGCTTTTCAAGCAGTGCTACAGGTGTGTTTTCGTTTCCGGCTATGTTCTTGCGCACATCCTTATCTTTGTCCTCCGCCAGCTTCTCTAGCAGTGCTACAGGTGTTTTTTCGTTTCCGGCTATTCCCTTGCGCACATACACGTCTTTGTCATTTGCCAGGATTTCCAACGTCGCTACAGGTGTGTTTTCGTTTCCGGCTATTCCCTTGCGCACATACACGTCTTTGTCATTTGCCAGGATTTCCAGCGTCGATACAGGTGTATTTTCGTTTCCGGCTACCTCGTTGCGCACCCACTTATTTTTGTCCGCCGCCAGCTTTTCAAGCAGCGATGCCGGAGTGTTTTTGTTTTCGGCCACCCCTTTGCGCACCAACTCTTCTTCGTCTACAGCCAGCTTCTCCAGCAGCGATGCCGGGGAATTGTTGTTTCTGGCTACCATTAATCGCACACCATCATCTTTGTCCGCTGCCAGCTTCTCCATTACTCTTGAATAAGTAGTATCTTCCGCCCTGTTTTCCCTTTTTCCAACGCTTTCTTTGACCATTATCTTCTTCTCCTTGAAATTATTTTGTAAGCCTGAAAACTATTAACAATAATGTCCAGAAATTCGCCGCAGCCAGCCAGGTCATTTAATCATACTGATTATGCCCTTAGTGTCGCTTATGAAATCAGTACAAAGATCTATAAATACTTGAGGATCTTCAAACACTTCTTTATTCTTCGTTCTCAATACACTGGATTCATTAGTCTTGCTTGTATTTGGATACAAAATCTTAAAGCCAAAGGACAATCGTTTTGCAAAGGGCGTGAGGTTTAGCATCGTATCAAAAAGATCATCGACAATTTTTTCAATGGATTTTCTCTTAGTCACTTTTTTTGTAATTCCGACAAAGCTATTCCAAAAAAGAATGTATCGAATTTCTCTCCATGTTGTGCCCCATTCTTCCAGTCGATTATCTTCTCTGTTTGCAAAGTTATGAAATATCGTTCGTTCAATTTTTCCTCAGTATTAAGAACGTCCAGAAGGACACGCCTGAACTCGTTGTCCTCCTTTGCCTTCTGCTCTGTTTTCAGAAGGATTTTCATTTGTCTATGGTTATTAGTTCTTAAATAAAAAAGAGCGGATTCTTTATTAAAGTCAATTAAATAATCAGGGTTGTGGCCAATGTCTTTTTTAGGTTGCTTAAACCCATAGTAATCCCAAAGACCATCTAATCGCCTCTTACCCCTGGTGAGTTCATCGATCTCCTTTATTTTTAAACTGGATATTGCACTGTCTAATTTAGATAACAGCAGGGGAAATTGTGCTCTCATTTTATCAGCATTATATTCTTCTTCTTTAACAATAAATGACAAATCTAAGATTTCTCCACACATAATTAGATACTCCTTAAACTCTTTGACTAACATGTTGTTTGGGTCAACCCGACCTAATAAATCCGATATTTCACTCCATGTTTTATTTACCAGCCTATAGGCTTTACATTTCTCGCCCCCTAAAACGTCCTTGCTATCAATTTTAAATCCATTTTCATTTGTCAAGTGACGAAATAGCTGCCATTTATCTTGAGCATTAGTTCCAACCTTCGCTTCAATCAAAATCGCCAGCTTCTCTGAATAAATCCAGCCATCCGGTCTGCTGTCATGAAGTCCATTGTATAGGGAGCATAATTGATCATGGGCGAACTCAATTTGGGATGGCCCTTTTGCAAGTTCTAACGAATATTGTAATGGGTCTTTTCGTCCACTTTTCTGGTTAGCACGATATGTTTCTTGAATTTTGCGTATAAAACTCTTACTCTCGTTGTTGCCTTTTATTTCCTGAAGTTTTTCCAGCTTTTCAAAATTTTCTTTTAAGTCACTGAACTTGTTAATATCGAAAATGCTTTTATCAATCCCCGCTCCCACTGAGGATATACCGGAGATTAGCAAGAGTATTTTTTCTTCTGCCTTATAAACTGTTTTCTGTTCTTTTTCAGATTCAAGGTTTTGTAAATCGAATTTGATTCCGCCCTTTCCAAAATTAATTTTCGGTCTGCCGGGCTTTGAATCTGATAATAATTCCCTGATAAATTCGATCTGTTTTTTCTCTTCTAATTTTGACAGTGTAATCAGAAAGCTCCGGGTAATATTATCTTCCAGTTGGCGCACATGATCCAGGTCTCTCGTGTCTCCACTTGAATAGGCAAAGAACAGGTTAAGATGTGAGTCTCTAATATTGCTGGTTTTCTGCATAATGCCTCCTATTGAATTTTATGAGGTTTTTACTTTATGAAAAGGCATCCACTTGTATTTATCATGCCATTCACCAAAGAAACTTCCAATTCATGGCTCCATAGAATCTCATTATTCCTTTCGATATTGACCTTTTCAGTAATCTTGGTTTCCTCTAATGTAATTTCACCCAAGATTTTATCCGAGTCAACCAGTGCCGGGACATCGCCGGCGCCCTTGTCCCGCAGGATTTCCAATAAACCCTGATCTATTGGCGTTACTTGCACATCATAGATTGTCCATTCGTTATCCGGGTAATCCAAAGGAAATCTGATTACTTTTGCAGGTATAAAATCTTTAAAGGCAAATTCTGCCCAGGAGAAATATTGGTCTGGTGCCATATCACCAGTATCCGCTGAATCCCACCCTGTCTCCCATTTAATGGGGACGACACCAAAATATTTTTCTGGATCAATCTCCAACAAATCAGTGTACGAACCGGCACCTTGTGTCAATTGTATTGTGCCTTTGATAATGCGTGACGTTTCCATTATTTACTCCTCCCCCAACTGAAAATCGTTTTCTCTGTTTTTTTATCTCATCTGGATTTTCTATAAGCTTAAACGCGTGGCACCAAATCTCCCCAGCTAAACTTCGGTTTTGTATTGACAATGGGGCGTGTCAAGTAGTGATAATTATCCTGTTGAAAATTATGCATCATAATCTTTTTTAAAAAACGGATCCAACAATGTCCATATCAATGATCTTTATCCGTTGCCAGCTTCTCTCGTACCGCTATTGGCGTATTTTCGTTTTCGGCTACCCCTGTACGCACATCCTCATCTTCGTCCGCTGCCAATTTCTCCAGCGTCAATACTGGTGTATTTTCGTTACTGGCCACCCCTGTACGCACATCCTCATCTTTGTCCTCTGCCAGCTTCTCTAGCAGTGCTACTGGTGTGTTTTTATTACGAGCTACCTCTTGGCGCACATCCTCATCGTTGTCCTTTGCCAGGACCTCCAGCAGCGATACCGGGGTATTGTCGTTTCTGGCTACATTCTGGCGCACCCACTCTTCTTCGTCTACCGCTAGTTTTTCCAGCAGCGATACAGGTGTGTTTTCGTTTCCGGCTACACCATCACGCACATCCATACTTTTGTCTTTTGCCAGGATCTCCAGCAGCGATACCGGTGTATTTTCGCTTCCGGCTACCTTTTCACGCACAGGACCGTCTTTGTCCTTTGCAAGTTTTTCCAGCAGCGATACAGGTGTATTGTCGCTTTCGGCTACTTCTCTACGCACATCCCAATCTTTGTCCTTTGCCAGGATCTCCAGCAGCGATACCGGTGTATTTTCGCTTCCGACTACCCCAATACGCACCCACTCCTCTTTGTCCTTTGCTAGTTTTTCCAGCAGCGATACCGGTGTATTCTCGTTTCTGGCTACACCATAACGCACATTCTTGTCTTTGTCCTTTGCCAGGATCTCCAGCAGCGATACCGGTGTATTTTCGTTTCCGGCTACCAATGTGCGCACATTCTCATCTTCATCCACTGCTAGTTTTTCAAGTTCTTCTGGGGAAGTCGTACCTAACGCCCTTATCTCCCTTTCTTCAACGCTTTCCTTGGCCATTATTTTCCTCCTTGGTAAATTATTTTTGTCTGTTACCAGCTTCTTTAGTATCGATACCATCGTGTTTCTGTTTCAGGCTCCCCTTTACCGCACGACGCACACCTTCATTTTCGTCCGTTGCCAGCTTCTCCAGCAGCGATATAGGCGTATTCTCGTTTATAGCTACCCCCCAGCGCACCCAGTCCTCTCTGTCTGTTGCCAGTTTTTCCAGCAACGATACAGGCGTATTTCTATTGTCGGCTACCCCTCGGCGCACATCTGTATTTTTATCCATTGCCAGTTTATCCACCAGCGATGTGGGCGTATTTACGTTTTTGGCTACCGCCTGCCGCACATCTTTATTTTTATCCGACGCCAGCTTTTCCAGCAGCGATGCCGGTGTATTGAAGTGGACCCCAAGTCAAGGACAATTTTCTCTTAGATTAAGGTGTACTTCTTTTTGTTTTTTAACCAAGTTATTCATGCTGCCATTTGTTGGGCAACTGCCTTTCCCCAATACACCTCAGCAGGTGTTTTTCTTGAGAACGACTGATGTGATCGTTCAAAGTTGTAAAACTCAAAATATTCTTTCAGCCCGGCAATCA
>Ga0208905_1000599_pt1 | contig 18174 bp, 18 predicted proteins | sample AntAceMetag02UKS_FD_184776 | JGI IMG/M metagenome (GOLD analysis project Ga0208905, IMG submission 184776) | Saline lake microbial communities from Ace Lake, Antarctica - Antarctic Ace Lake Metagenome 02UKS (SPAdes) (version 2) | ecosystem: Environmental > Aquatic > Non-marine Saline and... | reverse complement strand
GCGTATTGGAGAAAGAGAATGAACCTACAAAATAGGTGTCAAATTAAACTGGTCTATTATAAATGGCGGAGAGCGGCCTAATGCCCCACCTCAAGAAAATGGGACGCTCTTAAAATTTTTATAAAGGAGGCGCTGGTTTATGGGAATTTTCAAAGCTTACGATATCCGGGGAACCGTACCGGATGAACTCAACCCGGAGATCGCTTATCGGATCGGTAACGCACTGGCTCAATTCCTGGGAGCGAAAAATATCGTGGCCGGGCGTGACATGAGGATCAGTTCCCCCGAGATCTTCGATGCCGCCGGCCGGGGTATCCGGGACGCCGGTGTTGATCTGGTTGATATTGGTCTTGCTTCCACTTCGGCCTGCTACTTCGCCGACGGCCAGGGTGGTTACGGGGGGGCGATGATGGTGACTGCTTCCCACAATCCCGCCCGCTACAACGGCTTCAAACTCTGCCGGGAGCAGGCTATCCCACTCAGTTACGAGTCGGGCATTGAAGAGATAGAATCCATTGTCGGAGAGGGCGATCTGGTCAAAGCCGTTCGTCCGGGGCGCGAGATCAAGATGGATATTACCGGAGTTTATCTCGATCATGTCTTGAGCTTTGCCCAGTATATCGCGCCTTTGAAGGTCGCTATTGACGGGGGTAACGGGATGGCGGGGAAGTATATCCCGCTTCTCTTCGAAAAGTTGCCCTGCCGCTTGATCCCTCTCTATCTGGAACTGGACGGGCGCTTTCCTAATCATGAGGCCAACCCCCTCAAGGAGGAGAACCTGGCCGATCTGAAGAAGTTGGTGGTTAAGAGCGGGGCGGATCTGGGGGTGGCCTTTGACGGTGACGCGGACCGGGTCACTTTTATCGATGAGAATGGCCGGACCATCGCCAATGATATCACCACTGCCCTGGTCGCCCAGGAGACTCTGTCCCGTTATCCCGGTTCGGCGGTTATTTACGATCTCAGATCAAGCTGGGTGGTGGCGGAAGTGATACAGAAGATGGGGGGAAGAGCGATCGAGTCCCGGGTGGGACATTCGTATATCAAACGTCACATGCGGGAGCATAACGCGGTCTTCGGTGGAGAGCTATCCGGGCATTATTACTTCCGGGAGAACTTTTACGCTGATAACGCGGAGATTGCCTTGATCAAGATTCTTAATCTGATCAGCTCCCGTCAGGAGCCTATCTCCCGGATTGTCGAGCCGTTGAGAAAATATGCCGCCACCGGCGAAATTAATTTCCAGGTGGAAGATAAGGAAGGGAAGATTGAAGAACTGGCGGAAGAGTTCTCCGATGGGGAAGTCTATTTTATGGATGGGGTAAGCGTCCGTTACCCGGACTGGTGGTTCAACGTTCGTAAGTCCAACACCGAGCCTCTCCTCCGACTGAACATGGAAGCGAGAACCCCCGAACTGCTGGAAGAAGTCAAGCGGAAGGTGATTGCGGTTATAACCAGATGAACGTATTGGAAGCACTTCTTCTGGGCCTCGTTCAGGGGGTGACCGAGTTTTTCCCGGTCTCCAGTTCGGGGCACCTTGTTCTGGCTGAAGAATTACTGGGTGTCACCACTGAAAATATCCGGTTCATGGTGGTGATTCACCTCGGATCCCTCCTGGCGGTCCTGGCTGTCTATCGTGGGCAGGTGGGCAGGATAGTGAAGGGACTTTTCCGGGGAAGAGTGCGTTACCGGAGAGGAAGGTGGACTTTTTCCGATCCTTATACCCGCCTGGGATGGCTCTTGCTTCTGGGCACCATCCCGGCGGGGATAGTTGGGATATTGACCGGCCGGCTGATAGCGAACTTTTTTTCCTCTCCTTTCTTGGTTGGGGTCTGCTTAACGGTGACCGGTCTGGTTCTCTTCTGTGTGCGCCTGATCAGGCCGAGAGAAGGTGAGCCGAACTGGTGGCGGACAATCATCGTTGGCGTTGCACAGGCGGTCGCGATTCTGCCGGGGATGTCCCGTTCGGGGTTGACGATTACGGCGGGGATCTATTCGGGGATCGAGAAAAGTCGCGCCGCCGAGTTTTCATTTCTCCTTTCGATCCCGGTTATACTGTGCGCGGGGGCGCTGGAAGTCGGCCGGATGATCAAGGTAGGGTTCTGTCTCTCTGAGGTCCTTCCACTGCTGGCCGCCTCCGGCGCTGCCGCGATCTCCGGTTATCTGGCGATCAGATTTTTATTGAGGATCATCAAGAAGGGGCGGCTCCATTACTTTGCCTACTACTGCTGGCTGGTCGCCTTGATCGTCTTCATCCTTTATATCTGATCGCTTACTAATTTTAGTCACTTTAGTCACTTTCAATGGATATACCACTGCTTGAGGTTAATATTCCGGGAATTCCCCTCTTCGACCGGGGGAAGATCCGTGATGTCTTCAAAGTGGGGCATGATCTTCTGGTGGTAACCACCGACCGGGTCTACCTCTTTGACCGGGTCTATCCCGTGGGATTGGCCGGAAAGGGAAAGGTACTGACCGACCTCACCCTTCATACTTTCGGGCTGGTCCGGGATCTGATCCCGAATTATGTCATCACCTGCCAGGTTGAGGAACTCCCCCCGCCGTTTAATGCCCATCCGGAAATCCTGGCCGGGAAAAGCTTCCTTACTGAGAAGGTCTCGCCTATCCGGTTGGAGTGCGTGGTCAGGGGCTTCCTGTACGGACAGGCCTGGAAAGCCTACCGGGATGGGGACCGTTCATGGCTTCCGCCTCTCCCCTCGGGCCTGGAACAGGCGGAGGAACTCCCCCGGCCGATCTTTACCCCGGCCCGGAAGAACCGGACGGGCGACGATGAGAACCTGGATTGGGACGGCTTGACGGTGCTGGTGGGGGAGGAGAGGGCGGAAGAACTGAGGGAACTGAGCCTGAAGATCTATAAGAGGATGAGTGAAGATTGGGCGAAAAGAGGGTTCCTCCTGGCCGATACCAAGTTAGAGTTCGGGCTTAAAGACAGCGAGCTCCTCCTCATCAATGAGGCCGGAACCCCTGACTGCTCCCGGATCTGGAAGATGAAAGAGTATCACCCCGGCCGGATCCAGGATTGCTGGGACAAAGATATCCTGGAGAACTTCCTGAGAGACGCGGGCTGGTCCCCCGATGACCCCCCCATCCCCATCCCGGAAACCCTCCTTCAGACGGCTCGGGAGCGGTTCAAAGAATTGCTCCCGGTTTAATAATTATATTATACTTTCGTCGTAACTCTTCAAGTTCAGGGGTTCACGGTTCAGGGGTTCACGGTTAGAGAGTGATGAAGATTAAACGGTTTGAAAATATTGAAGCGCGCAAGGTAACAAACCGTGAACCGTGAACCGTGAACCTGACAACCAGAGTAGTTACTTTCGTCACGAAGTAATATCGCCTTATGAAAAATCCTGAAAGGATTTTTCATAAATACGGTACTTCTTGCAGAGCGTCCCTCCCATCATCTCAGCCGCCCGGATGACCAGGATGTTGTCCTCGAGCAGCCAGGAGATCTCCGAGTCCTTGAATCCCAGGTCCCGGGCGGCCCGGGCCGACTCCAGGTAAAGGAGGGCGTCCAGGCCCCTCTTCTGGTACTCCTCCTCGATCCCGGCCATCATCAGCCGGATATCGGTGATCTTCTTCCTCCCCCGTAAAAACTTGATGATCTGGATCGGCCCCATCTTCCCGTTCATCTTCTTGATCACCTGGTTGTAATCGGGAAGGACCAGATAGAAGCCGACCGGCTTTCCCTTGTATTCGGCGAAGAAGACCAGCTCGGGGACGATAAGGGGCTTCAGTTCCTTGGCCATGTGCTCGATCTCCGACTCGGAGATCGGGACGAACCCCCAGTTCCTGGACCAGGCTGCGTTGTAGATCTCCCGGACCAGCTTCAGCTCCTGAAGAAAATTCTTCATCCGGATGTTCCGGACGTTCAGTCCCTTCTTCCTAAGGATGGCCGAGATCTTCTCCAAGCGGGGATTCATCTTCTCCGGGACCGGGATCCGGTAGGCCAGCAGGTCCTTGGCCTTGAAGAGCCCGCACTCTTTCAGAAGGCGGTGATAGTAGGGGAGGGTATAGGGCATCATTAATTTCGGGGGAGAATCATATCCTTCCAGCAGCAGGCCACAGACACCGTTGGTCGAAGGGTTGAGAGGGCCGATCATTTTTTTAAGGTCCCGGCCCTTCAGCCATGATTCGGCGCCGGCGAAGAGAGCCCGGGCGACTTCCCGGTCGTCGAGGGATTCGAAGAAACCGAAGTAGCCGGTCGGCTCATTGTGGTATGCGATAAAGTCACGGTCCTCGATCGCCGCGATTCGCCCCACGTCCTCACCGCCCCGGGTGGCAATAAAGAGGGTTCGTGATGCGTGCTCCCAGAACGGGTTGCGGCGGGGGGAGAGGAGCTTCTTCTCTTCGGCGATCAGGGGAGGAACCCAGAAAGGGTTGTCCCGGTAGATCTTCCCGGGGAGAGTGATGAAACGTTTCAGGTCTTTCTTGCTGCGAACTTTCTCGATCCTGACCGGTAGTCCGTTCATAACGGTTATCGACCTGAGCACAAGTTCCTGTATTGTATTTTTTGACAGGATTTACAGGATAAAGCAGGATAAAAATAAAAAATTCTTGATAACGTCCCATTTTTTTGAGGTATTAAGGAATAAGCAACTATCACAGACCAATGTCATTGCGAGCGAAGCGACGCAATCTCTTCATGTTGAACGAGTTGAGATTGCTTCGTCACTCCGTTCCTCGCAATGACAATTGGCAACATCAACAATTTGGGACGCTCTTAAAATCTGGGATGGACAGTCCCCAAACAGCGCTTTCCAAGTGATAGAATGTATTTAGGAAGTTTCACTAAAGACAACCTTTATTATCAACTTAAAATCATGCGTCTTGACCCCAATAATGGCGAGACTCGGATTGACGTTGTTTACGCGGAGCGCTAAACAATAAAGGCAGCGGAATGGCAGGTGGAGTCTGAATAATAGATTAGGCATATGCACTTGACACAAGTAACGCAATGAAATTATGTTTTATCTCATTCGGTCATTGCGAGGAGCGCAGCGACGAAGCAATCCCTTTGATATAACCTATTGAGATTGCTTCGCTAACGCTCGCAATGACAGTATTATTGATATTTTATTTTCCAATGCATAACGAGCAATACCGGCTTAACCTGAGACAAGTGCATACCCCCAATTATATTAAAGAGGATATTTCATGAAAGGCGGTGCCTGGATCTGGATCTTGATCGCTCTTTTTATGGTCTTCCGGCTCCTCCTCCTGGCCGGCAAGAAGAAAAAAGAAGAGGCAAGCCCCAAACCCACCCCGCCTCGACCGGGGCCCCACCCGCATCCTCCTCAACCCGGACGAGGAGAGGAGGTCGATGAGCTCAAGTCTTTTATCGATCTGCTCTCCGGGAAGTTCAGGCAGCAACCGGAACCCCCGGAGATGCACATTCCTCAGCCGGAAGAGATGGAGCGACCGCCACCCCCCATCCGAAAACGGGACCGGGTTAAGAAAACAATCCCAATTCATAAGCCGCCGTCGGCCCTGACTACCCCCGCGCCAGATGAAGGGAGAGGACGGATCCAGTTTGCTTTCGTCGATAATCCCATCGTTCAGGGGATTATCCTCTCGGAGGTCCTCGGCCCCCCCCGCGGGCTGCAAGGGCGTGGCCGGCTGCCCTCAGACTCATCCACGCAGCGCCGGTGACGGAGCTAAAAGAAAATCAATGAGAGAGAATATCCTTATCGGGATCGCGGCGACAATGTTTATAGTCGGCTGCGCGTCAACTCCATCGACCACTGATAAGTTCAGCAGGATCGATACCAACTCTGACTCTTATATCACCTGGGAGGAATACAAGGTTTACTACCCGAACGCGAAAAAAAGTTCCTTCATTCGAGTTGACGAGAGCCAGGACGAGAAACTAGATATCGGCGAGTGGCGCATAGGTGCCGGTTACTCTTTTTAGCCAGGATGAAGTTCTTCAAACGAGCGCTGGGTCCGCCGGACGCGCTGGGGAGACCGTATCACCGGGAAGCAAGGGAAGATTAGTGGACGGAGCAGGAGATGCAGGGATCATACGCCCGGACCAGCATCTCACTTAGCCGGGTGATCTCCATATCGTTCTTATTCTGTTTCAGAGACTGCTGAACCAGCGCGGCCATATCGTGGTGGATATTGGCGTTATTCTGGGTGGTGGGGATGATGCAGTTGGCCTTGGTGATCACTCCCTTCCGGTTCAGGATGTAGCTATGGTACAGTATCCCCCGGGGCGCTCCCACCGCTCCCACCCCTTCTCCCGCTTTGACCCGGAAACCCGCGCGGATCCGGTCCAGCCTGTTATCCAGGAGCTTATCGAGAATATCTATCGCCTCCAGCATCACGTGGTAACACTCGATAACCTGGGCGATGTTGTTCATGAAGGGGTTATAATTCACCGGCTGCAGGTTGAGCTTCCGGGCGGCGGCTTTTACTCTATCCGGCAGGAACCGGTAATTGTTGTTGAACCGGGCCAGGGCTCCCACCGCGAACGACTCCCGGCTCAGCCGGGTAAACTTGGAAGTGGTAAAATCCTCCTTGTACTCATTGGTCATGGCCAGGTAATCATCTTCCTTCTTTATCACCCCGTCGCTGGAGACCAGTTCGCCGCCGATCCAGGGATAGTCTCTCTTCCCCTTCAGGGAGACAAACTCGGTCTCTCTCACAAAGTCCGGGATGGAGAGAGTCCGGAAGAGTTCCACGGTCGCCTGGATATCCGGGAGCCTCTCGATAATCTCTTCTTTCAATGTTTCCAGCTCCTTCTTCTCAGGGACCTTGCTTACCCCGCCGACTACCAGGGACACCGGGTGCGTGGTCCGGCCGGTGATTAGATCGCAGATCCGGTTGGCCAGTTCTGTGAGCCGCAAGGCCAGACCGGCGACTTCCGGATGTGACTTTATCAGGGGGATAACGCTGGAAACCCCGAACAAATCGGGGGCGGCTAGGAAGAAGATATGAAGGATATGACTCTGGAGGGTCTCACCATGCTTGGCCAGGAGGCGGAGTAACTTCGCGGCCCGGGGGATATTCACCTTCATTGCCCGCTCTACCGCCCGGAGGCTGGCCAGAGTATGACTGATCGAACAGATGCCGCAGATCCTCGAGGATAAGGTTGGAGCCATGTTATAAGATATCCCCTTGAGCATGGCTTCAAAGAAGCGGGGGGTCTCGACCACCGCCCATTGCGCTTCCACGAGCTTCCCGTCTTTTACCCGGATGTTAATATTGCCATGTCCTTCCACGCGGGTCAGGTGGTGAACATCGATCTTCATCTCAACTTTCATCAATCATCATCTCGGGCAGGGCGTTAAAAAAATTAATTTTTTCCATCACCTCGGCGGTGGAAAAACCGTGGTCTTTCAATATCTGCCGGAAGGATTCATAGTTAGCTTCCTCGGCCGGGCCCCGGCATCCCAGGCACCCGACCTTGCCGGTCGGGCAGGGGGCGCCGCAGCCCGCCCGGGTGATCGGGCCGAGGCAGATCTGGCCCAGGTCGAAGACGCAGGTATTGAGTTTTTGGCGGCACTCCACGCAGACCGGGTACTTAGGGAATTTGATCTCCGCTCCGTTGACGATATTAACGACGATCTTTTCCACTTCCTCCTTGGATACCGGGCAACCGGGGATCTGGAGATCGACCTTCACGACGTCGCCGAGCGCCCGGACCTGGCCGGTCTCCACCCTGTCTTTCCCGTAGACCTCCTCTACCACCTCCCGGAGCGGAAATTTGTTTTTCAGAGTGTTGACGCCTCCGAAACAGGCGCAGGAGCCGAGGGCGACCAGAATCTTTGCCCTCTTCCTGATCTCCTTCAGCCTCTCAACCTCATCCTCACGGGTGATACTTCCCTCGATCAGCGCGATGTCATAGTCATCGCCCCGGTCCGACGATATTTCCCGGAAGTTAACCACATCAAGAAGCGCCAGGAAGTCAACCAGGGTTCCTTCCTTGTTGGCCAGTTGAAGCTCGCAGCCTCCACAGCCGGTGAAATCAAATACTCCGATCTTGATCTTTTCGGGTTCTATCCCGAGATACTTCAACATAACCTCCTTTAACGAGCTCTGCGATTAAGCTCTAAATCGCTTCCTTCAAGTTCAGGACCGACCAGTAATCAAAGACCGGGCCATCGACACAGGTAAAGGTCGATCCCACCATACACCGGCAGCACTTGCCCATGCCGCAGTGCATCCTCCTCTCCAGTGAGACAAACATCCGGTTCATCGGAATACCCGCCGCGTCCAGACGATCGCAGACAAACTTGAACATGATCGGCGGCCCACAGACGATGGCATAGGTGTTGTCGGGAACGATGGTTATCTCCTGGAAAAGCTCGGTAATCAACCCGATCCGGCCTTTCCAGTTTTTATCCCCCTTATCAACGATGGTAAAGAGTTTGATATTATTGACCTTCTCCCACCCGTCATACTGGTAAGTGAAAAGCATCGATGCCGGATCTTTTGTGCCGTAGAGCAAGTAGACATCCTTGTACTCGTCCCGACGTTCATTGATCCAGTATAACGGGGCGCGGAGAGGGGCCAATCCCAGACCCCCGGCGATCAGCAGAATGTTATGTCCGACCATCTCCTCCATCGGGAAGGAGGTGCCGAAGGGGCCGCGGATCCCGACCCGAGCACCCTTCCGGGCCTGATGCAGCATATCAGTCACGCGGCCCACCTTTCTGATACAGAGAGCGATAAACTCCTTGTTATTGCTGGAGCTGGCGATGGAGATGGGGATCTCCCCGAAGCCGGGCACTTCCAGCATGACGAACTGTCCGGGCCGGAAATCAAAGATCTGCCGCTCGGCCTCGTCCAGGATTTTCAGATGGAAGAGCTTCTCGATCTCGGTCAGTTCGATGATGTTGATGATCTCGCATTTATAGACCATATCGGTCCGCATGATAACGTTCTTCAAATTAAAGCGGGGAGGGCGTGACATGAAAGGCTTCAGGTTGATATCTTGCTTGGGGATCTTATACTTCATCCGCCCTCTCCAGTATCAGATCGTTGATAACGTCCTTGGGATTGATCCCGGCCAGGCAAGCCCGCCCGCACCGGTTACAGCCCACGCAGATCTGTTTGTTGGCGTTCTCGGCGAAACCGTGGTAATGATGATAAAACCGATACTTGAGACGGTCTTCCTTGAAGGGCCGGAAGTTATGTCCCCCCGCGACTTCGGCGAAATCTACCAGTGTGCAGGAGTACTGAAATCGCTCTTTCCGGGAGGACTTCAGGCTGACGGCGATGGTCTCCTCGATTCCATAGCAGTAGCAGGTGGGACAGACCATGGCGCAGGTGCCGCAGTTGAGACACTTGTCGCCCCATTTCTTCCAGATCGGCGACTCGAATTCAATATCCAGGAGGTTCGGCAACGCGTTGACTTCAACATGAGTCTTGAAGCTCTTTTTGATAAACTTCTTTCTCTCGATCCATTTCTTGTCATCACTCTGGGTGGGGTCGCTGGTCTTGACATTTCTCAGGAAATTGAACGCCTTGGATGAATTAATGGAGAGGTAGTACCGGTCACCGATATCGGTACAGAAGAGATTGAAGCCGCACCGGACGTCCAGTTGTCCCAGCGATTCGCAGAAACAGTCTTCCAGGGGTATATGATCCAGGCCGATCAGGAAGGTGTTCTTCCTCCTCGTAATGTAATAGGGAGAAGGGAAGGTGCCGTGGATAAAGATATCGTCCAGTTTGCAGAGGGCGTTGATGTCGCAGGCCCGGACGCCGACGATGACCCGGGGGTTGACCCGGTACTCGATCTCCTGCTTCCAGTCATCGCCCGAGTAAGAGTACCGGGAGAGAGTTTCGCGGAAAGGGAGGAAGAAGTTCTTTAACGAAGAATAGGTCAGGGTATAATCGAGATCCATCTCGTTGAATGAATGGACCTCCCGGAACTGGTAGATCGGCTTGCCGTTCTTGTCCTTATCCACCTGTTTGGGGCCGAAGGTCTCGTTGGAGGCAATCAGACCGTTGATGAATTTTTTAAATTCTTTCTTGGTAATGACCTTGTAGATCACTGATAAAATCCCGGTTCGTTTGAATATCAATTAAAGCAGGAAAAGAATATTTTTTATTATCCAAATTATAACAATAAGTCGGCGCTGGCGCAAACTTTAACAGCAGATTTAATATGAAAATAAATGAGATCACGATTAAAAACGCCCTGGTCAAGTCGCGGATCCGTGGGGTCGGTTACGTGATCAACCCCTATCTCGGGTGTGGCCACGGATGCCGGTACTGTTACGCTACCTTCATGCGGAAGTACTCCCGTGCCAACCGGCTGAGTCGATGGGGGGAGTTCGTGGAGGTTAAGGTCAACATCCCCTCGATCCTGGAAGATGAGCTGGCCCGGAAGAGAAAGACCGCGAGCGCCCTCCTCTCCAGTGTATGCGACCCCTATCAGCCGGTCGAACGGCGATATAAACTGACGCGAAGATGCCTGGAACTTCTCCGCAATTATGGCTGGGGGATCCGGATCCTGACCCGCTCCCCCCTGGTTATCCGCGACCTTGATCTCCTCACCCATTCTCTCGACGCCCTGGTCGGACTCTCCATCCCGACTGATGACGATCGGGTGCGGAAGGTGCTTGAGCCCAACTCACCGCCGATCGGGGCCCGGATCGAGACCCTGAAGAGGCTCCGTTCAGCCGGGATCCGGACCTGGGCCTTCATCGCTCCCACCCTCCCCATGGATCCTCGCAGACTTCATTCCCTGGTCTCCCCGCATGTGGAGTATGTCCTCATTGATCCCCTGAACTACCAGCAGCAAGTTGCCCGGCTCTTCCGGGATCAAGGTTGGGCATACGCCCTCTCCCAGGGATATGCGAAACATACCCGAAACGTTCTCCAGCGGCTCTTCCGTGAGCAGGCTCCTGATCTCACCGGGTTACGGGGATATCCGAAATGGTCCCGAAATAAATCCGGGTGAGCGACTGGGTTTATTCACACTCGATAATCACTGATTATCCCTGGCCTTCCTGATACAGATGCACGTCACTCTGGGGGAAGGGGATGCTGAAACCGGCCGACTCGAGCGCGGTCTTTGCCTTGGCATAGAAGTCATTGAGGATTTTGCCGTAATCGCCGGGCTTGGTATAAACGAACATCTGGAAGTTCACGCTGGAGTCTCCCAACTCTTTCAGACGGATGAAGGGGGCCGGATCCTTCAGGATCCGTTCCTCCTTATTGATTAGCTTCTGCAGGACATCCCAGGCTTTATTCTGGTCATTGCCGTAATCTATCCCTACCGTAAAGATGGCCCGGCGGTATTCAGCCCGGGAGAAATTGGTGATCTTACTCCCCCAAACATTGGAGTTGGGAATATAGATAATAGGACCCGCGAAATCCTTTATCTTGGTATTGACTATGGTGAGATCCAGGACGTTTCCCATCGTGCCGGCGACATCAATCGTGTCTCCGATTCTGAAGGGCCGGTAGATCAGGATGAGCAGTCCGGAGGCCAGATTGGAGAGCGAATCCTTGAAGGCGAAACCCAGGACCAGTCCTCCCACACCGAGGCTGGCCACAAAGGGGGTGATCGAGATGCCGAGTTTCGCCAGGGCCATGATTCCGGCCAGGATCAGAATGCTAAGCCGGACGGTTCGGGAAGCGAGACCGATCAGCATCTTCTCATCTTTGAGTTTTCCCTGGGAAAGGGCCTTGACTACGAATTTACCGGCTATTCGGGCGATAATTAGACCGGCTATAAAGATAACCACGGCGTAAACAATACAGGCCAGTACGTCCGGCCCGGCTTCCTTGATCCAGGCAATAAATGTGTTAACGTGTTCCGTGGGCATTTTTCTCTCCCTCCTTAACTTTTATTCTCGTCTATGCAATTCATACTACTGTATTATTATTTATTGTCTATTTAATCAAGCAAAATTGGAAGGTTGATAATTTATGGTACCGTAAAAACCGGAGGCAGCAATAGATAATCAGCTAAAGAAAAGGAGAAGTGGGGGGATTAAAGCCAGGTCTTGGCCAGTGTCCAGATACCCAGGACAATGACCAGCATCCCCATGACCGGTCGGATCTTGTTTTCGGGGAACTTCTTCGTGATCATCGCTCCGATCGGAGTGGAGAGGAGTGAGCCGACCGTCAAAGGAACGAAGACGATCCAATCCTGGAGTATGGCATCGGATCCCTTCAAAAAGCAGTAAGCAATAAAGCCGCAGACGCAGATCGGGGCCTCCGCGGCCGTTGTCACCCCGATGGCGTTTTTATGGTTGTGCCCGGCGATGATCTGCCCGGCGGTAACCACCGGGCCGAATCCCCCGCCCGACATCCCCTTGTTGAAGGAGCTGAGTATCCCCACCCCGATCATCTTCTTCCAGGAGAACCGGAAATGTATCCGGGAGAGGAGAATGATCCCCATAATGAGGACCAGGATACCGATATAGGTCTTGAGCGCCTGTTTGGATATACCCGTGGCCAGTATTGCCGCCCCGACGACAGCCACCACGCCGAGGACGGTAATCAGGAGAACGATCCTGCCGTCGCGGGATCTCCGGTTTAACTCGACGTTCTTCAGCCGGTGATGGAAGACCGAGGCGCTGAAACCTCCGAAAGCCTGGGAGAGGAGAATAGAAGGCACCACCACCAGTGGGGGGAACCCCATAATGATCAGGACCGGGGAGAGGATCGTCCCGTAACCCATCCCCAGGGAAGAATCGATCATCTCCGCCGCAAACGCCAGGACTAGGAGAAGAAAGAAGGTCTCGGTTAGAGACCGGTTCGCGATCGAGAAGTTTGCAACATTGCCCGGTCTGTCCAGATATAGAACACCATATATGCTCACAGCGAGCAATACCAGGCAGAAGAACACGTAGATAGTAATACCCTTCTTCATTACTTTTTTATCCAAGATACCCGAGTTGCCGCAGCTTCTCTTTTACCAGTTCAATTTCGCGCTTATCCCAGAGCCGATCTTCGTTTGCCGACAGTCTCGGCGTAGAGGCGATATCCCGGAGGATATAGACCACGAAATCGGTCACCGAGTCAAAACCCGAACCATCAATCAGGGTCTTGAGATTATTATAGAGATTCCGCGGGATCTTGATCGTTGCTTTATTGTTGCTCGGCATTGGTACACTCCTATTGCACTCTTATAAGAGTGTAGATTAGCAACTATGTAAAATCCGTCAAGAAAAAATTAAAATAAATTTCGGTTTAAGGGAGAGCTGGTTCGAGTCAGTTATCAATCTCGCGTCCACTTCCGGTTTGTTGTTCGTACCGTACCATGATGAAGGAAACGGAGGGTGATGTCATCCATGATGGCGTAGATACAGGGGATAAGTACCAGGGTGAGGAGGGTGGCGAAACTCAGGCCCCAGACGATAGCCAGCGCGGCGGGGCGAATGAAGGGATCGCCGCCTCCGATCATGTAGGCGACCGAGATAAGACCGAAGACCGTGGTCACCGTGGTGAGGACCACCGGCCGCAGCCGCAGGCGACAGGCCTGGATGATGGAAGAACGCCGGTCGCGCTCGTCTTTTCTCAATTTATTGATGAACTCCACCAGCACGATCGAGTTATTGACCACCACACCGGCCAGCCCGACCACCCCCAGAAGGGCCATAAAGCTGAGTGGTATGTTATGAACGAGGAAGCCGATTACGACGCCGATAACTCCGAAGGGAATGGCTGACAGAAGCGTCTTCCGGTAAACCGGTGGAACAGACCGTCGCCCCCGCGGACGAGAATCAACTTTAGTGTGCCTTTTCATAGATACGGTGACGTATCAAGGGCGTTGAGGCACCCGGTCTGCAAGGCGTGAAATCATTTACCCCGAACGCGTCGGAGCTTCTGGATAAAGTACAGCGGCAAATTCGGCGCTCTTTACTTACTATTTTCGGTCTGTTTGCGTTTGATGTGAATAGATCTATTTTTAGGATCCGTGCCCGCTTGCCGAGTGGCAACTACAAATAAGCCGATCGTACGAATGAGTGAACTTAATTTTGCATACCCGTAGTTTCTTGAGTCAAAGGAGGGATACTGATTGAATATCTTGGAGCCCACACTGCCTAATCGAGCCCACCCGTCATCATCGGCTACAGCGTCGATAGCATCAAATAAGATAGATACCAGCTTTTCATCTTTTTTTAATGCCTCTGCGCTTTTGCGTTCATGGCCCCCGGCTGTCTTCTTGGCAGAGCTTTGCTTGCGGCCTTTGTCCTTCTTGAGAATCTCGGTGTATATAAATCTGTCGCACGCGCTCACGAACGAATCAGGCGTCTTCCGCTCTCCAAATCCATATACAATTGCTCCTTCTTCTCGAATACGGGAAGCGAGTCGAGTAAAATCGCTGTCGCTCGATACGATGCAGAATCCATCAAATCTTTTTGTATAGAGTAAATCCATTGCATCAATGATCATGGCGCTATCCGTCGCGTTTTTACCGATGGTGTGACGAAACTGTTGTATTGGTTGAATGGCAAAACTAGCCAGAACCTTTTTCCAGCCACCCAGATTGGGTGAAGTCCAGTCTCCATAGATACGTTTAACAGTCGAGACTCCATACTTCGCTATTTCAGCAAGTAAAGGCTCAATAATTGCCGGCGAGGCATTGTCCGCGTCAATAAGCACGGCAAGCCTTCTCTGCTGTCCGTTTTTTGTTTCCATAGAATCTTCTTTCTCCTTTGCTTTGTCTCAGAGACCCCTGTCGCCTTGGCGGCAGGTGAATCAGTTCATTAGCTAACACCAGCGCCACCCCACTCCAAAGGCCCCGTCACTCCTGCCCCGGGTCCCCTCATCGGCGGGATTTTCGGGTTTGTATGACGGGTGAATGAGTTCATTTACTATACCCGTTTTCCTCACCCTGCAATAGATCGAATGTTAATACATTTATAATGGATCTATGTTCCGGATACTTCTTAATTAATTCTTCCCTTTCCGCTAATTCAAAGTCGCTGTATTCAAAGCCGGGCGAGACAAAACAGCCTATAAGTGAATATGAATCTTCTTCATCAACAGTTGAACCAAACCAACTTCCAGCCTTGATAAGTACCTGAAAAGATTCGTTATTGCCCGGATCAGGCCCTAATTTTTTTTCGCAATAGTTCCCATCAGGATCGATTATGTGAATTGTTAATGGGCTTCCGGAATGATAACTCCATAATTCATCCGATTTCATACGATGTAAATGTGAAACCTGCCCGCTTTTTAACAAATAATAAATTGCCGTATAGGCTTTTCTTGGACCGGTATAATTTCTTTCCAGGTTATCGGTGCTGACAGTGTCGGCTGCTGCGAATGTTTCTTTAAAATATCCGCCTTCCGGGTGTGGAGAAAGAGATAATTTATCGATCCAGTAATCGGCATCCTTATTTTTATCAGATAAATTCATTTGTATGACGATGAGCTCAGCCGCCATGACCGCGGAGCGGTCGCGGCCGGCTGAAGCATAGGGTTAGAAAATTTATTACGATAATTTGAGGAATTCCAATACCGCCTGGATAAATATCTTAGGTTTTTCCAGGTGTATATTGTGAGCCGTATTTTCTATACGTGACATAGAACTTTTAGAAATACCCTTCCTGAGTATTTCAGACTCTTTTTGCGGAATAAGTATATCTTCATTTCCCGTTATGACCAGCGTTTTAGCCCCAATCTTTTCCAGCCTATCACGCGTGTCAAAAGTGGAAATGGCTTCAATTTGTCCTTTGAAACCGAGGATAGATTGAATATAGGGATATTGAAGGGCGTCCTGGATGAAAGTGTTAATAAATATTTTATCTTCAAAACACTGTGGAGCAAATAACCAGAATGACCATGCCCGGAACCAGTTCTCTAAACCCATGCCGTCACGGCGCCATTTGAGAAAGTCTTCGAAGAGAACATTATTTCTCGTTGAAGACAGCGGCGCGGTGGCTTCTAAAATCAGTTTCTCCACCCTCTCGGGATAATTAATCGCGAATTCCTGGGCGATATATCCCCCCATGGAATGGCCGATGACACGAGTCGAGTGAATACTCAAATAATCGAGGAGTTCCCCCACATCGTCGGCCATATCACGAATGCTGTAAGGTGTTTCCGGAACAATACTCTGTCCAGCTCCCCTATTATCGAAAATGATTATCCGGAAACTTTTTGAGAGCTCATCGATTATAGGCAGCCAGGCACTGTTGTCGCAACCAAGGCCGCTTATTAACAACAAAGGCTCTCCCTCTCCCTGGAGCTGGTAGTAAAGTTGTCCCGCGTTTATTTTTGCTTCTGGCATTATTTTTTAACGGCGCGTTGAGTGGCCGGACCGGCGGCTCTATTGCGCGAAAAGTATAAAGAACATCAGTCTGATCTCAATGTATTACTCTAATATTCCCTAAGCGAGAATGCTATGCCTGTTTACACTGACCATAAGAGCAAATTTTCGTTAGAAGGCCAGTTTTTGCTATAAAATTGGCACTCTAAGCGCTGTGAGAGGGTTAAAATATATGTTAATTGTTTATTTGTAGATGATTACGCAGGTCCGACCCCAGTATCATTAAGATAGTATTAATAAAATCAAAATATTAATCAGTTTATTTTTGGGCACTGGTAGACGATTAGGTTGCTGCTATTTTTATAATTACTTGATTTTGCTATAGATACGGTATAATTTAGGGTAAACGGTGACCGTTTCACTATTTTTTATCATAATCAACTTCTCATAAGAAAGAATTTAACTTTACACATATCTACAATATATTCTTATATTTCAAGTATCCGTATTCTTATTCCACTTGTAAATAATTCGGTTACGATTTAAATGAACATGTTCATTTATAGGGAGAAATTATCATAAATATCTTTGCTACATATGTGGTCATGCTTCTTATATAACATGAGTAATAGGCACTTACAACATAAAGGTGGTTGATATATATATCTGGGGATATCTATCCTCGTTAGCTCAAACTCATCATTTTAGACTAGAGGTTTTACCTTTTAAGAGAGCATTGGTTCAAGTCTCACAATAAAGTATCTTCTTTACAATTGTTCGGGGTGAAGCTCCCTGTAATTTACAATTAACTACCATATATCAGAATATATTACCAAAAATAGCAACCTAATCGTCTACCAGTGCCTATTTTTGCAATACGAAGCTTTGGTAAACAGTTTCTCCGCTTTTAAACTTTTTATAAATCTTTGAATCTTTAGTGCCAGCAAACTCGAGGAACGATTGAACCAGCGGTTTGTGAATTGTTTTTTTAATCAAAGTAGTCTTCCGTCCATTATCTAATTTCAAGGCTTCAATAATATTTAGAGTTATGTCAGTTTCTTTGATTAAAGTTAATCCTGATTTATATAGTGTTTCTCGAAGAACATCTATGTTCTCTTTACTCCGAAGATCAGCAAAAAGAAAGTAGCCGCCTTTACGAAGTACCCGCTTAACTTGATTAAGAAAGGTATCCATTGAACCGTAACAATGGGAAGACTCAACATTTATCACAATATCAAAACTGTTATCTGCAAAAGGTAGAGATTCAGCATTGCCAATTTCGAAAGAAAGTCCATTAGAAACATAATTCTGGTTGGAAAGTTTTACTGCATTTTTTGAAAAATCCACACCAACCATTTTTTTAGGTTTTAAATACCGTTTGATATAATCTGCACCGCCACCTCGACCACTTCCAACTTCCAGTACATTTAAATCCCTAAGGTCAATAGTACATACGACATGATGATACAGTTGGATACAAAAACGATTATCTGCATCCGTTTTATCTAAATACATTATTTTAGTTCGATCATCCAAGGGAGCATAACCATAGTTCATAAAATTCCAGTCTTTTCTTTGATAGGATCTGGCTAAAAATTGGTACCACTGTTTCCACATCACACCTTTTAGCTTAGGAGAAATACGGCAAAACATTGTAAATAGATTAGCTACCATCTCAGATATACCTTTACTGGTTTAAAGATTAGAAATATAGATCAATTCTCTCTTAAGCATCCGCCTAACATTAAGCTCACCTGCTCGAAAAACGGTACGTTTTTCGAGCAAGTGCAGCGATTTGATAGGATTTTTTATTCTATGGTTAAACCCATTATTTAAAATCTATTAATGGGGGTATGCACTTGTCTCAGGTTAAGCCGGTATTGCTCGTTATGCATTGGAAAATAAAATATCAATAATACTGTCATTGCGAGCGTTAGCGAAGCAATCTCAATAGGTTATATCAAAGG
>Ga0208905_1000597_pt1 | contig 18186 bp, 19 predicted proteins | sample AntAceMetag02UKS_FD_184776 | JGI IMG/M metagenome (GOLD analysis project Ga0208905, IMG submission 184776) | Saline lake microbial communities from Ace Lake, Antarctica - Antarctic Ace Lake Metagenome 02UKS (SPAdes) (version 2) | ecosystem: Environmental > Aquatic > Non-marine Saline and... | reverse complement strand
ATAATGTAGCTCTTCACCATATACTCCATATATATTTGATAGATTACATTCCTTTTATCATACTCCTGTGGGGTCTGTTCACGATAGCCGGAGGAATTGTCGTGAGTGGTTCACTGAAAGGCACCCCCGCCCTCAACACCATCATGCTGTTGATCGGCACGATACTCGCGTCATGCGTTGGTACGACGGGGGCGGCCATGGTCATGATCCGTCCGGTCCTCAGGGCAAACAAGGACCGTCTGAAGAAGACGCATGTCGTCTGTTTCTTTATATTCCTCGTGGCGAATATTGGTGGTTCTCTCACGCCGCTGGGCGACCCCCCTCTTTTCCTCGGGTTTCTCCACAACGTCCCATTCTTCTGGGTTACAACGAACTTACTGCCTCACATGCTGACCGCTTCCGGAATACTGCTGGTGCTGTTTTTCATCGTTGATACCTTTTTCTACCGGAAGGAGAAAAGACACCTGGAGAGCGGACCCGAAGAAGAGAAGATTCCCTTCAAGATAGAGGGTGTTATCAACTTTGTGTTCCTTTTGGGAGTCATCGGTCTTGTGCTGATGAGCGGGTACTGGAAACCGGGGCACCTCAACGTATTGGGAGTGCATCTGGCGTATCAGAGTATCCTGAGGGATCTCGGTATCATAACGATGGGAGCCCTTTCCCTGGTATTTACCTCCAAGGCCTTGAGAGAGGCAAATGACTTCAGCTGGTTCCCGATTATGGAGGTGGCCAAGCTGTTTGCCGGCATTTTTATGACGATCATTCCAGCGCTGGCTATACTGAAAGCGGGGAATGCAGGCGCCCTGTCCGGACTTGTATCTATGGTAAAAGAACCCTGCCACTACTTCTGGGTTACCGGCGCGCTGTCGTCGTTTCTTGACAATGCACCCACCTATCTTACCTTCTTTAACCTGGCCCTCGGAAAACTGGGTATTGCCGAATCAGCCGTGCCTGCCGCGCTTGCGGTGAAGGCGGTTACGGCCAATCCGGAGTTTATCATGTACCTGAAGGCCATCTCCGCGGGCGCGGTCTTCATGGGGGCGAATACATACATAGGCAATGCCCCGAACTTTATGGTCAAGTCGATAGCGGAAGAGGCTGGTATCAACATGCCCAGCTTTTTCGGATACATGATAAAGTACTCGATTCCCATCCTGATCCCCGTATTCATCCTCGTTACCCTTATATTCTTTTAGCGGGGAGAGGGAAGGTCTAGAGAGAAAGGCGTATTCGGTATGAATAAGGAATATTGTGAAGTGGTGGTAGAGGTAAAGGGATCACTCGATCTCGTCAGGGGATTTGTGTATGGATTTCTTGAGGGGAAGGGTATCCAGGGTGAAGCAATCTTCGGCGAGGATCACCATGTGGAAAACGAAGGCATGTTCGGCCAGGTGATGCGTCTTATCGGGGTCAAGGGGAACCGGGTTCACCTTATCGTCGGAGCCGGATTTTTTAAACTTCTGGAGAAAGCCTTGGAGCAGCGAAAAGAGGAGTTCGCGCTGGCGATAATCTCCGAGAGGAAGATCAGCCACGCGTCCTTCGGATTCAGTTACCGGGCATATACCAGGGAATTGGGGGAAAAACTGATGGCCCTGTTCGGAGATCTGCAGGAGGGGCTCCAGGTAAAGGATTATAAGCCCAAAGAAACCGTAATGCCGGAGGGCAAGGGCGTGGAGGGCTATGCGCCCCTGCATGAATACGAGGTAAAGGCCACTGGAACGATATATGGCTCGGCCAAGGATGTGATCGATTTCTACGGTAGTGCCGAACACCATGACATGGTGGAGCTTGACAGTATAAAACTGGAATACACGGATTGATTTACAAAGTCTTTGCCTGTCAATGCTCTCGGTAATATATCACTGTTAATTATAGCCGCTGTCGCTGTTGATATATCGTCCGACTCGCTGCTCCTTCGTTTCAAACCTGAAATATTGTTCCGGCGCCTGTAATCTACCCTCGATGGATAACATTCCTCCCGGTTTTATAACGCGATGAAGTTCTTGCCAGATTTCCTCCATGTTTCCAAGAGGATGGGCTAAACCAAAAACGAAGGCAAGATCAAAGCTGTGGTCAGGCAGGCCAGTTTTGGCGGCATCGGCAATAATAACCTTAGCATTTGTTACGCCAGCCACGTCAATTTTATTCTGTACATGTTTCACAGCGAAGGGGTTGACATCGAAGGCAAGAATGTTCCCCTCAGACCCTACAATTTTGGCGGCCGGCACGGTGAAGAAACCCGGTCCGCAGCCTACTTCCAGCACTGCCTGTCTCGGTCTGAGCCCCGCAGCATGTAAGCTTCTGCGTGAATTTCTTAAAAGTCCGTATAATGTTTCATGAATGAATGAAATCATGATAAAGCTCATTCTGCCTGGTTGTCTCATGGTCTTCTCCCTTTAATCCGTGGCAATTTCAATAGGTCCTTCTCTTGCCGTAAATGGTTTTCAGCACCCTTCATGTTACACATATACTCATTTTCAAAAGATTGAGTCAAGCATACAATAAGCGTCGTAACTGCTCTGCCTTTCTCTGTTTTTTTATAATCATGAACCGATAATTGTATACTGTATTAGGTTCCGGTTTATCCGGGTTGGCTCATTCTAACCGGACAGATTAATTGTTTACGGTAGCACTTGAGTAATTCATTGACAAAATGAGGTGGTCATTGTACTTCTGTGAGCGATAGAGTGAGGGAGAGTAATACCATGCATGACAGGTTCATAAGGATTGCGGCAACGGGTCTGGGGAGTGGTCTTTCGCCTTTTGCCCCCGGAACGGCGGGGACGCTGGTGGGGATACCTGTATATCTGGTTTTCTCCCGCTTTTCATGGTCGCTTTACCTCTTGTCGGTTGTTGCCCTTTCTCTCTTTGCCGTTTATGTTTCGCAGGAGGCGGAAAGGATATACAATGAGAAAGATCCGGGTCGAATCGTTATTGACGAAATAGCGGGATTTCAGGTTACCATGTTTCTCGTTGCGCCGACTGTCTGGCATATATTATGTGGATTTATAATCTTTCGGATCTTCGATATTATCAAGCCATTTCCCATACGCCTCTGTGAAAATAAACTTCCCGGGGGCTATGGCGTAGTGGGCGACGATATAGTTGCCGGCATTTATGGGAATATATTACTCCTTTTGCTTATCAGATTTGTGATTTAAAGGAACGAAATGGATATCGGTATACTGGTCATAGGGGACGAACTGACAAGTGGTATGACGCTCGATACAAATTCTTCCTTTATTGCGCGTGAGTCACAGATGCAGGGGTGGCATGTATCGTCTGTGATGACAGTTGGTGACGATGGAGATGCTATCAAGGGAGGACTTGATTATCTCCTGGGGATCTCCGATGCGCTGGTTGTCACGGGAGGGCTCGGTCCGACTGCGGATGATATAACAACTGCAGCTGTTGCCGGCGCTTTTGGTCTTGATTCATATATCGACGAAGCTGTTCTCAAACAGCTTAAAGAACGATTCGGCAGATTTGGTCTTCCATGGACGAAAAATAACGTGAAACAGGCCATGTTTCCTGAAGGGGCCGATATCATAGCCAATCCTGTTGGCACTGCCTGCGGTTTTCTCATAGAGAGAAATGGCAGACCTGTCATCGTTATACCAGGGGTTCCTGTGGAGGCAAGGAGAATGTTTACGGGAGGTGTAATTCCTCTCTTCAGAGAAAGGTTTACATGCCGTGAACACGTTGCGAAAAGAACGATAAAAACTTTTGGACGTACCGAGTCACAAATAGACCAGATCCTTTCGCATGAAGATCTGGAGATCCCCGGAATAACTATCGGATTTTATCCCCGGTTTCCGGAGATACGTCTCGTTGTCACATCCAGGGATGAAGACAGTGAACGTGCGGAAGAAAATCTCAGGGTTGTCTGTGAAAGAATAGAAGGAAGACTTCACGGGCATATATTCGGTTATGACGATGACACCATGGAGGGAGTGACAGCCTCCTTTCTGACTGATAGAAAGCTGACACTTTCGGTAGCCGAATCATGCACCGGGGGGTTAATAACCGACCGTCTTACGGATGTACCGGGCAGTTCGGTGTTTCTGGAAAGGGGAGTGGTTACATACAGCAACACCTCAAAGGTGGAACTTCTCGGGGTGCCCGCTTCCGTCATAGAGAAACGTGGCGCTGTAAGTGAAGAGGTCGCCATCCTGATGGCGGAGGGTGTAAAAAAACTTGCGGGTACGGATATAGGCCTGTCTACAACAGGTATCGCGGGCCCGACAGGTGGAACCGAAGAGAAACCTGTAGGGACTGTATTTATCGCGCTGGCCACTGAGGAGGGCACCACATGCCGCAGGTTTCTGTTCAGATGGGATCGCAGGAGGATAAAGGAGATATCGTCGCAGATAGCCCTGAATATGTTGAGGCGGTTTCTGGTCAAAGAGATGGATTGACATAACAGTGCCGTCGCATGTAAAATCATCCATTCTAACATTGAAAAGGGTTGTTATGAATGATAGCAAACCCGTAAGGGCATTTCTGGCGATAGAACTTCCACCTGATATAAAAGATCTGATAGAAGATATTAAAGAAAGGCTGATGCCGGCGCTGAAAGGGATAAGGTGGGCCAGACCGGAAGGAATGCACCTTACACTGAAGTTTTTCGGCGATGTATCTCAGGGTGATGTGGTCTGTATTTCGGAAGTTGTCGAAAAAAACGTTATAGACATTGCCCCCATGGAACTGAATGCAGGTTTGCCGGGAGGATTTCCCAGTCTGAAGAGACCGAGGGTATTGTGGCTTGATATAGGTGGAGATACACAAAGGCTGGAGGCTCTTCAGGCAGAGATTGAAAGGGATCTGAAGGAATGCGGCTTTCCGGGAGAAAAAAGAGCATTTAAACCGCATCTTACTCTGGGAAGGGCCCGGTCACGCGGAGGATTAATCTCCGGGTCAGAAGACGTAATTACAGAAACATGGGAATCTGGTACACACCGGTTTGATGTGAGGGAGCTTATACTTTTTGAGAGTGAGCTGAAGCCCGGTGGTGCGGTATACACGAAACTTGGCACCTTTCCATTTGGAGGGCGTTAATTTTGAATCAATTTTTTCACAAGGTATGAATTTATACCGGTAAAGGGAGGTCGCTATGATATCTGATACAGACAAGGAAAGATCTGTGGAGCTGGCTATAACGCAGATAGAGAAGCAGTTTGGAAAGGGTTCCATCATGAGGCTTGGCGGGGAGGAATTTATATCGAATGTGCCCGCCATACCTACGGGTTCCATAAGTCTTGATCTTGCCCTTGGTGTAGGTGGTGTTCCTCGGGGAAGAGTTATTGAAATATTTGGTCCCGAATCAGGAGGGAAGACCACCCTTGCGCTTCAGATTGTCGCGGAGGCGCAGAAGACAGGCGGCCTCGCGGCGTTTGTGGACGCGGAACACGCGCTGGACGTGACTTATGCCAGAAATATTGGTGTGAATACGGATGACCTTCTCATATCTCAGCCTGATACGGGAGAACAGGCGCTTGAGATCGCCGAGGTGCTGGTTAGAAGTGGCGCGCTCGATGTCCTCGTTGTAGATTCCGTTGCCGCCCTGGTGCCGCGTTCAGAGCTTGAAGGAGACATGGGAGACGCGCAGATGGGGCTTCAGGCGAGACTGATGTCACAGGCTCTCAGGAAGCTCACTGGGGCGATAGGCAAGACAATGACTACTGTTATTTTTATCAACCAGTTGCGTATGAAGATAGGGGTATTCTTTGGTAATCCAGAGACAACGACCGGGGGGAACGCCCTCAAATTCTATTCAACCATGCGCCTCGATATACGCAAGATCTCCGCGATAAAGCAGGGGCAGGATGTGATAGGAAACAGGGTACGGGTCAAGGTGGTAAAAAACAAAGTTGCTCCTCCATTCAGGCAGACAGAGTTTGATATTATCTTCGGAGAGGGTATCTCGAAGGAAGGAGACCTCCTTGACCTGGCGGCCGACAACGAAATTGTTGATAAAGCAGGTGCCTGGTATTCGTACGTAGGAGAAAGGATAGGACAGGGCAGGGAAAACACCAAACAGTTTTTGAAGGATAATCCCGATATAACAACCAAAATAATGAATGAAGTCTGCCAGAAATTCGGCCTGAAAAAGGGCAAGGTAGAGGAAAAAGAATAGTGGACGACGATCCTTTGTATGAGAAGGCAAAGCAGAAGGCGCTGCGATATCTTTTATACAGGGGGAGAAGCATAAAAGAAGTGCAGACCAAGCTTGCGGAAAAGGGTTTCGGCGATGCTGTAATCAAGAAGGTTGTTGACAGGTTTACCGATCTTAGGTATCTCGACGATGAAAATTTTGCAAGGCAGTGGGCAAAAAGCCTCGCCGTCAGCAGGTTGTGGGGTGACAGAAAAATAGAGATAAGCCTTTTCGAGAAAGGAATCTCCCGTGATTTTATAAAAGAGGCTATTGCCGAGGCAAGGGAGGAAAAAGACGAAAGGCGCGCCATAGAGGAACTTGTTGAGAAGAGACTTCGCAGGGAATCCGAATGCGAGGTTTTTTCATATAAAGGCAAGCGAAGAGTGACTCAAAGCCTCGCGGGCAGGGGATTTCCAGTGGGGCTTATACTGGATATCCTGAAAGAGATGGGAGACATATATGATGACGGGATGGATGATTCCCGCTCCGGCGGACACAGTGGAGATAAAGGAGATATAAGGTAATGACGGGCAGTGAGATCAGAGAAAAATTTCTTGAATATTTTAAAGAACGGGGCCACGCGGTTGTGCCCAGTTCATCGCTTATCCCGAAAGAGGACCCGACATTGCTTTTTACAAACGCAGGAATGGTTCAATTCAAGAGCCTTTTTCTGGGTCAGGAGAAGCGCAGCTATACGAGAGCAGCCACATCTCAGAAGTGTGTCAGGGCCGGGGGAAAGCACAATGACCTCGAAAACGTTGGATTTACCGCTCGCCACCACACATTCTTTGAAATGCTTGGAAACTTTTCCTTTGGTGACTACTTCAAGGATGAAGCCATAACATGGGGATGGGAATTTCTTACGGATGTTATGGGTCTTCCCGAAGACAGGCTGTGGGTGAGTGTCTTCAGGGATGATGACGAGGCCTTTGAGATATGGAACAAAAAGATAGGGGTGCCGGCTGAACGCATCGTGCGTATGGGGGAAAAGGACAACTTCTGGATGATGGGCGATACCGGCCCATGCGGTCCCTGCTCGGAGATATATTATGATTTGGGTGAAGGTGTGGGATGCGGAAGGCCCGAATGCAGCCTGGAATGTGACTGCGGCCGCTATGTGGAGATATGGAACCTTGTATTTACACAGTATGACAGAGACGAATCGGGGACGTTGACGCCCCTGCCGAGACCCAACATAGATACAGGTATGGGGCTTGAGCGGCTGGCGTCTGTTATGCAGGGAGTGGTCAGCAACTATGATTGCGATCTCTTCAGGAACATTATACTGCACATTGAAGGTGTAACAGGCAAAAAATATAAAGATAACGAAGAAGACGACATATCTATCAGGGTTATCGCCGATCACTGCAGGGCCATAACCTTTCTTATAAGTGACGGGGTTCTTCCGAGTAACGAGGGGAGGGGATATGTTCTTCGCAGGATACTGAGAAGGGCCGCCCGGCATGGAAAGCTTCTCGGTCTTGACAAGCCCTTCCTGCATGACATGGTTCCCGTGGTTATCGCAGAATTGAAGGACTTCTATCCGGAACTTCTTGACAAAGAATCATACGTGAGGAAGGTGGTTATTAATGAGGAACAACGCTTCATGGAAACCCTCGATACCGGTCTGCGGATATTAAATGACGAGATAGAATCCCTGGGGAAAAGGGGAGAGAATGTAATCCCCGGCGAGATAGTATTCAAACTCTACGATACCTTTGGCTTTCCTACCGATCTTACAGGGGACGCCGCGAGAGTGCGTGGCATTTCTCTCGATATGGAGGGTTTTGAAAGATCCATGGAAGCCCAGAGAGAAAAGGCGAGAGAGGCTTGGAAGGGCAGTGGTGAGGAAGCAGTTGCCGCGGTTTACCGGGAACTTTCCATGGATGGAATAAAAACGGAGTTTGTCGGTTATGAAGGGAATACCGAGGCCACGGCGCGGATAGTTGCTATTCTTAAGGACAATAAACGAGCGGATGCCCTTGCTGAGGGGGAACGAGGCGAGATATTTGTTGAAAAGACTCCCTTCTATGGCGAAATCGGGGGGCAGATTGGGGATGTAGGGGTCATTGAAGCAGGATCGACACTTTTTGACGTGTGGGATACCCAGAAACCCCTGGATGACCTGTTTACCCACATCGGAAAAGTCAAGAGAGGAACATTAAGTGTCGGAGATACCGTTGACTTGAAGACGGACGAGGGGATACGCAGGGCCATCGAGGCAAACCACTCTGGAACCCATGTTCTCCAGGCCGCGCTGAAAAGGGTGTTGGGGGATCATGTCAAGCAGTCCGGTTCCCTTGTCAACGCGGAGAGACTCCGTTTCGATTTCACCCATTTCGCGAAGATCGAAGACGACGAAATCGAAGAGGCTGAGCGTATCGCCAATACCTACATCAGAAGCAATATGCCGGTTGATACCCGGGTTCTTGGGCGGGAGGAAGCAGTGAAGACCGGCGCGACGGCCGTCTTTGACGAGAAATATGGTGAGACCGTCCGTGTTGTACGAATGGGGGACTGTAGCATGGAACTGTGCGGCGGGACCCATGTTCTCAGGACAGGAGATATCGGTTTTCTGAAGGTAGTAGGTGAATCGTCAATCGCCGCCGGTGTTAGAAGGATCGAGGCAGTGACCGGTGTAGGGGCTGTCAAATATGTCCAGACGGTGGAAAAGGAACTGAAAAGCTCAGCCCGGCTAGTCAAGACGGTTCCCCTGGAGCTGAGCAAAAGGTTGGAAAAATTGCTGAAAACCCAGAGAGACCTTGAGAAGGAGATCGATACTCTAAAGGGGAAACTGGCGGCGAAAGATTCTTCTGACCTCCTTGATAAAATAAAAGAAATAAATGGAATTAGACTACTTGCAACCTCCGTTGATGTTCCCGATGTGAAGACCCTTCGTGATTTTGGAGATAAGTTGAGAGACAGAATTCCCTCCGGTGTTATGCTGCTGGGAAGCAGGGTCGGGGATAAGGCCATGCTTCTGTGTATGGTGACGAAGGATCTTACAAACCGCTATAACGCGGGAGAGATAATCAGAGAAATAGCGCCGATTGTGGGGGGAAGCGGAGGCGGTCGTCCCGACATGGCCCAGGCCGGCGGATCCAAACCTGAGAAACTGGAAGAGGCACTTGGCAGGATGGAAGAGATCCTGCTCAGAGGCTGAAGACAGTTTTCTGACGCACAGGAGAAATAAAAAAGGGGAAATATGGATTTTGGAGCCATTTTATATGAGATAAGTGGCGATATCGCTGTTATAAAGCTGGATCGTCCTGAAAAGAAAAATGCCATATCTCTTGAGCTTTCAGAGGAAGTTGGCAAGGCGATCGACCTCGCTAATGCGGACGATAGCATACGTTTTATCGTTCTTACTGGTATCGGTAATGTATTTTCCTCGGGGGCGGATTTCAGTGATCCGTTGAAGACCATTGAGATGATCCGGAGAGAATTTGACGTCAAGTCTGGAGAATCTCCTGTACTGAAACTTATCAATTCACCCAAGCCCACTATCGCTGCGGTGAATGGATATGCCCTTGGACATGGCGCTGAGTACGCGGTTATGTGTGATATTATAATCATGTCCGACAGGGCCGAGATCGGATTCATCGGGCCGATTCGAGGTGTCACCTGTCCTTACGCGATGATAAGACTTGCCGATGAGATTGGAAGGGCCAGGGCAAAGGAACTGATTATGACCTGTAAACGCATATCCGCAGCAGAGGCATTGAGAATAGGTCTTGTCAATCAGGTAGTGCAACATGACGGACTTATGGATGCAGTTATAGACATGGTCGCCAGGTTGCGCAAAGCAAGTCCTCTGGCGATTCGATACACAAAGAAGGTGATAAACCGCAATCTGGAAGGGTATGAATTAAGTGCCGATATCTTTGAAGAGATTATAAAAAGCGAAGATGCCATTGAGGGTGCCATGGCTTTTCTCGAAAAGAGAGAACCCGACTGGAACAGTTAGTCGTAATACATTCCCGGGAAGCTACACTATCTGTATTTTTATTGTATGGACATAGGAGGTGTCTGTATGGCCAAATTTTTTGCTGATTATGAAAGCTTTAGAAGCGCGGATGGTTTGAAGATCTTTTACAGAAGATATCAGGCCGATTCTGAGAAGGCACGGATGGTGATTGCCCATGGATTGGGTGAACATTCCGGGCGCTGTGACAATGTTGTTGAAAGGCTCCTTCCCCTCGGCATAAGCGTATGGGCGCCGGATCACAGAGGGCATGGACAGAGCGATGGTCGCAGGGGCCATGTATCTTCCTTTTCCCAGTATGTGGAAGACCTTCGCAAACTTGTTGAAATTGCCAGGGATGGAATGGCCGGAGGTGTAAAGATTTTTCTTCTGGGGCATAGTCTGGGAGGACTTATCGCACTGCGGTTTGCCGCCGGTTTTCCGGAAATGATAGATGGCGTGATCATCTCTTCCCCATCGCTTGGTGTAACTGTGGATGTACCTGCCGTCAAGGCATTTGCCGGCAAAATTATGTCTACCATCTGGCCGACTCTGAGTCTTTCCAATGAACTGGATGCATCAAAGCTCAGCCATGATGAAGGTGTGGTTCGCGCATATATAGATGATCCTCTCGTTCATGATCAGGTGACCGCCCGCTGGTTTACCGAGTTCCTGTCGGCCATGGAAGCCGCGAACCGATCGGCCCCGGAGATGAAGATTCCTCTGCTGATGCAGCTTGCGGGTGATGATCACCTTACGAATGTGGATACATCGGCAAGTTTCTTTAAAGCCTTAAGCTCGGTGGACAAGACTCTTTACGTCTACGATGGCCTCTACCACGAGATATACAATGAGAGAGATGAACAGAAAAAACAGGTATTAGATGATCTCGACACCTGGCTCCTGAAACATATTTAATAGAAGAGGTGTCTAAAAATGGCGGAATATGTTGGCGCTGTGGATCAGGGAACAACCAGCACCCGATTTATTATCTTTGACCGCAGCGGGAAGATTGTCGGGCTCGATCAGAAGGAACACAGACAGATCTTTCCCAAACCCGGGTGGGTGGAGCATGATCCACTTGAGATATGGAGAAATACCGGGTATGTTATCCGTGGCGCACTGAGCAAGTCCGGGATTTCTGGAGTGGATCTGGCTGCAATCGGCGTTACAAACCAGCGTGAGACCACGGTGGTTTGGGACAGGGAAACGGGCAAACCATACACTAACGCCATTGTCTGGCAGTGTACACGCACGGGGGAGATTTGCCGTGAACTGACCGGGGACGGAGGTCAGGACAGATTCCGCGAAAAGACCGGCCTGCCCATAGCCACCTATTTTTCAGGGCCGAAGATCAAATGGATACTGGACAATATTCCCGGTGTGCGGGAAGACGTCCTCAAGGGTAAGGCCCTCTTCGGCACCATGGAGAGCTGGGTAATCTGGTGGCTCACCGGCGGGCCTGACGGCGGCATCCATGTAACCGATGTTACCAATGCCAGCCGCACCATGCTTATGGATCTGAATACCCTCGAGTGGGACGATGATATACTGAATATCCTGGACATACCACGACAAATGCTGCCGGTAATTGTTCCGTCCAGCGACGGAAATTCTCGTGGGGTTACATCCGTGGGCGGACCCTTAGGAGCGTGTGTTCCGGTATGCGGTGCCTTGGGAGACCAGCAGGCCGCTCTTGTGGGACAGACCTGTTTTGAAAAGGGAGAAGCCAAGAATACGTACGGAACCGGCTGTTTTCTGCTGCTCAACACAGGTACAACGCCCGTTCGTTCCAGCCAGGGCCTGATTACCACGCTGGCCTATCAGATAAATGATGACAAACCCGTTTATTGTCTTGAAGGCTCCATCGCGATTGCCGGGGCCCTTGTGCAGTGGCTGAGAGATAATCTTGGTCTGATATCCAGTTCGTCAGAGATCGAGGCACTGGCCGGCACTGTTGAAGACAACGGCGGGGTTTATTTCGTTCCCGCGTTTTCCGGACTCTTTGCTCCATACTGGTGCAGTGACGCGAGAGGCATAATAGCGGGTCTGACACAGTACGCGAACAAGGGTCACATTGCCAGGGCAGTGCTGGAAGCCAACGCATATCAGACAAAAGATATAGTCGAAGCCATGAACAGGGATTCCGGTGTGGATCTGTCCGCGCTCAAGGTGGACGGCGGTATGGTGCACAATGAAATGCTTATGCAGTTTGTGGCGGATATGCTGGATGTCCCTGTTATCAGGCCTGTAGTTTCGGAGACGACGGCTCTGGGCGCCGCCTATGCCGCAGGACTTGCGGTAGGCTTCTGGTCCAATCTTGGCGAGCTGAAACAGAACTGGTCCGAAGAGAAGAGATGGCTGTCTGTCATGGCACAAAAAGACAGGGAAGAAAAATATCACAACTGGCAGAAGGCAGTGCAAAAGACATTTGGATGGATTGAAAAGGACGGAACAGAATAAGGGAAACCTCAATCTTGACAGTTTCGCAAAAAGTCGGGGTTTTTGCCGTTTTGTCATTCCCGACCTGATCGGGAATCCATAACTGCTTGTAATTGCTGGATTCCCGCTTACGCGGGAATGACAGATTAGTGAGTTTTTGACTTTTTACGAGTTTGTCAATCCTTCCACATAGACAAAAAAATCCCCCGTCTTTGCATAAGACGGGGGATTTTTCTTACAGCTTATATAAGGAGGGAAATTCTTCCTATTCTTTTTTCATACAGATGCGCGCTTCTCCGTAGAGTCTCCAGATACACAGGAATATAGCCAGTATGAAAAGACCTAACATGAAACTGGGTTCAGTATTAAGCTGGGCATCAATCCAGCGACCGGCATAGAGGAAGCTAAACGAGGATACAACGATAACAAACCCCCATACACTTATGTTTAATATTTGAGAGAGATTTGACCTCAGGTTCATTGAATGGTGTGTGATCATCATGACTGTGTCCTCCTTTCTTAACCTATCCCCCGTGCAAAGAGCGGGGGTATAAGGATTAACCTACCAGTGTCTTGAGTGCATTTACGACAGGCGCCGTGAAGAGCGCTATGAGCACCGCGTAGAGCGCGAAAGAGCCGACGGCTTCACTGAGATACAACCTGGAATATTTCTGTTTCAGGGATGTGATGATCAGGCCTCCGACTATCAGACATCCGAGATGGAACCAGGGGAAACTTCCCAAGCCGCTTGCCGCATACTCTGCGTATCCGAATGAAGCAGTTATCAGCACCACAAAAACCGCCAGTGTCAATGTTTGGAATATTCTTTTCATGATTTGTGTCCTCCTTTTGTTATTGTCTTTTGCCTTTTAGTAATGGAATAACCGTGCCAGTTCCCGGGTTTCGGGATAAAATAATTGTAACACGCTTAGTATATTGATGTTATTACAAAAGACCGGATGAGGGAATATGGTGCAAAGGTATAAGAGATACGCGATTGATTAAAAGAAACGTACAACCGGTTGAATGAAATGTTTAGAAATAACGGGGAAGAGGAATAGGGGGTCAGGCTTTCCTTATTGTCGTTATTTGGTCCATTCCCCATCCCAGAGCAATTTGGTGAATTCTTGATAAGGCACAATATAAATACCTTCGTCGGTCTTCCTCATCCTTTTTTCAAGACAAACGATGATCAGCGATTTTACCTCAGGGAAATCTTTTTTAAAATTGACAAGTCCACTGATATCCCGGGAGGTGATTTTTGACTTGCCCTTTGCTTCAATGGCGACGGTACCCGGCCCCAGTATAAAATCGACTTCGATGCCGCTGGAAAGTCGCCAGTATGAAAGTTCATAGAACAATTCACTGTATTTTGCGTGAACCGACAGTTCATGAAAGAGCCAGTTTTCAAAGGCTTTGCCAAACAGTTCCGATCCGGGCTTGATGACTCCACGCCTTGTTAGATGGTTGACCACGCCGAGATCCCGAAAATAGAATTTCGGCGCCTGGATCGTGCGGCGCTTGGGCCGTAATGTGAAGGCCGGCAGGAAGGCGCCCATCAAGGTATCGATCAGGATGCCATAATGGTCCCGGACCGCGGAAACTGAGACCCCCGTTTCTCGTGCAATGTTGGACATGTTCAGAATTTCCGTGTCCCCGATGGCTGCCACCCTGAGAAAGTCGGAAAATATTGGAAGACGGCGCGTCAGACCCTCTTCCAGAATTTCTTCACGCAAGTAATCATCCACATAGGCACGGAGTGCCAGGGCAGGGTTTTCGGCCCCATAATGATCCGGAAGCGGGCCGGTGTTGACGAAATGCTCAAGGGAAAAATCAGCGCCAAGTTCTTGTGCCACCAGACCGAAGAGTTCGTAGCGAATCGCGCGGCCGCCCAATAAGTTTGCATGCCCCCGTCTGACTTTTCTCGCACTGGAGCCGCACAATGCAAAAACGCGTTGCCATTCCTGAATCATGTAATGGATTTCATCTAAAAGTACAGGGACTTTCTGAATTTCGTCGATCACAATCAATTGTTCATGTGAAAGCGCTGCCACTTCTTCCCTTAAGAGCGACGGCTCCTTTGCGTATCGCATGAGTTCATCGGTTTTAAGGAGATCAATTCGCAGGGCATCGGGGTAGCATGCCTTTAACAACGTTGTTTTACCGGTCTGGCGTGCCCCCCAGAGGAAAAAGCTCTGCTTTGGTTTTTCAGGTAATCGAAGATTTCTGTTGTACATTTCTCAGCCTCGCAACAAAATACATGTATATTGATGGTCGATATGCAAAATGACACGATTATTTGATGGTGTCAAGGAAAAAAGGGGACAGGAGACGGGAGACGGGAGATGGAAAGGATAAAGCCCTTACGGGTAAATTTCAAACAAGGAGTTTAGGCGTGAGCCTTTTATGTGGAAGATTAGGAGGGAAGAGGATTAGAGGGGGTCTGGGAAAATTGGACAGGTGCATAAGTGGTAAAGTTGCTCTATAATGAGTTTCAGGAGGATAAGTATATGAGCAAAAGACCAAGAAGAAATCATGCACCGGCATTCAAGGCAAAAGTGGCATTAGATGCCCTGAAAGAAGACCAGACGACAGTAGAGCTTGCTGAGCGTTATCAAGTTCATCCGAATCAGATTACAGTGTGGAAGAAGCAGCTTTTGGAGTATGCATCAGACGTGTTCAGCAAGAATCATAAGATTGACCAAGGTCCAGATGTAAAAGATCTTCACGCCAAGATCGGCCAACTGTCGATGGAGAATGATTTTTTATCAAGCGCGCTCGGTCGCATCGGCGATGCGAGCGCAAAGCGATGATCGACAAAGAGGATGAACTATCAGTGACACGTCAGTGCGAGCTTCTGGAGTTTTCCAGATCGGGATTCTATTACACGCCTGTACCTGTCAGTGCGAAGGATATGGAACTTATGCGCCAGATTGATGAGATTCATCTTATGTATCCCTTCTATGGCAGCAGAAAAATACGCACGGAACTCTGGTATCTGGGTTATGACGCAGGACGAGACAAAGTGCGTCGTTTAATGCGCTTGATGGGCATAGAGGCGCTCTATGTCAAGCCACGTCTCTCATCGGCACATCCCGGGCACAAGAAATACCCCTATCTTCTTCGGGGCCTTGAGATTACCGGGGCAAACCATGTATGGGCTACCGATATCACCTATATCCCCAAGACGAGAGGATTTTGTTACCTGGTAGCTATCATGGACTGGGCAAGCCGGATGGTGCTTTCCTGGCGCCTGTCAAACACACTGGACAGTGCCTTCTGTGTAGATGCCTTGGAAGAAGCTCTCTCCACATATGGTTGCCCTGATATATTCAACACAGATCAAGGCAGTCAATTCACATCAGAGGCGTTCACGAACGTCCTTCATGCTCACAGCATTTCTATCAGTATGGACGGTAAGGGCCGCTGGATGGACAATGTCTTTATCGAGCGACTATGGAAAAGCGTCAAGTACGAAGATATTTATCTGAAGGCATATGCTTCAATGGCGGAGGTGAAAAGTGGGCTTGCCACTTACTTTGAGTTCTACAATGAAAAAAAATGGCACCATACATTTGACAAGAAGACCCCGTCTATGGTTTATTACGATTCACTACCGCAGAAACAGGTTGCGGCATGAACATTAACCCAGGGCAATTTCCCACTTATAAACCCCTGTTTCCTGTCCTAACAAACCAGGCCACCTCAGTTTAGAATATGGAGACGGGAGTTCAAGGGAGGTGGATCCGATGGTTTTTTCTGTTTGCCTGTCAAAGAACTTTGTGTTAGAGCGCATTGGAGATGTCCTCACTTTCTGTTTTTGCGCGTTGAGCAGATAATTTAAGGGAACGAAAATATCTGTAAGACTCCCCATAGATCATTAAAAAGGAGAGGGAATGACCGAAAACCCCCAAACCGCATCAGGGACAAATATCCTTGTGGTCGATGATGATCAGGATTTTCGCTGGGCAATGAGCAACGTTCTTGAGTCTGCCGGATATCAAGTCTGCGAGGCGGAAAACGGAAGGGCCGCCCTGAAAACACTGGAAAAGGATATTCCAAACCTGATTTTATTAGATTATCGAATGCCCGGAGAGACAGGATTGCAGGTTGCGCCGAAAATACAAAAAGAAGTTCCGGGAGTTCCCATTATCATGATTACCGCTCACGCAGACGTGGAATCCGCCGTTAATGCCATGAAGATGGGCGCATACGACTACATCTCAAAACCAGTCGATAACAATGATCTTATCTTTACAATCAAACGGGCGCTGGAAAAACAGGGGCTTACCCGGGAAATCAAACATTTAAGAAAAGTCTTGGAAAAGGGAGACTCGCTTCATGAGTTGATGGGGGATAGCAAACAAGTCAATAAACTGATTGACCTGATAAAAAAGGTGGCTCCCACCCCGTATAGCGTTTTGATAGAAGGAGAAAGCGGTACAGGCAAGGAACTTGTGGCCCGTGCCATCCACGATTTGAGTAAGGTAAGTGAAGGACCCTTTGTAGCAATAGACTGTGGTGCCATTCCTGAAACCCTGATAGAAAGTGAACTGTTTGGCTATATGAAGGGAGCCTTTACTGGCGCCCATTCAAACAAGCCCGGCCAGTTGGAGCTGGCTGAAGGAGGCACGATATTTTTGGATGAGGTGGGAAACCTTCCCTATCCCGCCCAGCAAAAGCTTCTTCGCGTCATGCAGGAAAAGTACGTACAAAGATTGGGTGCAAAAAAACCAATTGCTGTTAATATTCGAATTGTCGCAGCAACCAACGCATTCCTGAAAGAGGACATAGAAAAAGGCGGATTCCGCTCCGATCTGTACTATCGATTGGATGAATTTTCCATCAAAATACCCCCCCTGAGGAAAAGAGATGATATCCCATACCTGGCGAAAAAATTTCTATGTGAAGCTGCTGAAGAACTCCAGAAGAATGATCCCGGATTTTCCGAAGAGGCCTATAAGGCTCTAACTGCCTATAGCTGGCCGGGGAACGTCCGTGAATTGAGGAATGTAATCCGCCAGGCGGCCATTCTCTGCGAGGACAGTGCTGGCATAACGTTGGACTGTTTGGGGTTCGACGACGATATTACGCAAAACCGGTCCGAAATGGACCCCGATTTGAGCGTCCTAATTCATGGCGAAGATTCATTGAAGGAAACGCTCAAACACCATGCCGATATAAGTGAAAAAAATATGATAAATCAGGCACTAAAAGAATCTGAAGGAAACAAGAGCAAGGCAGCCCGCAAACTGCGCGTCGACTACAAAACCCTCCTCAGAAAGATAAAAGCCCATCAGATTGAATAGTGGACAGGGGTCTCTACCCCCTGCCCACTAACCCCTGCCCCCTGAACTATGGCACGCATGCCCCAATTGGGGCTCCGATGCCATACCATTAAGATACCATCCAGCCTGCCACTTAAAACATACTCTTAAAATAATTAATCAATTCAGCATGATAAAAAGAACGCATCGCTGGCACGCTGTGTGCAATAACACAAGTCAGGTGTGAGCAACATCACTAATTAGGTGTTGAGCAGTTCACGCAAAAAATCCATAACGAAAGGAGGTGAAAAAATTATGGCAGTTGAGAAAAATATGGCATCTTCGAGTCTGGTCGAGGT
>Ga0208905_1000594_pt1 | contig 18209 bp, 33 predicted proteins | sample AntAceMetag02UKS_FD_184776 | JGI IMG/M metagenome (GOLD analysis project Ga0208905, IMG submission 184776) | Saline lake microbial communities from Ace Lake, Antarctica - Antarctic Ace Lake Metagenome 02UKS (SPAdes) (version 2) | ecosystem: Environmental > Aquatic > Non-marine Saline and... | reverse complement strand
TATATAATGCGAATTATATAAAAAGTAGGTCCACTAACAAAATACGACAGAAAATGTATGGACCTAATCCTTATGGCGATGGGACCCAATCAGAATTGATATGGGACCTAAGACAAACTTATGCAGAGATCATCTCACAAATTCTTAGAAACATTGCAGATTCACGAGGGCAAGAAGAATTTGTTACATGGTTTAATTTAATGGATGATCAATTATATGTAGAGATTAATCAGAAACTTACACCAAAAGAAAGAGAAAAATATAAAGAGATTAAAAATAAAACCTTATCTATTCTAAACAAATATCCTATTGCTTATAAAAATAATCAATCAAAAACAAATGAAAGATATGAGATTAAACAAGCATTAAAGGAAATGGAAATGTGGTTAAGAGATATGATGGAATCACATAAGATGTTTGGATCTAAAGAGGAGGTAAATCTAGATTAATGGATCTTCCTTATATTGATAATGCTTTATCAAAGTACATTCCTAAATGGAAAAATGATGTGTTAAATAAAGATAGAGATAAAGTTTTCATAATTGATGGGAGAGAAGGGGGAGGAAAATCTACCCTAGCTACACAACTTGCTTTACATCTTGATCCTAACTTTAATATAGATAAAATTGCTTTTAATGGAGATGATTTTATGGTTAAGATTAAAGATCCAAGTAGAAAGAAGGGGGATTGTATTGTATTGGATGAGGCATTTCTAGCAGCCAATAGTAGGAGTGTTATGAGTTCTATGAATAAAGCTATTGTTGGATTAACAACTGAAATGAGGCAACTTAATTTATTTGTTATAATTGTTCTTCCTTCTTTCTTTGATTTAGATAGAACTTTAGGAATATGGAGATCAGATATTCTAATTCATACTTATTTTGATAAGAGGGGAAACAGAGGGAGATATATTGTATTTAATTATGCTAAGAAGAAATTACTACATTTAAAGGGAAAGAAGTTTTATAGTTATGGTTGTGTGAAAACTGGATTACCTGCAATGAGATTTAATAAAGGTTATACTATTAATGAGTTAGAATATAGAAAGAAGAAAGCAGAAGCATTTAGATTAAAGAAAGATTTTAAAAAATCAGATGAGAAATTAATGAAAGATAAAGTATTATTAATCAAAGCATTGCAAAAACAAGGATTAACCTATGAAAAGATTGGAGAAGAGTTAGGAATACACTCTGATAGTGTCAAAAAGTTAGTGTATAGGTGGGGGGTTAAGAGTGGACTGGAAGAGGGGACCAATATTAATAATATCTCATTAAATGAGAATAATTTAACCCAAACCAATGGAGATAACTAGAAAAGATATTTTTATTGTATTAGGGGTAATATGTATAGGATTAGTTATATTAAATCAATATGTTTCTATTATATATAAGGCAGAACTAGTATTCAAACCATGTGAGTTATGTAAAGATCAACACCCAGAGTATGGGATCTGTTTTAAAGATAGCTATATAGATAACTGGATGTACCAATATATTAATACCACTAATCTTTCTTCAGTCTTTCTTTCAGCCAAGGCCTAAACATAAACCAGTAGACTGCTACTGCACCCATGATATAACCAATATAACTAGGGACATTCATTATTTCCATTATAATTTTACCTTGTGCAATCCATAAAGTAATTCATAGATGCATCCTAACATATAGGCATTAGCCATTGTTAAAATAAATAGTATAAGTTTAAATTCTAGTGGGATCATTGTATTTTAATTGTCATATAACATATAGTATGTGATGGTTTAGTTTTTATTTAAGTTTAATTTAGTCTGTGATAATGTCATATTTAGTGGCTTTTTTAACCAAGCATACATCTTATTTATTAAATATTCCCCTCCCCTATGGCTTCTTATAATTATTCTTATTTCTGATTTTGCTTTTTCATATCCAATTTTTTCATATTTCCTTCTCCATTTGTTATTTAATTTATCTTCAGCTCCATCCTAAAACAAATCCTCATAAGATTTAAGTGCATCCATTGGTCTTGCTCTTGTATAGACATTTGTAGTAGAAATATTACTATGCCCCATTAACATTTGAATATGAGATAAAGGCATACCATTTTCTATTAATCTTGTTGCAAAACCATGTCTTAAACTATGGAAAGAGTATTCTGGGTTTAACTTAGCTTTCTTAACACAAGTTGTAAAATTCCTTTGTAATGATCTAATAGTTTTCTTAATAGGAAGAAGATCCTTCATATATGGTTTCCAAGTCTTAGGTAATGGAACAGTTCTATCTTTATCTCCTTTTCCAGAAAGAACTTGTATAAAATTAGCTTGTATCTGCTCTGGTTGAAGGTTTTTACATTCAGAAACTCTTAATCCAGATTCATAAGCTAAGAGAAAAGCAATCTTTGCTTCTGTATTCTTTTTCCTTAGTTTACTGACTAATAACTTGAATTCTTCTTCTTTTATTGACTTAGGTAGTTTTTGGCTCATTCTTTTAATCTCCTTATTGTTTCTTCATCACAAGCTCCAATTCCATGATAAGCATCTGACAACTCCATATATCTCTTTTGTCTTTTATCAACAATCCATTGAGGCCTATTTCTACATGATGCAACCATAAAATCTCTTCTTGCTTGTTCATACGCTTCTCTTAATTCTTCTATCATTTTAATCTTCTCCTAACACATTTAATTCTCTTTCTAAGTTCTTTTAAATCAATTATACTACTCTTAAAATATTTCTCAATAGTTTCAAGTTCTACTTTAATATCATATATCTCTTCTTTATTCATTTCTTTTCTTATTATATTTATATAGTTTTTTACCTAATTCCCATAATATTCCAAATGGAAGAATTATGACTCCTGCTAAGCAAGTGATCCATAACATAAAATCTTCCCATATGTTTTCTGTATTTCTTTCCATTTTATATATTATTTATTACATTCATTTTATTTGATTATAAACCCTACTGGACTTTTACAAGAGCATGACCTCCAACCTCATAAGAGGAAAGTCCAGTAAGGAAAAAGAGGTGTCTATGGCTTATAGAAACTCTCTGTCATCAGGAGGTAACCAAATGACTATTATTTCTTCTTCTTCTTAATTCCTCCCATTATTATCTTTTCTACTTCTTTATCGTCAGTAATGGGATTTGATGTATCAGGCGTTTGTTTTTTAAGATGTATAAAAAATGCAAATAAAAGATAATTAAATCCTATTGATGCAAGTCTAGATATAAATGAAAATGGATCTGCAATAGCATAAGACCAAGTGGTTGCAAGACTTACAGTATTCATTACAGCCATAATTCCAAATAGATAAACTCCCATTGAATAAAACTTTGCTGGTGTTACTTCAATCATATTTCTGTTTCCTCCCTTGTAATTTTAACTTCAGTATCTGAATTTTCTCCCATTCTTTTAACTTCTCCTTCTATCTTATCTGCTATTTTCTTCATTTTCATTCCTTTAAAATGTTCAAAGATAATCCCCCTCTTCCAAGAGATATCATTTCCAACTGTAGGCCTTTTCTGCATATAAACTTTAAATGCCTCGTTTGGATCTCCAAATTTAGTTGTTGCTAACTCATCTCTGATCCAACATTTATCTTTACTTTTCTTATTCTTTTTCTTCTTCAAAACCAATAATATTATACATTTCATTTGTCATATAGTATCTTCTTTCTCCTCCCCTTGCTCTTCTTGTGTTGATAATTTTTATTTCCCCTATTTTCTCAAAACTGTTTAACTGTTTAATGATTGACTGAATATTCTTATCAATAAAAGATTGGACAGTTGAGGATGTTACAATCCCCAACTTCTCCACAATCTTTAACTCATCCATTAAACTAAAGGGATTAAGGTGTAATGTGTTTTCATTCCTTCCCCAGTTCTCTTAACTCTAAACTTTGAAAATTTAGGGTTGTCTTCTAGGTGGGCATGAAGTTCTGCAATAACAGAAGTTGGAACTCTGTATCTATTGTTATCCACTACAATATACTTGTATGGAAACTCAACATCGTTTTCTTCTTCTATTTCTGCATCAACACAAACTACTTCTAAATCTGCTATGTTTAATGTTTGCTTTGGCCCATAGGCCTTTGCTTCTTCAATTAACTTTGTCATTTTATTTTATCCTCCATTTTATTTAATTAATCTCCATATACCATCTTTGAAAGATGAGGGAGTAATTTCATTCCATTACTTGTAATTGAATATGTAACAACCCTCCATTCTTTTCTTCTAGTTATTAAATTTAATCTTTCTAATCTTTTTGCTAAATCTAATATATTTTTAAGAGAAATTCCTAAATCTATAGATAATTCAGAAGGAGTAGTTTCTGAACCTAATAAAGTATCTAAAATATAAAAATCATTCTCTCTTAGTAGTATTTTACTTGTTTCCATTTTATTTAATTTTAGTTCTCATAATCAGTATTATGCGTACCTTTTAGTTAAGGAGATGAGGCTTGTAATGCTTTTACACCACATTCCCCAGCCATGAGTATAAGTTCTGTTGCTTCCCTCTGGCTTTGTTGTACCATTTTAGTTATCATAATAATAGATATTAATGCAAACATTATAATCCCTCCCATTAAAATCCATTGAACAACCTCTGCTGTTCTATTTCTTGTTTCTTTATGTGCCTCTTCTACTAAATCAACTGCTGCATCTCTTAGATCTGAACTTGCAATCTCCATTAATAAATGGCCATTAGTCATTTCTACTTTTGGAATTGGAACTAAAACTCTTGGATCATCATCTTTTCTCTTACAAATTAATCCACGCTTTCCATTTATATCATGGAAGTGTTGAGAAGATGCACCAAAAACTCTCCTTCCATCCTTAACCTTAAGGTACTCATCTTTTCCATACTGAATAAGTCCAAAAAACTTCTGATGTTTCTTAAACCATCCTGCTTTAGTTATTTCAACTCCTTGTTTTCCATCTCCTAATCCAGTAAAAATAAAGCAAGGATATTTTAATCTTTTCTGTTTTAGCCACCATAAACATCCAATACAAAGAATTACCCCAACACCTACTGCTAAGAACCAAGTCAATCCAGAAGTTAAAACTGCTCCTGCATTGATTGCTCCAAAAGGATTAGTCGCCATTCTCTATCTCCTTCTTTAACTCCTCTACATAAACTATCTTTGCCTTATCCCATTTGACTACACATTTATCTATAATCTCCAATATCCTTGCTCTTTCTTTTAATTGTATGCCTTTAGCAAATCTTATTGGTTCTATGTTATATGTTTCCATTGTGAGTATAATTTAGTCTGTACAAGTTAGTATTATTTTATTTCCTTTTGGGGTTATTCTTAGACTTATTTCATCCCAATCTTCCTCGATTTCAAAGTAATCTCTTATAATCTCTAATAGTTCTTTCTTATTAACTTTGATTTGCATTGATTTTATGTCCATTGTTATCTGTATAAGTTGTTTTCCTTTGGGGAGATATACATACTCCATTCTTTAGTTCTATCCACTTAGGATATGATATTTGTAATCTATAATGTCTCTTCTTTCCACAAACCCTATTTTTAACCTTATGAAAACTCTTATCTATAATCTCCAATATCCTTGCTCTTTCATCATCAATTCCATCGTTATAATCTTGTACTACTATTGTCATATTAGTTTATCCCCTGCTAGTTTATCTATTTCTTCTTCCCATTTGAATTCCATTTCATTCCAAGTTAATTGATTATGCTTCCACTTAATCCACAAATTCTCTTGTATTTCTTTCAACTTCTTTATGAATTCCTTCACATCTTGAGTTAAGACTCCATCAGCTTCTAAGTTTTCTATAATCTTATCACTTAGTGTCATTCTTTATCCCCTTTTTTATCTAGAAACTTCTGGAATAGTTCTTTATTTTCATCTATAAATTCTTTAACTAAGTCTGCTTCTGTTTTTAACATTTCTACATAGTCCTCAGGTTTTCTTATTGTTATTTCTCCATCTGCCCCTCTAGATAACACTAAACCTTCATCACTTTCATCAGTCATTCTCTATCTCCTTCTTTAATAATAAATCCAACTTATTTACTGCTACATTTAAATCTCCTTTAGCCCTGAGTAGATTTTTAAACCAGATGTCATCATAGGAATCTATCATATTAACACTTATAGCCATTGCAAGGACTTTTTCTGAACTTAATAGTGTTTTATAGGTATCTTCTAGTTTTAGGAACAATTCCATATTCTTATCAATCATTTTGAAAATACCTCTTTTACTTCTTCTTCTGGAGTTTTCTTTGGTTTTTCTTGTTTCTTTTTGTGCCTCATTAATTCTTCTTCTTCTTTTAGATCTTGAAATTCTCCAAATTGTTCTGATAATCCTTTATCTTCCACAAATTGAGATTGTTGTTGTATGATTTTACCCATTCTTTCAATTTTTATAGCTAATTCATTAACATCTTCATGTAGTTTATCATTCATTAAATCATTCATTGCTTTTCTAAATACTGCAGTAACAGAATATCCAGTAGATTTAATGAAATTAAGTTCATTAGGCCTTATGTTAATACTTGTTTTAACATACTTTCCACCATAATTGTTTAATCTATCATTAATCATTTGTTTTGGGTTTATTGTTTTTTCCATCTTTTATTGTTTCTGTATATATCTTATGTATCTATATACATATGTATATAGACTATTTTCTATCTATTACATTATTATATATATTATATATATATATTTTTATATTCTTATTATATATTATAGTATATATATGTAGATAGAGGTATTTGGTATATATATTTATATAAGTGCCTCCTTTAATTTTTCTTTTAATTCTTTCTCATATCTATCAACACAACCAGAATTATCATTTAATATCATATTAATGTTCTTCTCATCACAAGCAATATAAAGTTTTAATAATGCTATTATTTCTTCATGTTTAAATACAAATTCATCTTCCCCTAACTTAACAATTCCCATTAGTTTAGTAAATAATCCTAGCTTATCTGGGTATTTATAATTCCAATTTCCTTGTTCTCTTATAAAGAATTCTGGAGAGATATTAATAGATCTATTTTTCTTCATTATCCTAACATCTCCTTTGTTAATTTCTTAATATCAGAAATCTTTGTATCATAACCTTTTAGATTGCAAATTTGTTCAAAAGAAATAGAAAATTTTAATAATCTTTCAATAACATCATTAAAATTTTCTCCTACCTCTTTTCTTTTATTCAATTCAAGCCATAAATGACCATAAATTTGAATAGTTATTTTGTCAATAGCCATAATAATACTATAATATTATAGTTTATAAATGTTTCTATAGTAATTTAAAATAGAAAAAGAGGGAGGATTTCTCCTCCCTAACAGAAAAAATGTTTAAAAATGTGCCTCTTGGTTTAGTATTTTCTCTTACCAGATAATGCTCCAATGAATAGTAGTCCTACTATTAAAGCAACTACTGCTCCAGTCCAACTTCCAAGTCCAGAAGTTGTACCTAACTCTGTTATAAAGTTAGTTGAATCAGTAAATCCTGGATTTCCAGGGACTGCTTTTGCTGCAGTTGCATTCCAACAATATCCATCTGTTGAATTAAATGCTTGTGATTCTGCAGAAGGACATTGGGCGATTGCATTACCAAATTTATTAAGTAATACTACTCCTACTCCTATCATAATCGCAAAGATTACTACTCCAAGGGCTAATGCTGGTAAAGTGGCCATCATGTTCATCTTAAGTTGTTAAGATAAACTAATATTTTCTACCAGACAATGCTCCTATGAATAATAGACCTACTGCTAATGCTACGATTGCTGCTGTCCATGATCCTAAACCTGATGTTGTACCAAGTTCTGTGATCATTGCTTGTGCAGTTGTATTTGCAGTTCCTCCAGTTGCTTGTCCAAATTTATCTAGAACTGTTACACCTACTCCAATCATTATAGCAAAAACTACAATTCCTAGTGCTAGTGCTGTTAAATTTTGTATCAATTTATTTTAAACCCCCTTTCATTTCTCAAATAGTTAAAACTAAGAATAAAACTTCATATATATATAATTAGGGCCTTGTTTAAGTGTAGAAGTGGGCCTATTGTTGATTATATCCTATCCAAAGGAATACTAATAGCATTGATCCTACTAACATTGCTATCCATCCCCAACCAACTAATCCCATATAAGCTAAAAGAATTCCTGCAATAAGTGTTCCAAAACTTGCTCCTAAGAATGCAGCAGTTGTTCCAAAACTTAACATACTTATCCAAGATACAATGTAAACCATAAATAATATTCCTACCCAGAACCATCCATTTACACTTGTATTGGCAGTCGCTAACATTGTGCTTATATCTGTTACATTTTCAAAGTTATTTGCCATTTATACTTCCCTCACTTTAAAGAATAATTTAATTACAATAAAGATTAATGAAGCCCAATACAACATCATTATTACTAATGCAACTGCAGAAGGTAATTGCATCATATCTACTATAATAGTATGGATCCAGTTACCAGTAAACACTCCTACTAACATAGAGTATATTCCTTTTGCAACACTCCAACTACTACTTAAACTTAATCCTGCATCTTGTTGTGTAACTTCTCCATCTGCAATTTGACCATCTGCACTAATGGTTGCAGTATGTAAACTTCCTCCACTTTCTATTGCTGAAGTATCTAATCCTATACTAAAGGTTTCTCCATACATCCCATTCATTGTACCTATAACTAATCCTAGTAATACAACAAATAACATTGTTAATGCTACTGTTTTTGTCCATCCTTCAAAACTTGCCATTATCTAGATTGTTTCATAAAGTGGATAACAATTCCTCCCATTGCTCCAAGTATAAGTACGATTGAAATAGGAATTGATCTGAATACTACTGCAGGAATTAATGCAATTATTGTTAATATTATCATTGCTATTGGACTTACTGTTCCAATTAACATAAATAAGAATGCAAATATTAATGCAATAAACAATCCCATATCACTTGTGAATACTGTTGTTAATGTATCTACTAATTCTGTAACAAAAGGTAATTCAGGACTAGTAGCCCTATATCCTACTGCTCTTAAGTTTCCATTCCAAGCAGAAACATTACAACTTAAAGTAGAAGTATAACCTACTGCACTATCTGAACATATCAAAGTAGAACTTGTACCAGTATCTCTATAAACTTTTAATGTAACATTCTCTGTTGCTTGACTAGGATCATTGTATATTAATGTAAATACTCCTGCAGTTGAATTATATACTAAACTATAATCTAATTGGTTTAGGTTTTCAAAACTAGAAGTACCTGAATCTGTAGAGGTAGTTAAAGTATATGAGCAAGGACTAGCAAGACATGCCATTCTTATTGGATTAGCTAAGTAAATTAATGTTCCATTTGTATGGTAAACTCCTACTCTATAATCTACATCCTCTACTTCTACTTTCATAACTGTTTGACCTTTATCATCTGTCTTAGCCATTTCTACAATTTCATATTGATCTGCGTCTGGGTACCATCTATTTAATGTAATATAAATATTATCCCATACACTATAAGCACTATCTCTAAATGTAAATAAGAAACTTGTTGAAGAGGTTGTGTTTAATAAGTAAATAGTATTATTAATAGTATTATTACTTAACCTTCTATTACTAAAAACATAGTTTCTCCTATCGCTGAATCCTGTTTTATCATATTGTATTTCTCCATAACCTACTGAATAATTATTATATACTGTTGAATTAACACACAAACATAAATTATCTATCCCAGTTAAACTTCCATTAGTTGTTACTTGGCTTGAATTTGTGATCCCATATCTAAAGTTGTAATCTACATTAACAGAAGTTACTGTGCTTCTATCTGTTGCATTTGCAAAATCCCAACACATTGCCTGACTTAATCCCCCAGTACAACTATCTCCAATGCTTAGTGCCTGAATGTTTTGTATTGTAACATTTTGTGTACTTGCATTGAATGGAAAATCATTAATATAATACAAAGCATATACTGAAACATTTGTATTTGCTGCTACTTGAGGCATTGTTAATGCTTTTCCATAACTTGCGTGAGTTCCATTACTGTTAAGTAAAGTCATAACATAAGAGGTTCCATTCCAAACTAATGTTGCATTACTTGAACTTCTATCATTTGCACTTATACTTAAATTATAATTCTCACTTACTCCTTCTATAACTTTCTTATTTAAGGTTAGTGTATCACTCTCTCCTAACTCTATTCTAAATGTTCTTGTTTCTGTTGTTCCATTTTGACCTGTAGCATCTGTAGCATTACAAGTCCAGTTGTAATCTGTTTCCCAAGCTAAGGTTTTATTAAATATTATTGCAGTATTATTCCCTGGAATAAGTTGTATCTCAGAAATCTCTGGACAAGTAAAACCATCTGGAGAGTGCATCTTAAATTTAAATCTTAATAATCCATCTGAGTAATTCCCATTATAAATAGGATTATTAATGGGAGTAAATAATACCCAACTTGAACCATTATAATATGAGGTATTAACTAAAGAGGCAGTTCTTGCAACATAAGGAATTACATATTCTGTTGAAGGATCAACACTCCAATTTAAATAAAAAATAGCAGTCTTACCTCCTGCACTACAAAAACTAAAAGCTGTACTACTATCTCCATCATACATATATCTATGTTTGTATACTCCATTATCATTAAAAGTAGGAGAAGTAGATATGGATTCATTTCCTTGTAATCCCCCTATACCAAAAGTCTGATTCTTTATTCCATTCATATAAAGAGTTACATTAGTTAAATTATAATCATCATAACCAGTACAATTTAATGCTATATTCTTTGATGTAAAGTTAGTATCATTAGCAGGAACATTTAATGTTATGTTTGGGTTATTATCTACTGGGGCTGTATAATTTCCATAAACTGGTGCAGAGTATAAAAGAGTTATTTCTGCAAGACTTAAAGTTCTATTGTAGATTGCAATCTCATCCATATATCCTTCCCAGTCATTTCCTGCATTTCCTCCTGCAGGTCTTATTCCTCCAAATAAGAATACTTCTCCTCCTCCTAAGAAATTACTATTAGCGATTGCATGATCTCCTTGTTTAACTCCATCTACATAATAACTAGCATTTGTCCCATCAGCCATTATAACAATATGCCTCCAAGTATTAGTATCAAGATCTCCAAAAACATCTACATCATCTGAACCTCCTGCACTATCTCTAAACTCTACATTTCCTGCACTTTTTCCTATTAACTCTAATCCATTTCCCCCATTTGCCCTATCATCAAAGAATATCTGGGTATTACTACTACTTGTATTAATCCACATACTTATTGCCCATGTGTTATCATTGGTTTCCATATTAGTTCTTTGCATATCATCTGTTCCCCCTGTAAAATCACAAGCTGTATCTAATTTTCCTACTGCACTTGTGGTTGTCATTCTAGCATTACTTGCAGTTAAATCTAACCCATTTCCAGTCTTATCTGAAATAACAGTTCCTGCTGTTTCATCACAATCATAATAAGCTATAAGTTGAGCATCTAATCCTGCAGTCCAGAAAGCCCATTCATCTATTCTTTCTCCATACCATTTATTTGGAATCCACTCAACATGATCTCCATTTTTAACATCTGCATACAATCCAATAAATAGATTATTCCTTTCTGGTAATTCAGTAACATCATTAAATTCTATCCAAGAATAAGATTCATCAATTCTAGTTCCTACAACTTCTCCCTCTTGATTATAAACATTAAATTCTATTTCTTCTGTAACTCTATACTTCATAGTTATTTCTCTATCAATAGGAGCCATATAATTATTAAGATCATAGGTATTTGTTCCTGTAATTGCTCCTTCCATACTCTTAAACTCATGTATCTTAATTAATGCAACTTGAATATTATTCCCAAACCCTACTTTATTTTCTAATGGTGTCATCAACTGCATCCTAACTAGAGTTTCTCCTAAACCAAAAGCATTTGTAATTGTAATTACTTGATTTTCCTTATCATAATCTTTAACATTATCCCAGTCTAATGCAGAAACAGTTCCAACTAACATTAACATTACAAACATCACTATAAATAATCTTTTAATATCCATTGTTTGCGTATTTTATTTTAGCATAAAGTATTATTCCAGATAAGATAATCATTCCAAATATGATTCCTTCAAAGTGGCCTACCATCCATTCAGAGAAGGGAAGATATAAACCTACCTCAGCAGAATAGGCACCATAAACCATATCTACTGCACTCACTATATTAGGAAGGAAGGCAATCATAAAGAACGCTAAGAGGATATACATTATCATAAATGCAGGATGGGTATCTATAAGGAAGGCACTAACTAATAATAGAATTGCATTTAATAAGAAGAGTAATACTATAACTGTATCTAAAAGTCCAAGAAACTTTCCTTTGATCTCAATAACACTATTTCCTGCAGTTGGATTAGAACCATTGATTGCTGTTCCAAACTTATCTAATGGTTCATTAACCATCTTAACTAAGATGGGAGCAAGTATAAGTAAGACTATAATCACTGTTGCAAAAGTAGATAGTTCAAAATTAAACTGGCCTTTCTTATTATCTAATATTCCTCTCATCTTTTCTTACTCCCTAATTTAATTAGATCCTTGTCCCTTATATATAATGGTTCTGTTGATACTATATTTAAAACCTTAGTCATAGGAATTCTTATTGTTTTCCCAGTAATAACTTTCAATGTGCTACACATCTTTTGTTGTTTTATTTGAAGGTTTTTATAATCTTCTTCTCTTATCCTTAATCTTCTATACTTTTTCATTATGTGTATGCTTTCATTTGTTTAAGTAAAGTAATAATATAAGTTACTATAAAGGCCATAATTGGAATAAAGATGTGTGTCCAGATCATTACAGACATAAACACTTCTACCATGTTTATTATAATTGGTTCTGCAAAGTAAAGGTTTACAAAATAGTTATAGATCATTAAACCAAAGTAGGCACTCATGGCAATTAAGGTATCTTGAAGATCCATATCCATTGTAGAAACATGTTTGATAATATTGAACATACTTCCTAATAAGTATATAAATAAAATAAAGAAGGTTAAACTAAAGAAGATAATCATAAATGCAGAAGGTTGATCATTCCCATCTGCTGTAACTAAATAGTTGAATGTGGAATATCCTGCAGAAGGTCCATTACAAATTACTACTACACTATATTCTCCCCTCTCACTATTATAAAGAGTATAGTTATAATAATTAGAATTATTTCCCATTGCTTGATTATCAACTAATGCTGTTTGGTTAGGAAAATATACAGAGAGATTACATAATGTTGCAACACTACATAGATCATTATCTGCATCAAAACAACTTACTTTTAGATCCACATACTTATCTTCTTCAAAAGTATAACTAGAAGCACTTACCATTCCAATTAACATTATACTTAATATTAAACTTAAGATTAATTTATTGTTATTCATTATATGCACGTCCCTAATGTTGCAGGGATCCCACTCATATTATATTGGATACATCCTCCAACAAAAATGTTCTTTGTAACATTTAAATTCCCATAGATGGTTATATTTCCATCTGATTGCATATCCATTACTTTTGTATCTACTGTTGTTCCAGTTGCTCCATTTCCTTCTTCTAACCAAAATTCTGTTAATGTTTTACTTCCTGTTACTGTTTTATCATAAGTACCCATTTTAATACCAAATGTTGAAGCATATTTCTTTCCTGAAGTAATAGGTCTTGAAACATAGAAGGTTCCACTTGGAGTATCTCCTGCTCCATTTACATTAGCATATTCATCTCCACTTGAAACTAATTTATAGACACTATCTAATATAACTCTTCCATCTTCTCTTATTGATAATGGAGTTATTTGATAAGTCCAAACTCCTCCTGCTGAAATTTGTCTATAAAAACTAAAGTCTACTATTCCATTACTTTCATACCATGTTCCTTTATTCCATCTTCCCTGCCCCATTACCATCTTTGAACCATAATTTACACTGTCCCCATAAGGTACTTCAGCTTGAATAATAGGAAATCTCTCAGTCCAGTTATTTACTTGTGCTGTATGACTTGTTTTAAATACTCCTCCTAATATATCTTCAAAAGTAACATTATCAGTTGTATTTAAATCTTGATCAAAAGGATTTCCACTAGCTATTCCAGTTAGCCAACTTCCATCTGTTCCTGTATGTCCTTGCCAATATAAAGAATTGTTTGCATTAACAGTTGGTGTACTACTAACTAAATGTACTGAGGTACTACTCACTCCTGAAGGAGATAAAGTTAATCCTGAAGCACTAACTAAACTCATTATCATCACTCCTATAATTAATATTAATATCCATTTCATCTTTTCTTCCTAAATAGGTTTCCTAACATCCCCCTGTTATCTGTTTCATTCTCTTGTCTAACCTTACTCTCTTGTATTGTTCCCATTAACATCTTTCTTATTCCCTCTCCTTCTGGTTGTTTAAGTGTAATAAAAGTATTAGAAAATACAATCTCTTTAATAAAAGCAAGTTGATCTTTACCAGTTATACCATATTCTTTCCAGTTCTTTAGGCACATATGAACTGCAGTCTTGGTTAAATTAAATGCTCTGTCCCTGATCTCATCATCCTTTAGTTTAGAAATTGCTACATTCTGACTACTTACTGCTAACATTAAATTAGAAATATCCCATGCTCCCTTCTCAGAGATTGCTCTATCTTGTAATGAAGGGATCTCTACCCATTCCCCATTAGAAAAAATCTTACCCATTAATCTATTTCTTATAGTTTCTACTATTAAAGTTGGATCTATCTTCTCTAGTAGATCTGCTTTATCACTTTGCATTACACTTGATGGAGGATATAACATTGGTTGTTGTATTTCTTCCTCCACATATTGTGGTTGTTCTTCCATTATCTTATTTTCCTATAAATATTTTTTAACCATCCTTTAGTTATTGGCCTTAACTCTAAGCCAGTATATTTTTTCTTCTTAGGTTTCTTTCCTTTGATTCCTTTAACTAAAGCAGTATAAGATGGAGTATAGGCATACCTTTGTTTTGATCCTACTTTACTTTTCTTAACAACTCCTCCAACCATTCCTAAAGTTGTTGGGGGAATTAGTATTGGAATAATAGGAGTTGAGGGTGTTGTAGGAATTCTTGGGCTTCTAGGAATGATAATCCTTGTTGATCCTCCACCAATATTAATTGTAGGAGTTGAAGTAATAGGAGAAGTTATAGATACTGGAGTTGTTGTTGCTCTTACATTTGATATAGATCTCATTGAAGGAGAAAGTTTAGGAGTTGAAGCATGCCTAGAAGTCATTGCAGTAGTAGTTAATCCTCCTAACATTGATAATTGAGATGTTGAAGTTGCTAAAGATAATGTTGGAGGTCTAAGTTTACCAATAGATAAGGTTGGGATCTTTGGTGCAGTAGTAGTAGTAGTAGTAGCAGTAATAGTTTTTATTTTATAAATTGAACTAGGTTTAGCTAATTTATTAGAAGAGTATGGAGTATATGTTTTTGTAGGTTTAGTTATTGAAGCATAAGGATTCTTAGTTGAAGTTATTACTGGTTTAGTTTTAGATAAAACCATAGGTTTAGTTGGACCTTTAGTTGCAAGATATGGTTTTCCTTGCCCTGCATCTGTGAAAAGATAACCTTTTTCTCCTCCAAATTCCATCCTAGCAGTATTCCATTCTGCAACTTTCATTGTTTTAGGAGTGCCTTTCCATGCAGATTTGGGGGTTGTAAAGGTATTCCTAGTAGTAAGTTTTACCTCTGTAGGGCTTCCTATGACTGATTTTGTAACAAATGTTTTGTCTAATTTAATATTCCCTGACTTAGTGAGGTGGAATTGTTTTGTGATCCCATAATTTCCCTTACCTATGGTTTCTAGTTTAACAATGCTTACTGGTTTCCCTTTATATAATCTATATTCATATGCAGTTTCAATACTTTTTCCATCTACTTTTATTGTTCTTGAATACCCATACTTACTTGTAGTATAATCTTTTAATCCAGTAGGAGATTTAACCCTTATAACTTTCTTATATCTAGATGCCTCTTTAAAGTAACTAGTACTTTCTCCAGTCTTATATATCTGTTTTTTAAAATTAGCCCCTACTCCTTTTTGTTTATATCCATACTTTGTATAATCAGTATATTGTCCAGTATCTTTAATGTTCTGAAGTTGTTGTTTTCTTAGTACTTGTTTTTGATATGTTGCCTGTTTTTGAATATTTGTTTGTTTCATTACCTTATTTGTTTTATATCCTTCATACCCTAATGCTCCTATTCCAATAGCTTGACCTGCAGTTCTAGTCCAGAACCCAGTCTTATACTCATCTGGGGTTGCTTTGTGTTCTTGTACCTTTGAAACACCCATTACCCCTCCAAGAGTAGCATAGGTTGCACCTTTTACTAAAGTAGGACTAACTGCTCCTGCTCCTTTAATTGTACTAAATGCTTGAGTAGTAGGATTAACTAATGTTGATGCCTTTGCTAATCCTAATGTTTTCCCTACTGCTCCTGCTCCTTTTAATCCTGCACCAATTAGTTTTCCCCCTCCATAAACTTCTATTCCTCCTGCAGAAATATCTTGGGCAGATAATAATGTCCTCCCTGTTTTATCAGTTTTACTCCATTCATATTGATAAGGAGTTTTACTTGGTTTAAGGTTGGGACTTCTAAAAGTAATGTTTTCTCCCTCTTGTTTAAATCTTATTCCCTTCATCCTAAGTTCATTCATACCTTCAGTATAAACCATAAACTTCTTATCTTCTGGAGCAGATTCTACTTTTTGTTTAAATAAATCTATTGACTTAACTTCTTGTTCTGCTTTTTGTTCCTTAACCTTCTGGGCAATCAATGCTTCTTTTGCATATCCATAATTAAGAGTTCCTAATATAGATCTCTTCTTTGGACCAAACCCCTGATACTCATCTGGAATTGCAGCAGACTTATAACCAAAAGGAGTTGCAAGATAACTTGCTTTAACTTTTTCTTTCCAATTTAATGTAGGTTTAATTTGTTGAGAAGAAACTTGAGCTTGGCTTGATTGAGGAGAAAGTCTTTGTTGGGGGTTAACTTGTTGTTTAACACTTAATCTTTGTTGAGCATATTGTTCTCTTTCTTGAGAAGATAATTGAGTAGGTTTTCCACCAGAATCTAAAGCATGAGTTGGAGCAGTATCTTTTGCTAATTGTTTATTACTTTTACTACTTGAAGACTTAGAAGCTTTCTTAATTGAATCCCCATAAGCATGACGTTTAGAAATTTTACCAACACTATACCCTGCTCTTTTCAACTTCTCTCTTCTGTCTGAAACTCTTTGTGCAGAACTAGAAACATTCCTTGATATTCTTCCCATACAAAAACTAGGTCCCCCCTATATTTATATAATGCGAATTATATAAAAAGTAGGTCCACTAACAAAATACGACAGAAAATGTATGGACCTAATCCTTATGGCGATGGGACCCAATCAGAATTAATATGGGACCTACGACAAACTTATGCAGAAATCATTTCTCAGATCCTTAGAAACATCGCAGATGCAAGAGGTTCTGAAGAATTTAATAACTGGTTTAACTTAATGGATGACCAGTTATATGTAGAAGTTAATCAGAAACTTACTCCAAAAGAAAGAGAGGATTATAAGAAAGTTAAGAATACTACACTCTCTGTTTTGAATAAATTCCCTATAGCTTATAAAAATAACCAAGCAAAAGGAAATGAAAGGTATGAGATTAAACAAGCATTAAAGATAATGGAAATGTGGTTAAGAGATATGATGGAAAAACATAAAATGTTTGGATCTAAAGAGGAGGTAAACCTAGATTAATGGAACTTCCTTATATTGATAATGCCTTATTAAAATACATCCCTAAATGGAAAAATGATGTATTAAATAAAGATAGAGATAAAGTTCTCATAATAGATGGAAGAGAAGGGGGAGGAAAATCAACCTTAGCTACACAACTTGCAGCACATCTTGATCCTAATTTTAATATAGATAAAGTTGCTTTTAATGGGGATGATTTTATGGAGAAGATCAAAGACCCAAGTAGAAAGAAGGGGGATTGTATTATATTAGACGAAGCGTTCCTTGCAGCTAATTCTAGGAGTGTTATGAGTTCTATGAATAAAGCTATTGTTGGATTAACAACTGAAATGAGGCAACTTAATTTATTTGTTATAATTGTTCTTCCTTCTTTCTTTGATTTAGATAGAACTTTAGGAATATG
>Ga0208905_1000593_pt1 | contig 18225 bp, 12 predicted proteins | sample AntAceMetag02UKS_FD_184776 | JGI IMG/M metagenome (GOLD analysis project Ga0208905, IMG submission 184776) | Saline lake microbial communities from Ace Lake, Antarctica - Antarctic Ace Lake Metagenome 02UKS (SPAdes) (version 2) | ecosystem: Environmental > Aquatic > Non-marine Saline and... | reverse complement strand
GCATTTGTAATGCTCTTTCGGATGATGCGCCGGAGGTTTCTTGTCTTCTGGGGATATACTTTTACCGCGATTTTTCTGAACCTGATCTACTTCATTCTCTTCACGGTTGTAATATTCTCCGCCCTGGTGGTATTATTCGGGATATCTTCCGTACTCTTGGGGAAACTCCCGGGGGAGGTAATTCTCTCCATGCCGTCTTTCTTCTTCCGGATACCGTCGTATCTTACATCCATGATGATCTTCCCATCCGGAACACCTCCCGATGGTTGGGTATATCCTCTCTCCGGCTATCTGGGAGGATTCTCTCTTCTCTTTATCTATATCTCCTGGATTTCCTATCCGATCCTCTATGGCTTTAATTCCGGTGTCATAATCTACCTGGCTTTAAGAGAGAAGGATCCCCCCGCTCATCCTCCTGTTGTTGAAAGTTGAGCTCGTGTCCGCCATAGCCTTGGCGACGGCGGATTGAATGTTGAGCGTTTATTCTTTATCTGTGTTTAACTTAGCGCCACAGGCGCTAAGTTAAAATATTGACAACATATCTTAACTGTTCTATATCTCTTGAGGTTTTTCACTGATAAGAAGTTAGTGCCTCCGGCGCAACCTCGTAGCGGTAGCCTTAAGGCTGCCACCAGTGGCGAACTAAAGGTCGTCGCTGCGAATGCTATTGAAATTTCAAAGCAGCAAATTTAATCAACTTCTATCTATAAAAAATGGTGAAGATATGAATACCGGCAAGAAACAGCATGGCGGCAAGAAGTTAGATAAAAAAATTAAGTTGGGTCATAAGGATAAATCAGAGATTCCGGATCAGACGGATGAGATGGTCAAGATCTCAAAAGCAGAACTGGATGATCTACGGAAGCAGGCCTCGGCTGATTCCGAATATCACGATAAGATGCTCAGAACCATGGCCGATATGGAGAACCTCCGCAAAAGGCTGGATCGTGATAGGAAAGATTATATTAATTATGCCAACCGGGAGATGATAAGTGACCTTCTTCCGGTCCTGGATAATTTTGATCGTGCTCTGAAGTCCGTGGAACAGACAGAAGAGTCCGCTCCCTACCTCCATGGGGTTGAGATGATCTATAAACAACTAGAAGAGCTATTAAAGAAGCAGGGAATGGAGGAGATCAAAGCTCTGGGAGAACCATTCAACCCCCATCTCCATGAGGCGGTACAGACCGAAGAGACCGATAGCTGTCCTGAAGACACGATACTTGATGTAATTCTAAAAGGATATCTCTTCCGCGGAAATATGCTCCGCCCAGCCGCCGTAAAAGTATCCCGAGAAAAAAAGCCGGGTGAAGGCGAACAACTTTAGGCACTTTAGCGCACTTTAGGCACTTTTAACTTTTATTTATATACTATGCAGCGTGATTATTATGAAATTTTAGGTGTCAATAGGCAGGCCGACGCGCTCGAGATCAAAAAGGCCTATCGTCGTCTGGCTGTTAAATATCATCCGGATAAGAATCCCGGTAACCCGGAAGCGGAAGAGAAGTTTAAGGAACTGGCCGAGGCCTTTGAGGTCTTAAGCAACGACCGCAAACGCCAGGTTTATGACCAATTTGGTCATGATGGGTTAAAAGGCCGGGGGTTCGGTTTCCATGATCCCGGGGATATTTTCCAGCAGTTTATGGGGGCGGCTTTCGGTGGTGGTATGGGCGGGGGAATATTTGGCGATATATTCGGCTTTGGCGGTCGAACCAGATCCGGGCCCATGCAGGGGGCAGGGATTGACTATGAAATGGAGATCAGCTTGGAAGAATCCGCTTTTGGAGTTGAGAAGAAGATTAAAATATTCCGCCGGGAATCTTGTCCTCATTGTGATGGAGAAGGAACGGAACCGGGGACCGATCGGACAGAGTGCGGGACCTGCCATGGCGCGGGAAGAATTCGGCAGGCCCGGCGAACGTTTCTGGGTGTCTTTACTACCGAAGCAGTCTGCCCCACCTGCCAGGGGGAGGGGAGTATCATTAAGGATCCGTGCCGGGAGTGCGGGGGGAGTCGGTCGGTTGAACGGGAGAGAGAAGTGACAGTTAAAATACCACCCGGGGTCGATGATGGCTCCGTTCTCCGGATGCGGGGCGGTGGTGAAGTTGGTACTAGAAATGGTCCCCCGGGAGATCTGAATATTTATCTGCGTGTTCTGCCCCATCCCGTATTCAAGCGTTCGGGAGACGATATTTACTGTGAGGTTCCGATCAGTTTTCCCCTGGCCGCGTTAGGCGGTGAGATCCGGGTCCCGATCTTGAAAGGTCACACTGAATTAAAGATTCCTCCCGGAACCCAGAATGGAGAGTCATTCCGTCTCCGGGGGCAGGGTATTTCTTATCTCCGTGGTTCCGGGCGGGGTGATGAGCACGTTCAGGTAGTGGTTGAAGTTCCGACCCGCCTGAATAAAGATCAGCGGGAACTGCTGAATCGCCTGGAAGAGTCATTCTCAGATCGGAACCGCCCCCTACACCACAGTTTCTCCGAAAAGTTCCACGACTTTCTTAATAAACACGGAATGGGGTAATAATCATAGTAGCTTTGCCGCTATGATTATGTTCTGAAAGATAACCGTTATCTTCCGTCGCAGTGGATTAAGTATTATGTCAAATCCATCCTTCACCATCTCCACCTTCGGATGCAAGGTTAACCAGTATGAGAGCCAGGTGATCCGGGAGCGGTTGCTGGCGTCTGGATGTCGGGAGGATTCTGATTCTCCGCATCTGGTGGTTATCAACTCCTGCGCGGTCACTGCTCGGGCGGAAGCAAAGACCAGAAAAGAGATCAGGCAGTGGCTGCGCCGGGTTCCCGGCTCCCGGATACTCCTGGTTGGCTGCGGGCTGACATATTCCGAGTTACAAAACCGCAGCTTATGGGAGATCGTGCCTCCGGCCCGCCGCGGAAAACTTCCGGACGATATCCACCGCGATGGTCCATGGCTGATCACTTTCTTCGCGGATCACAGCCGGGCTTTTGTCAAGGTTCAGGATGGCTGCGATGCGTTCTGTTCCTACTGTATCATCCCCTATCTGCGGGGAGGACCGGTGAGCCGGTCTCTGAATGAGATCGTCAGGGAGATCTCCGGCCTGGTTCAAAACGGTTACCGCGAGATTGTCCTGACCGGGATAAATATGGGGACATATGGTAAAGATCTTCCGGGATGCCGGGTGAACCTGGTTATCCTGCTGGAGAATATCCTGAAACTGAAAGGGCCTTTTCGTGTTCGGCTCAGTTCGATTGAGCCAAAAGAGATATCTCTATCCCTTATCAGGCTGATCGCGGATGAAGCTATGATATGTCCCCATCTTCACATTCCAATTCAGAGTGGTTCCGACGAAATTCTCCGGAAGATGAACCGGAATTATACTTCCGGGGAATATATTGATGTTATCCGGACTCTAAGGGAATCCTCTCCGGATATCTCGATCTCCACGGATTGCCTGGTCGGTTTCCCCGGAGAGGAAGAGGAGGATTTTCAAGCTTCTTGCCGCATGGTCCGGGAGATTGGATTCAGTAAGGTACACATCTTCCCCTACAGCCGGCGTGACGGTACGGTTGCCTCAGGATATCCCGGTGTCAATCAAGAAATTATCCGCCTCCGAGTTGATCTCCTGAAAAAGATCTCCGAGAAGACAGCCCATGAGTTCCGCCGCCGTTTTGTGGGGAGAGAAGTGGAAGTAATAATTGAGAAGAAACAGAGAAATGGTCTTTACTCCGGCCTTGACCACCATTACAACCGGGTCTATTTTTTCGGAGAAAAAATAGAGATCGGAAGCCTACGCCGGGTAAAAATAACCGGAATTGATGAATCATCCCTGAAAGGGGAGTTCGCGGCCGATTAAATCCCGGGTCAGGATATCAGGCGGCCGACAGGGCCAGGCCCAAGCTCTGTAAATATTCGGTAAACCAGGGGCTCCGCGCTTTTCGCGAGGTGTTGTAGCCGCGGTCGTTGACCGCGGATGACTAGGGATCACTGGGGCCGCGGTCAACGACCGCGGCTACAGGGCCCGAGATAGCCAGCGGCATTTACCGGGTTTACCGAATGTTTACCAAGCTCTTCCCTGCTACTCCCTCCTCGTCCATCCTATTCCTTGCTCATCCCTCCACTTCCCACACTTGACATATGAGATATTGTGTGTTAATGAATAACCAACACTTTTCAAAAATTAACAGTAGTTTTAGTCGTTGGCCGGAGAAATTGCCTGGGTAAAGGTCTCGGCTACAGAGCCAGGCCGACGATTTGTTTTACTTTTGCAACTTCAAACTTTTCCCTATCTCGGCTGAGCGGACTTTTACGAAGGCCTAAAAGCCAGGTGAAAGCGAACAACTTTTTTATCCGCCATAGCTTTAGCGACGGAGGAAGGCACTTTAGCGCACTTTAGGCACTTTAAACTTTCTCTCACTTTAGGCATTTCATAGCATATGACCTTTTACCCTCCAGAACAGATTGACCTCATCAATTCGTATAATGACATTGTCGAGGTAATATCTCAATATATCCCTCTAAAGAGGTCCGGCCGCAATTTTAAGGCGCTCTGTCCCTTCCATTCGGAGAAGACACCATCTTTTACGGTTAGTCCGGACAAACAGATTTTTCATTGTTTTGGTTGCGGCGCCGGGGGAAATGTATTCTCTTTTATTATGCGACGGGAGAATATGACCTTTCCGGAGGCCGTTCGTTATCTGGCTCGCCGGGCCAACATCGAGCTCCCGGAGTTTGATTCTCGTTCCGCCTCAAAAAAAGAACATCTCCTCAAGCTCCATGAACTGGCCGCGGGATTCTATCACTGGGGACTTACCGAGTCAAAGACCGGGGCTAAGGCTCGTGCCTACCTGGAGAATCGAGGAATTGAAGCTCGGGCGATTAAGAGTTATAACCTTGGTTATGCCCAGCCGGGGTGGGATAGTTTTCTCAAATATGCCGGGAAGAAGGGTTATAAACCCGGGATACTTCTGGAAGCAGGTTTGATTCTCGAACGATCTAAATCAGATGGATATTATGATCGGTTCCGTGATCGCCTGATCATCCCGGTCTGCGATAGTCGGGGAAGGATCATTGCTTTCGGGGCCAGGGTCTTTGATGACTCGAAACCGAAATATGTAAACTCCCCCGATACCCCATTATTCCGGAAGGGGAATGTGCTCTTTGGCATTCATCAGGCTCGGGAAGCTATCAGAGAATGCGGGGAAGTAATTCTGGGGGAGGGGTATTTTGATGTTATTAAGGCTCATCAGGAAGGGGTGAATAATATAATCTGCTCCCAGGGGACAGCGTTCACGGAGATCCAGGCCCAGGTCTTAAAACGCTATACTGACAAAGTGGTAGTTGCTTTTGATGCCGATCAGGCCGGTCTGGCCGCGGCGTTACGGGGGTTGAGTGTTTTTCTCCAGAAAGATTTCGAGGTTAGAATGGTTCTTATGCCGGACGGCCATGATCCGGATAGTTATATCCGATCTTCCGGAGTGGCGGCTTTTAAGGATCTGGTTGCCGAGAGTATACCGTTGATTGACTTCAAGCTTGAGCGACTCTGCCGGATTCACGATCTTGAGACAGATCGCGGCCGCCTGACAGTGGTCCGGGAGATGCTGGATACCATCACCCAGATAGATAGCGCGGTTCTCAAGGAGACATACGCGAAAAAATTAGCAGCCCGTCTTGGAGTGTCAGTGGGAGCGGTCTGGGAGGAATATAACAAACAAAAATCCCCTGAATTACCCCGGCCGACTCCTCGTCAGACCTCTGATATTAAGGTGAATAAATATGAGTCTCGCCTCTTGAAGTATTTATTGGAGAATGATAGAGTGCTCTCCTTAATAAAAGATGAATTGGATCCGGAAGCTTTTTCTCCTCCTCTCCAGCCTGTTGTTGAGCTGATGCTGACTTTGATTAGAAAGGGAGAGTCTCCCGGATCACAATCATTAATGACAGCTCTCAGAGAGAAGGAATCTCAGGAGATTGTGTCACGTTTGCTGTTGGAGCAGTCTTTGGATGAGATAGAGCTCGCGGAAGCGGTTGAGATAATTATTGATATCCAGAAGAAGCTGCTTCGCGCCAGGATCGCTGAATGCAGGAAGACCGTTGCCCGGAAAGATATGGCTGAAGAGGAGACTGATGCTATCATTCGGCAGAGCATGAGACTGTCCGGAGAATTAAAGGCTTTTCCGGACCGGATTCGGAAGAAGATAGAATTATGAAAAAAGCAGATAAAGATCGTCGAATAAAAAAATTAATTAAGCTGGGGACAGAGAAAGGGTTTCTTACCCCGATCGACCTGAATAAAACCTTGCCCCCTGAATTGATCAATCCGGAAGAGCATGACGCCATCAAAATATTATTACAGGGTCTGGGTGTAGAGATTCTGGATATCCCGGAGGAAGTCACTAAGGAAGCAGCAGAGAAGGAAGCTAAGGCCAAGTCCCCCACGGCTCGCTCTATCGAAATACTGGATGATCCGGTTCGTATGTACCTCCGCCAGATGGGCCAGGTTCCGTTGCTGACCCGGGAGCAGGAGGTTGAGATATCCAAGAGGATCGAGAAGGCGGAGAACCGGGTCTATTCCCTTACTCTGCGCTTCGGGGTACTTCCCCGGGAGATGATAATTACCGCCCGGCGGGTATTAAATGGGAAGGAGAGGTTTGACCGGGTGGTGGTAGAGCGGAAAGGTAAGCGTCGTGAGCGGTATCTGGTGGAGTTGCCCAAACATATTAAAGAGGTTGAGAAACTGGAGAACAAACTCAAGGCTAAGATTCAAGTTATCCGCGGTCTTCGTTATAAAGAGCTTCGCCGAAAAAATCAGGAGGCTAAGCTGACGGAACTGAAGCGTGAGATGATAAAATCGCTGAAGCAATTCCGTTTCAAGCAGGTAGTTATTGAGGGCATGTATTCGGTGCTGAGCAAGCATAATGATAAGTTGATAGAAGTTCAGTATGGACTGACCCCATTGATTGACCGGAAGAAGAAGACGAATAAGATCAAGAATCAGATTAAAAATGAGCGTCGCAAGCTCCGTAGGATGGAATTAAATATGGAGATGACCGTTGAGGTGTTCCATAATTTATTCAGCGAGTTGAGCGAAGCCCTGGTGAATGCTCGGCGAGCGAAGGGAGAGATGGTTGAGGCCAACCTGCGGCTGGTTATCAGTATCGCCAAGAAATATACTAACCGGGGACTATCTTTTCTCGACCTGATCCAGGAAGGAAATATGGGGTTGATGAAGGCGGTTGATAAGTTCGAGTATCGTCGGGGATTTAAGTTCTCAACCTATGCGACCTGGTGGATCCGGCAGGCGATTACCCGCGCTATTGCTGATCAGGCCCGGACGATCCGCATCCCGGTCCATATGATTGAGACCATAAATAAACTGATGCGGGTAACCAAGAAGCTCCTTCAGGAACGGGGGAAAGAGCCCTCGGCGGAAGAGTTGGCGGAAGAGATGGATGTCCCGATCGACAAGATACGGGATATCATAAAGATCGCCCAGCATCCGATCTCACTCCAGGCGCCGATCGGAGATAATGATGAAACTCAGTTCGGGGACTTCATTGAAGACCGGGGTGCCGAGTCCCCGGCGACCGCGACCAGTTATTCTCTCCTTAGAGAACAGATGGGGACGGTTCTGACTACTCTGACCAAACGGGAAGCCAAAGTATTGAATCTTCGTTTCGGGATTGCCGATGGATCTCCCCGTACCCTGGAAGAAGTCGGCAAGATATTCAGTGTAACCAGGGAACGTGTCCGCCAGATTGAGGCCAAGGCTCTGCGGAAGATGCGGCATCCTACCCGGTCCAGAAAACTCCAGGGCTTCCTCGACCTGGCCGATGACGATGGTCGGACCGATACTATCTGGGATCTTTAATTTCTCCCGCGGAGAAATTAAAGAGTTTTGAATGCCGCTCAAGATTTATTTCCCGGTTGAGAAATAAATATTATCCGACCGATTGAGATTTTACTCATCCCTTACTTATTCTGCACTACTGTAGATACCGGACCGAATTTGTAGCCGTGGTCGCTGACCGCGGTCCTGGTGTGCGCGGTCGACGACCGCGCCTACAGGGTCCCACCGGGCGAAGTTGTAGCCGTGGTCGCTGACCACGGAAACTGGGGTTGAAATCAACAATCTCATTGTTCGACGGGTGTCCCGATGAGTCTTCCGTTTTGAGTGAAATATTTTGCTCTATCAGAAAAAATTAGTATAGTTGTGACCATATAACTTTCTTGCCACAGGAAAGAAAGGGCCCGTAGCTCAGTTGGTTAGAGCACCGGACTCACAAGACTAATCAAGGGGTTTTTGTAACTTCGGCAAAACCAACCAGATACGTCATATCATCTTATATTCCAACCACTTGGACTCATCAATTACTCCCCCTAAGTTCCGTTGACTTCCGTTGATTTCTGCAAATTATGGTAGTTGTTTGGTTACTGTAAAAAAAAAGACGGTTCAATCAATAGAGAACCGTCCTTTTTTTTGACCTGATTGAATTATCTTACTGAGTCACCGGAACATCCCCGGATCTCCCGAAATAGGCCCGGGAGATACCCTTGATCGCCCAGAGGCCGGAGGAAGGCCGGAAGATTCCGATATTGTCGAGCGAACTACCGTTAAAGTCTCCGGTCACCGGGGTGTCCCCGTCCCGGCCGAAATACGACCGGCCCCCACCCCTGACCGCCCACAGACCCGAAGAGGGCCTGAAGATCGCGATCTCGGTCCGGAAGGGACTGCCGGAGGAGGCAAACCATTGGTAGACTGCAGGCACCGGCCAGTCGCCGCTTCCGCCGTAGTAAGCACGGGTAACCCCTCGGATTGCCCAGAGGCTCGACGACGCACGGAAGACCGCGATATCCGTAACACTATCCCCATCGTAGTCACCCGGAACCGGCAGGTCCCCGGCAGTCCCGTAATAAACCCTGGTGAGTTCCTTCACGTTCCACATACCGTTATCTTCACGGAAGAGGGCAAAGTCACAGATCCCGTCTCCATCGTAATCACCCGGGATAGGGAGATCGTCATCATTTCCGAAGTAAACCCGGGTGAGGTCTTTCACCGCCCAGAGGCCGGTAGCGGGTCGAAAAATCGAGACATCGGTTATCCCGTCCCCGTCGTAGTCACCGGCAGCCGGGATGTCCCCGGGGGTTCCGAAGTAGGTATTTCCCAGTCCCCGGACTGACCAGAGGCCGTTACCGGGACGGAAAACCGCAATGTCTGAGAGGCCATCACCGGTGTAGTCTCCCGATTGGATAACCAGGTACTCCGGCGTCGGGTAGAGACTTGGTGTGGGCGTTATGGTGGGTGTCTCACGCGGTGTCGGTATTATACTGGGAGTGGGTGTTGTGCTTGGTGTCGGGGTAGTAACCGGCGGTACCGGTGTGGTTCCCGGTGGTGTCGGAGTCGTAACCGGCGGTACCGGTGTTGTTCCCGGTGGAGTCGGAGTTATAACGCCGCCGCCGCCGAAAGGTAGTAATGTAATGGTTATGGTCTCGCCCTCGTTAAAATAGATGGCGGGAGAATGATCGTCATCGTATGAGATAGCATAAACTTTGTGGTCGATGCCGTATTGATGCAGGATTTTCCCGTAATGCAGAACCGGTGAATCAGGCGAGTTATCTCCCTGGTAGTAATAATCCGGATTATTCCAGACCGTACCGTCCGTATCCATCACCCCTCTCAGGATCGCCCGACAGATAACCGGGGCAGAAGCACCCGCCGCGAACTCACCAGTCCCCCCGAATAAAACATGGCCGTAGTTGGTATCGAAATTAGGATCGGGCCAGGATGAAGGGTAGGTTTCCCAGGCAGGGCGGCTAAATGTCGCAAATGCGGTCCCGGTAACCGTGAGTACCTCTCCCGCTCCATCCACCAAACCGTGATAAGGCTGATTGTTTTCATCCGTAAAGTCGAACGCCCGACCCGGGACCCAGCACTTAGTTTTTACATATTCATTCCAGAACGCTGAGAAATATCCCAGATGATCCCCCCATTCGGTGCCGACTTTGTCGGGTGCGACCACCCGCCAGATAGTACCATCAGTCGCTACCTGAACCAGATTCTCCCGGTAGATGACCGAGTTGCTGCAGGTCTGAGTTGCCATATCCGGGACATTTGTGAAGGCGCTGAATATTACACTCCTGATATCCGGAATGTCGGTCTGCCAGCCGTAGGTGACATACGAGTTGGGAGGATTCTTGTCCGTTACCCCGAACGTGAAGGGGATGCTCCAGAAATCCACGTTTGTGGTGTTGATGTTCATGTTGTCGGGGTTGGTAAAGGTATAGAACTCAATTTTATCATAGATCAGGTGATCGTTGATGGTAAACGCCGGCTCTCCCTCGACACAATCGAAGGTCAGGGCGTCGAAGTCGGATTGATAAGAGAAATAAATTCGGCCGGAGTCGATCGCGGGAGCGTCGAATTGAATCCCATCGGTTGATTCCAGGGACTGGAGAGTACTGGTCATAGTAGTAATCGCAGCCACCTTTGGTTTGAGGGTACCATCGCTACAGTCAAGATAAGTATTTCCGGTATCACCGTTTTTACCGCTGATAACCCAGAGGAAAACTTTATCATTGGGGATACCGGAATTATTGATGAACTTAAAGGTGGCTCTTGTCTGAGCAAAGGCCTGAGGATTTGCTATTATGGCTATAGATAACAGCATCCCTAATAAAAACATAATAGTCTTCTTCATCACCATCTCCTTCAATGTGATATACGTATATATTGGCTTAGTTGCGGTTGCTACTTATACATAAAGTAATACAACAGAATATGCAATGATATGATATATATATATCAGATGTTTTATTGGATGTCAAGGAACTTTTTGGTTTTTTCTAAGAATAAACAGATGGATCTTTCTCAATCATGCCTTCGGATAACATATTGGGGTTCCCAGATGACTTTATTTAGGATCCTGGTACGGAACTAATACGTGGAGATGGTAGGGGAGTAGGGTCGGACCTAGCTAAGTAAATGAATTAAAAAGGTTTCAGGGTCAAACCTTAAGGTCTCAGGGTCAAACCTTGACGGGCTGTTGCCCAAATCGTCTCGTCACTGATTCAGACCTGTCCCATCACTGTTTTAGCTCGCAAGATATAGTCTATTAGTATAGACTATATCTTGAGCTTTTCAAGGAGGGCTATAGCAATGATGGGCATAAAACAACGCCAGCAACACTTATTCAATTATCAGGTGAATCTTGATAAACGGGTACGATCTGATCATCCCCTTCGGCGAATCAATGAGATAATTGATTTTACTTTCGTACGATATCGGGTTGAGAAGTATTACGGTTACAACGGGAACGTCTCCGTCGATCCGGCGGTAATCATGAAGATGATGTTCTTGTTGTTCTACGAGATGTTGAGACAGATACTTATAAATGTCCGGCGGGGGAGAGACTTAGGAGGGGGAAATATATGCCAACTCGAAAAGCCTCTCAATTTTCCGGGAGGGGAAAGGTATGTCTGAATTGCTCATTGAGGGAAAAATGTACCCGCTCAAAGATAAATCCCCGGACATTAAAACGACATGAAAATCACGAAATGATTTTGGCGGCGAGGAAGCAGTCACATAGTGAACAAGCAAAGAAAGATAGGGAAAAGCGAAAGTGGAGGATGGAAGGTAGTTTCGCGGATGCTGCCAACAATCATGGTTTTAAACGGTCGCGTTGGCGACAATTAAAGAACCAACAGATACAGGACTACTTAATAGCGGCAATCCAGAACATTCGTATCCTTATTAATAATATTGGCAGAGGGTCAAAGGCAGCGGGGATGGAAGCAATTGCTTATAGGAATGAATTACATAACCTAATTACTTCTTTTCTAGATCGTTTTTTCGGCTTCCAGAGGATTTCCAGCTTTTTATGAAGTTGCATCCAGGAATTCACTGATTTTTTGTCTGTCAGTGTAGAATATGGCTTTTAGGCAACAGCCCGTCAAGGTTTGACCCTGAGCCCTTACCACTGCCGAAGTAACTTCTGGTCACCCCCCGGATAGCCCAGAGCCCAGAGGATCCCCGGAATATCCCTGTTTCCCAGGTCCCATCCCCGTCATAGTCACCGGGAACAATCGTATCCGACGACGATCCAAAGTAAAAGCGAGTAATGTTCCTGATGGCCCATAATCCGGATGATCCCCGGAATATCCCTATGTCCTTTGTGGCGTCTCCATCGTAGTAACCGGAGGCTGGTGAGTCCGCGGAACCTCCGAAGTAGGCCCTTGTGACTCCACGTATGGCCCAGAGACCTGAACTGTATCGGAAGATACCGATATCCGCTGTCCCATCCCCATCGTAATCTCCTGGCTCCGGGAAGTCGCTGCCAATTCCGAAATAAGCTCTGGTGTTACTTCGGATTGCCCAGAGACCTGATGTCCCCCGGAAGATACCAATTTCAGTCGTGCCGTCACCGTTGTAGTCTCCCGGTTGAGGAGAGTCGCTACCGCTTCCGAAGTAAGCTCTGGTGGTACCACGAATTGCCCAGAGACCTGATGTCCCCCGGAAGATACCGATCTCGGTTGTTCCATCACCATTGTAGTCGTCGGGGACTGTGTCATCGGATGAAGAACCAAAGTAGACTCGGGTGATTCCTCTGACCGCCCAAAGTCCTGAGCCTTCCCGGAAGATGGCGATGTCGGAGGTCCCGTCGCCGTCATAGTCATAGATCCAATGGGGTGCCTGGGAACTGGGAGTAATCGTAGGTGGTGCAAATGGTGATGGTGTACTGCTTGGCGTAGAAGTTCTGGTGGGGTTAACACTCGGAGTTGGGGTTGGTGATGGAGTTGGAGTCGGAGTTGGAGTCTTTGGAGGAACCGGTGTGGGTGTGACTGATGGGGAGGGGGTGGGGGTAAGCGCCGGCGTCGGCGTGGGGGCGGCAAAATTCCCGTTCCATCCAGCCAGGCGCGCCATCAGCCACCAGGCCGCCCTTCCCTTAAGTACGCAGTTTAAATTGGCCTCCTGCGGACTGTCAGAATGAGCGCATTCCTGGCAACCGGCATAATCGTCCACCCCATTCCCGGTTGTTAATTGTTCGAGCTCAGAACCTTCGTTGGCATCACACCATTCTTCCGCCCAGTTATCAGTCCGGCCCGGGTTGTAATCCAGATTGTCCCACATCGGCAGGTCGTAGTAATAATTCCCATCCGGGTCATAATTCTCTATATCCGCGAAATCAAACAACACCCGGTGGTAATAAGTGCAATGGTCTCTGATCTGTTCATTCGCCGTGTGAATGAAACCTCCCTCGTCCTGGCCTTCCGCGTGCCCGGGCATAAACACAAATATAACACCCGGATATTCTGAAACGAGTATCTCCATATTATCGAGGTATCGTTGAATATTATGACCGTCAATACTGCACCAGGACCACATTATAACGTTGACATGAGAGTTCGCCGGATCATCCAGCAAATTCCGGGTTGCCGTCACCCAGGGGGTGACGCCATATTCGTCAATCCAATCCCCCTGGCTCAAATCAGGAGAGCCGGGTACACCATAATCATCCAGATCCAGGGCGCCCGGCGCTCCACTATCAGACCATTCATATTTTGTTGCAAATGAGGGAAAACTTTCCAGAGTATCCATGCCCGTAATTATCTGGCTGCCATGAGAAGTATGCTGATAAGCGATATGAAGGTCATTTTTTGCCGCGGTGATCCAGGCATCGGGAATCTGGGAAAGGTCGGTACAGGTATGGTCAATGATAATCGTCCGGGGAAAAGTATTGAGAGCCTCCAGCCAGTTTTCCGCCATATAATAATAGCCATCGATGTTGGGGTGAACATTGTCGGCCATCAGCCATGTCTTGGCATGATCAGTCCCGCTGTCGTAAAAATCATCCCAGTTGGTGGTGAACCACAGGTCATAACCGGAGAGATTATTCTCCAGGCTCGTGTTATACCAGCTGACGGCTAATGAACCTAAAGTGCCTTCCAGGAGATTGGGGATAAAAGCGGAGACAATAACCCGGGGATGAGAACTGTCGGCGTTGGTATGAGCTTTGATCAGGTCGACGCACGACTGCACTTCCCAGGTAGTTTCTTCAATGACCGCGAAGATATTCCACCATTCGTCCAAAACCTCGGCTAAATCATTGCCGCCGATCTTCAGCAGTACATAATCCGGGTCTTCGGACAAAGCATCAGGTTGTTGCAGATCGGCAATTACATTCTCCGCCTTGTATCCATTAACCCCGTGATTATAGACAACAAAATTTCCTGAGCCATATTTCGCGTCCAGTAAATCCAGAAGCCGGGAGGGATAGGTGTACTGGGAACTGTTTCCATAAGGCGCGCCCGCTGTGACACTGTCCCCCAGACAGGAAACAACAGTTAGTGGAGCCGTCGAGGTTGGCGACGGCGACGGTGTCGATGAAGGCGCCGGCGTGGGCGAAGGGGTCGGTGTCACACTCGGTGTCGGGGGCACGGATGGATTCGGAGTGATCGGTGTCGGCGTAGCGCTCGGAGTCGATGTAGCGCTCGAAGTTGGCGTAGCGCTTGGAGTTGGCGTAGCGCTTGGAGTTGGCGTAGCGCTTGGGGCTGGAGTGGGTGTGGCCGGACAGTTGACGGGATAGCCGTCATACCGCCAGACCTCGCCGGCGTCCTCGGCGATAAAGATCGAGGTCCCGGAGAGGGGACAGGAAGGCCTCAGCGTTACCCCTTCCTGGCTGTCACCGGCCAGTTCATAGACTTCAACCAGCGTTCCATCCGTCTCCATCTCCAGGAGGAGATTCCAGCCGTCGAAGACGGCATAGAAAATTCCTGTTTCGGCGTGATAGTGGAGCCCGGAGAGGTTGGTCAGCCCGGGGTAGGGCTCGATGGTATCTATATGGGAGACCGTTCCCGGATCGTCCAGGTCCGGATCGAAGACATAGATCCGTCCGTCTGCCTGAAGACCGGCATAGAAGAGCCCCCCGGAACTGCTTTCCGAATACGGGTGATGCCCGTTCGGGACAAAAGTGAGGGCCTCCAGCCCCTGGCCGGAAGCCCCGATCATCCAGGCGGTAAGATTCCAGCTCTTGCCGGAGAGCGCCCCGATAGATATATCGAACTCCCAAATTGAGTCGGGCTCCTCGACGCCGAGATAAAGATAGTCGGAGGCCGGATCGGCGATGGTGATTCCTTCCAGATCACCTCCCGGGGTCCAGGTGGTCACCACTGATCCGCTCTGATCCATCCAGGATACCCAGCCGTCATCACTGACCAGGAAGAGGGCATTATGGCGCTTGTGCCAGACTATCCCGCTCGGTTCGTAGCCGGCCGGAAGGCCGCTCCCGATCTCCGCCCCGGAACCTGCCGGCCAGGCGGTGGGGGATAATGGTGTCGGCGTAGCGGCCGCGTCGCCCTTAGCCGGATCCCCGGCATACAAAGGGCAAGAGCTGGCAAGGAGCAACATCAATAACAATAAGGAGACGGGAGTGTGCTTAAAAATTCTCAATTGGGAACCTTCTCTTGGTTTACATTTTCATTCGCTACATAATAATATTATATTACAAAATTTATGTAATGTCAAGGCATTAGACCAATAAGTGAGGGAACTCAGGGGGTAAACCATGTACCCAGCGAGCCCGAAAAGTAACGAGATCATCCTTGCGGCTGAAATCTATTATGGTATAATAATTGCTCAGAAGATAATAGATAGCCATTCCATACTGGGAAAAATGGCTATGTAATCCATAGTCGCCACCATGCGGTTCCATAGACAGGAGGAATAAAGCATTATGCCAGTAATTGCCATAGTACGCAAAACGATCATCCAATTTTGCAAGGAATTCTTAGTTAATCCGTATTTGTGCTATACCGAACACGGCCAGCACGCTCTGTTCTACTCTATGCTCAACACCAATTTGCCCGCCGAATCGCTCCGTACTATTTGGGGTGGGCAGGAGGTTTGTATTGTTCAAAAAGAATATCCGACCGCCCATAATTTGGGGCGGTCCCAGCGCCAACATTGGGATATATCTGTTATAAAAACACCAGTAGAGAGCCTGCACCCCGATCGCCACGGTTATGACTATTTGAGACTGGCCGCAGTCGTTGAGTTTGGCATGAATGAAGCAGTGGAACATCTGGAGGATGATATAGATCGTTTATGTCATGACGAGGCGAATTTGGACACAGGATTTATAGTTCATCTATATCGATTGTCAGGGCCCCGTCCAAAATTCTCGAATCGAGATTGGTCCCCCAGATCACCGCGGATTCTCTCACTCGAAGACGTTGCTGAATTGTCAGAAGAACGGGACGTTGAGATTTACTATGGTATGGCTGATACTACGGGAACCCATGAATCCGGTTTGTGGCGGATCCAACAGGGAGAAGTGGTTGCGCTCAATTAGATGGCGGTTGGCCAAGTACTCAAGCAGTCCTGTAGGGTTGATGCAGTTATTAAAACGTTTTCTTTCTAATTGCTATGGTCTCCCTGGTAGTATGCTTTTTAGTCATCCCATTCAGGCCACTTAGCTTTTCGTTATTTTCACCCTCGGTAGTTTGCTCCAGTCCCACGCTCCCGCATCCACAGGCTCTCTCCGCGAGGGCAACTTCGCCGCCCAATGCTCATTCGGTATGTTATCAAACTATGTGACTCAAGTTCCCCCTGTCGCGTCACTTTATTACACAGTCTATAAGATAGTTTCGAGCCGATCATCCATATTTGGTTTGGCTTAATCTTTCGAAAACAGCTTTCCTCGTTATTTTAATTTTAATATCTTCTTTGGATACAACCCTGGCGTGGGAGTAGATATACGGCTCGATAATTTTGTTTACTGTTCCCCGCAAAGACCGTGCGCCGGTTCCTTTCTTTATGGTCTCCTGAGCTATTGCTTTGAGTGCACCCTGTGTGAAGCTGAACTGGATTCCGTAGTGTCGGCAGGACCGGTATATTTCTTTCAGGAGGCTATGTTTGCCCCTGGCCATGATCTTTATCAGGTCTTTTTCTGTGAGGGGATGGATGGGCGAGATGACCGGAATCCTTCCAACAAACTCTCGGATCAATCCGTAGCTGACCAAATCGTCCCCGGTTACTTCAATCGGTTCCAGGTTTATCTTTTTAGATGCGTCCGGCACGCCGAAACCCAGCTTCTTAGTATGAGTTCTCTTTTCTATTATATTTTCGATACCGGTGAAAGCTCCTCCGAGGACAAAAAGAATCCCACGGGTATCCATCTCGATTGACTGGGAACACCATGACCGGCTACCGTTACTATCAACTGGAATAACTGTCAGGATTTACCAAATAGGCGATCTCGTGAAATAGTGAATTGATAATCCCCCGCTGGGAGTAACCGAGTATATTCATTATCTAAACACCAGAATAGTCGATAGCGATAGAAACCGAATATACGAGGACCGGGCTAATTGACTTCCCCTGGCATTGGTTCCAAGCAGCTAAATTTAATTCTTTCTATACTTTCCATCCACAGCAGTTTCGAGCCACCCCGGTAAATAACCGTCTTGAATCTCGATACTTTAAACTCGGTATCCACTGCTTTCCTGATGATACATTCCCGATCTTTACTGCTCATAGTGGATGGCCCACTGTAATTGATTTCATCCCACATGGAGGGGTACCGGGACCAGATTTTTTGCATCAGGTTTAAAGCATCATACAAATAGGAGATATTACTCATCGGCTTCCCCGCGACTAAGAAGAGCACAACATAAAAATCATCGGCCACGGAAATCTCCTTTGCCATATTTTGCAAAGTCTTACTCCCCAGCGTTAACTTCCTGATATTAGCGTTCTCCTTTGAAAACTGATCGCTGAAAGGAAGAACAGAGTAGAATTCTTCTTTATTATCGCTTCCCGCCTTTTCGTGTTTCACAAGTCCCGAACCCAGCATATAAAATCTCTCCATCTGATATAACGGCGTCTTCCTATATTTCGATACCATATCCAATACCGTAGATGTCGAAAAATGCCCGTCAAAAGCCACTGCCATTCTTCTCATCAATTCATAGCAACCTCTGGGATCAACCATAGTCGCGACTTTGATGAACAATATTTTATTTCCTGTTGTGCTGATAACCACATCCGGCTCTCCTAGGCCAAATTTTTTGCCAAAGTTCGGGAAGAGGTATATTTTCTTAAACATTTCTTCTTCATAGATTCGTTTTAGCTTGGAGTCTGCAGGCTTAAGACTTTGTAGGAATGAAGATTGCAGTTTACTATCCACACTCAGTTTGTGAAAATATCTACAGATGAATCCTTTTTTGCCTTCGTACTGGATTGG
>Ga0208905_1000592_pt1 | contig 18225 bp, 19 predicted proteins | sample AntAceMetag02UKS_FD_184776 | JGI IMG/M metagenome (GOLD analysis project Ga0208905, IMG submission 184776) | Saline lake microbial communities from Ace Lake, Antarctica - Antarctic Ace Lake Metagenome 02UKS (SPAdes) (version 2) | ecosystem: Environmental > Aquatic > Non-marine Saline and... | reverse complement strand
TTCTTCGTAGGCGGCTGCGCCTCTGTACAGCAATCGCTCTTTGAAATTTCCATGTCGGCCGAGAGATGCATCTCCGATATGGATTTGAAAAAGGTAACCATCGATGATCAGGATATTTCCTATCTCGAACGTGAAGGAGAGGGCGAAACCATCGTGCTCCTTCACGGTTTTGCCGCAGACAAAGACAACTGGGTCCGTTTTACCAGGCAAATGCCGAAGGAGTACCGCATACTGGCTATAGACATGCCGGGACACGGTGATAACAGTCGTGATTTCGATCGAACTTACGACATTGAATATATCGCCGAGGGCTTTGCGAAGACCATCGAGAAGCTTAATCTGAAGCGTTTCCACCTGGCGGGCAACTCCATGGGGGGATATGTGTCAAAAATCTATGCGGTAGAAAATCCGGAGAGGGTAATCACCCTTGGTCTGTTCGATTCGGCCGGCCTCCTATCACCACAGCCCAGCGATTTTCAATTAGCCCTTGAAAAGGGGGACAACCCCCTTATTGTAAACTCGAGTGATGATTTCGACCGTTTGATGCAGTTCGCCTTTTACAAAGAACCCTTTCTTCCATGGCCCATGCGCTCTGTGGTGGCGCAAAAATATATGAGTCGTGGCCGGTTTAATCAGAAGATGTGGAATGATATATGGGGACACAGAGAAGAAGCACTTGATCTCCTTTCCCGTCTTCATCTACCCGTTTTTATCATCTGGGGAGACAGCGACCGTATACTCCATGTGTCTACCGTCGAAGTGTATCAAGAGCACATACCTCATGCCGAGACGGTCATACTGAAAAACTGCGGCCATGCCCCAATGCTTGAAAGACCGGCTGAAACAGCGGATTTCTATGTAAAGTTTCTTGATAAAAACGGTTAAAAGGAGGAAAGAGAAGCAAACTGACAAAAAAGAGGAGGTGTTGGTATGACTGGTTTTTTAAAGAGACCCTGCCTTCGGACAGCGGGGCCCGCGATTTTGATACTCGTTGTCCTTTTCTTTGCGGGCTGCACCCATATCGAAGTTCCGGACCAGATAATCGATCGTTCTCCCGCATATATCGACTGGGGGAAGGCTCCCCCCGGCGCCACGGATCGTGCCCGACACCGGATCGAAGGAAAACGTCCTTTTGAATGGTGGTACTTCGACGGACACCTCGATAACGGACAGACCTTTGTGGGAGTCTTTCTGGACCCGAGTTTTGTATCGGGGAAACCGGAGGTGATGTTCTCCCTCTATTCATCCGACTGGTCAAAGGAATCATATTTGATCACACTGGGACCTGAGGAGATAACATCGTCAACGGAAGATGTTCGGATAGATACCACGAGGGGATTTCTGCACCGACTTGATAATGAAACCTACCATGTTCACTGGAAGCTCGATGATATAGAGGCAGATTTCAGGCTCACCACCGAAGCCCCTGGCTGGAGGCCCTCCGGCGGTGATGGAGTCAATGAGTCTCATCTCGATTTTTTCTGGACCGTCCATCAGGCACGTAATCATATCGAGGGCACCATCACCAAGGACGGCGTCACGACGGAAGTGACCGGCACGGGATATGCCGATCACAACTGGGGCCGGAAAGGCCTGAATGAGATCACCCGCCGCTGGATATGGGGCCGTATCATCGACGATAACTACACCATTATTTATGCCGATGTGGATTACTATGATCCCTCTATCAACTCTCGGCCACTTTATATCGCCAGAAACGGCACGGTCATCACGGGAACTGGAAGTCCCACGATTCGCCAGTGGGATTTTGAAACACATCCCGTTCTGAAACGCTACTACCCGAAGAAGGTCGCCATAGACTTCGACAATGACGGTGTGAAGGCTCATATAACCATCACCTACAAACATCTTGTCGAAAACGTGGATCTCCTCTCCGTTTCGGGCCTGAACGGGCTCATCCAATGGGTGGCCCGTACCTTCGTTGCCCGCCCCAATTATTTCCGGGTAATTGCGGACTACGAGGGGACGATCGAAACGGAAGGTGTCACCGACAGGATATCCGGCGAGTGCCTCTATGAGATAATGGGATTTGAGTAGGAAGGCAATACTTTTACTTGCGCTACGAAAGAAGCCCCGCCCAAAAATAAATAAGGGCGTCCACGTTATCAGTGAACGCCCTTATTTATTTTGGCTCCCCAGCGCGGACTCGAACCACGGACAAGCTGGTTAACAGCCAGCTGCTCTACCGACTGAGCTACTGGGGAATATTTATATTTTAGAACCGAGAAGAGCTCCTATCAGAGATAGGATTATTTTTCAAACAATTTCGTAATTAATTTATCTGCAATCCACACAGACAGCCAATTCACTGAAGGGAACACCCGTCTGGCGGCTTATATATCTCAGCTGATCCTCTGGGGCAAAACGCTTCCCGCACACGCTGCAGGATACCATTTTGAAGACCTTGTCCCAGATTATCCTCTTCGCGCCCTCTTCCTCCATCTTCACGTAACCGGTAGGACAAACATAGGCGCAGGAACCACACCCGATGCAGCGATTCGGATCAAATTCGATCTTTGGCTCATCGATATCCCGACCGGGTCCCCTGTCCTGGAAGGTCAGTGCGTTTACGCCGACAATCTCCCTGCAGGTCCTTACGCAGAGCCCGCAGAGAATGCAGTCATGGCCCTCTGCCTTTTCATCTTTCGAGACGGCAACGCCTGCTTTTTCTGCCACATCGCGAACTGCCTTCGTGGTGGGATATTTATAATAGAGAAGTTCCGCCGCAAGCTTTCTGCCTTCGTACACATTCTTTGAATCGGTAACTATTTCCATACCCTCTTCGACAGGTGTATTGCACGAGGACGCAAGCTGCCATTTCCCGTTTGTTTTTACCTCGACACTACAGAGCCGACAGGCACCAAAAGGACTGAGATCACTGTGATGGCAAAGCGTGGGAATTTCTATCTTGAGTTTTTGTGCATTCTCGAGAATCGTTGAACCTTCCTCAGCTTTGACCTTCCGATCGTTTATCTTTATCGTCACCATTATCTATTATCCCCTTATTCTTGCTATTTCTCTTCCGCTTATTCCCACACCACAACTCTGTAACATCGTAAACAGCGCCCGGCCTCTTCCATAGCAAGGGCTGGCCTGAAACCGCCCTCGACCTCGTCAAAGCCTTCGAGGCGCTTTGTAATGGCCATACATTCAACCTCTTTCGCCGGCTCACTCACGACAAACCCCCTGCCCCGCTGCTTTTTCAGATCAACGTCTGCGAAGGATATTTCATCTGTGATATCTCGGCCGGCAATGAAGGCGTCAATGCTTCGTGCAACACGGTTTCCCATATCAAGCGCCTCTATGAGCGTCGCGGGACCGGTGACACAATCTCCACCGGCGAATACGCCAGCTACATTTGTCATAAAGGTTGTGGAATCGGTTTTTATGGTACCCCACGTTGTCACATCGATCTTTTCCTTCCCCTTCGAGAGAGGAAGAATCGGCTGCTGACCGATGGCGGCCACGACCACATCGGTTTTCAGAGTGTATTCCGAGCCTTTGACAGGAATCGGCCGCCGTCGACCGCTTTCATCCGGTTTTCCGAGCTTCATCTTGGTGCACTCGACACCGGTCACCTTCCCGTCTTTTTCCAGTATCTTGACAGGAACCGCAAGGTAGCTAATTATGATGCCTTCCTCAAGGGCTCCCTCTATTTCTTCGTCACTCGCGGGCATTTCGACCCGTGACCTGCGGTACAGAATATTAACATCTTTAAACCCCAGACGGGCACAGCTTCGCGCGCAATCGAGAGCAACATTACCACCACCCACGATGACAACCTTTTTTCTCGGCTCGATGGTCTTTCCGAGATTCAGATCCCTCAGAAGATCGACCCCATCAACATACCCCTCATAGCCTTGATCCTCGCCCTCGATTCCCATCATGTTTCCCTTGTGGGCGCCGACAGCAACGAATACCGCCGCGTACCCCTCCTTCTTGAGCTCCTTGAAACTGAGGGAATCGACCTTCGCGTTCAGCTTTATTTCAACACCGGTGCGCCTGATAAGGTTAATCTCATGGTCAAGGATATCCGTGGGGAGACGATAGTCGGGAATGCCGACAGATGCCATCCCTCCGGCATGCGGTAATGACTCAAACAGTATCACGCCGTATCCCATCATTCTGAGATTATACGCCGCGGCAAGACCGGCAGGACCGGCGCCGATGATGGCAACCTTCTCTTCTTTTTCTGAAGCCGGAGCCTTCAGGGTACTTCCTCCCTCGGCGAGATCCGCATCGGAAGCGGCCCTTTTCAGAAGTCGGATCGCGATCGGTTCATCGATATCTTTTCGCACACAGGCATCCTCACAGGGATGGGTGCAGACACGGCCGATAACGCCGGGCAGAATACACTTTTCCCTGATAAGATCGAGCGACTCTACAGGCTTGTTATTCTTAATGAGTTCGATATAACCGGGGATATCGAGACCGGCGGGACATGCGTCGATGCAGGGCGCCGTTACGGCCGATGCATACTCTTTCTCGGCAATCTTTTTCTCACCCTTAATAAGGGCAAGAAAGTCGGCCTTGTAATATTTCACCGCATCGGAAACAGGAAAGAGGGCGGACTGGCCGAAACTACACTTGCTGTTCACCGAGACCTGCTTGATAATGGACTGCATCTCCTTGAGGTCTGCCGCATTCCCCTTACCATCTGAGATATTTTTAAGGATATCGAGTAGTCTGTCGATTCCGATCATACATACGGAGCACTCGCCGCATGAAACCTTGCGAGCCTCCCGCAAATAACCGAGTGTAAGGGAAAGGACATCCGCTTTTCCATCCGTAACGACCAGGCCGTTCCAGCCCATCATCGCAGAGACCTTCTCTCCTTTTGGAAATGACGGGATCTTGATATCCGCCGCTTTTGACGCCTTACCCTTTCTATTGTCAATAACCTTACCGTTCCAACTGCTAAATGCAATGTTATTCATTCTCAAACCACCTTATCCTTTTTATATATGGGAGGATAACTATCGCTAACTCTTTTTTATTTCAAGTCCGACCAGGCATGAAGATTATCAACCTTATCCTGAAGCTTATTGTACTCCTGATAAACCCTTTCCTGAATCATTTTGAGCACATCGGGCGTCAGGTGACGGAATCGGCCCTGGATCTTCAGATAATCTTCGACGGGCCTTAACTTTTCCGGCTTGATCGTCATTCGATACTTCCCCTCTTCTATTTCATACAGAGGGAAAACACCTGTTTCAACGGCCAGACGTCCCAACTTGATAGTTTCTTCCGAAGCTGTCCTCCATCCGGTCGGGCAAACCGTCATACAGTGTATGAAGGATGGGCCCTTGACCTCTCTGGCTTTTTTTACCTTGTTCATAAAATCGAAAGGATAGCTGTGACACGCCGTAGCAACATAAGGCACGTTATGCGCCGCTATGATCTCAGCAAGATTCTTTTTCCACTCGCTTTTCCCGGAACTCGCGGCCCCGGAAGGATTGGTGGTTGTCGAAGCCCCGAAAGGCGTGGCCCCGGAGCGCTGTATGCCGGTATTCATATATGCCTCGTTGTCAAAACAGACATAGAGAAGATCGTGTCCCCTTTCCATAGTACCGGAGAGGGCCTGTAAACCGATATCAAACGTTCCGCCGTCCCCGCCTATACAAACGGTTTTTACATCACGATCCGCAATTTTTCCCTTCCGACGGAGAACCTTAAGACCGGCTTCAACTCCTGCGCCGACCGACGCGGAATTAGGAAACGCCACATGAATCCAGGGAAGGTTCCACGCGGTTGTGGGATACATGGTTGATATAACTTCCATGCAGCCTGTGGCATTTATAATTACCGTGTCTTTGCCGAGGGCCTTGCACATCAAGCGAATGGCAAGTGCCTCTCCGCATCCCTGGCACGCGCGGTGCCCGGCACAGAAATGTTCTTCTTTATCCACAAGTCGTGGAGCATACAGGTCAAAGTTTTCTACTATATTCATGATCCCCTCACTCCAAAAATTTCATATTCCTCTTCCGGCCCTGTTTTCGCCACCCTGTCAGCTTTCTCGGCTATCTTGACAAAATCACCAACAGGGACATCGCGGCCACCGAGACCGATAATTTCACTGATAACCACGGGACGATCCTTCTCGCCGTAGAGCGCCGATCTGACCTCCGAGAATACCGGGCCACCCGGGCCGCCAAAGGAGACTGCCCTGTCGAGTACTGCTACCACTTTTGCGCCCTTCACGGCATTTCTGATTTCTTCAAAGGGGAAAGGTCTCCAGAGCCTCAATTTCAGCAATCCAACCGGCATTCCCTTGTCACGAAGCTCATCAACCGCAACCTCGGCCGTTTCGGCCATGGATCCTATGGCAAGTAGCAACACTTCGGCGCCTTTTGCTCGGTAACTCTCCACCGGCTTGTATTTTCGACCGAATTTCTCCTCCCACTCTTTCCATACCTTCAGTATGACCTTTTTGGAACCTTTGAGGGCCTCATCGTTGGCCTTCATACACTCATTGAATATTTCCGGAAGAGCGAGCGTTCCCATGGAGACGATATTATCCGGATGAACCGCAGCATAGGGCTTGTATGGAGGCAAAAATTCATCAATTTCCGCCTGATCGGGAAAGTTCATCGGCTCGACAACATGGGTGAGCTGAAATCCGTCAAGGTTCAGATTGACAGGCAACATAACATCCCTATGCTCGGCAATCTTGAAGGACTGAACTGCCATATCTATTACTTCTTGACCGTTTGCTGCGAACATTGATATCCAGCCAGCGTCTCTCTGTGACATAATGTCGCTGTGATCGTTCCATATATTTATGGGACCGGATATGGCGCGGTTACCGATAATCATGACGACAGGGAGACGCATGGACGATACAATCGGAACAATCTCAGCCATATAAAGAAGTCCCTGCGAACTCGTCGCCGTGAAGGCGCGTGCGCCGGCGCCGGATGCCCCGCAACAGGCGCTCAAGGCGGAGTGTTCCGATTCCACACAGATGAAATCAGCGTCAAGCCTTCCCTCCGCAACGATATCCGATAGATGTTCCGGTATATGCGTATTGGGTGTAATGGGATAGGCTGCTATTACGTCAGGCCTGCAAAGTGCTACTGCCTCCGCGGCGGCAAGGGCTATTTCCATACCAACTCGTTTAGACATAATCCTTACCCCTCCTCAACCATTGTTATGGCACGAGTCCAGCATTCATGGGCGCAGATCCCGCATCCCTTGCAGTAGTCCAGGTCGGCCACAAAGTATCCATCAGCATCCTGGGAGATGCATCCTTCGGGACAGAATATATAACAGACACCGCATTTTATGCATCTGCTTTTATCATACACGGGTTTCTGGGCTCTCCAGCTTCCGGTATGGTAGTCACGGGCGCTCCCGGGCCTGAACACCATACAACCAGGGGTTACTTCCTGCCAGTCTTCCGGCCATTTCTTCGCTTTTTTCATAAGACATTAACCTCAAACCATTCAGTTTGCTTTAGCAACTTTTATCTCGTTATAGGCCCTTTCCATGGCCTTTATATTTCTCTGAGCTATTTTTCCGAACCTGTGCATCAGAGGAGCTTTTGCTGATTCGACCTTTACAAGGCGGGTTGCCTTAATCACCGCGCCAAGCATGGTCGTGTTCGTAATGGGAACACCCAGCTCTTCCCGCGCTATTTTCGACGCATCAACAGTGGCCACCGCGCCATTAAAACCGATTTCCTCCTTGATTTCTTCCGGAGATTTACCCGTATTGACGATAAGAATGCCATCCGGTTTTAATCCCTCTGTAACATTAATCAGTCCAACAAGGCTTGGATCAAGCACCACCACCACATCAGGATCATAGACTCCGGATCTTACCTTGATCTGCTTGTTGTCGACACGGTTAAACGCGGCTACCGGCGCGCCCCTTCTCTCGGGACCAAAGCTTGGAAAACCCTGAGCATACTTCCCTTCCTCAATAGCGGCAAGAGCAAGTATCTCTACCGATGTTACCGCTCCCTGGCCGCCTCTTCCATGCCACCTTACTTCAATCATAAGGAAAATCTCCCTTGCGCGAATTCAAAACATATTTAGTAAATAATAAAGTAATGTCTGTCAACTCTTCTTTTAAAGAAAAGTTGATATTTTCTATAAAACCTTTTGAGATAGTGCCGTTTTCATCCCAACCGGTCGCTTCCCATCCAGGGCCATCTGAATGAGCTCTACGGTATGGATTGTCTTGACATTATCTTTGGCCAAATGGGCACCGATAGTAATATTACACCCGGGACAACCCATAGCCACAAACCCGGCACCCGTCTTAAGCACATTTTCCACCTTGCGATCTGTTATAAGCGCGGACATCTCGCCATGCTCTATCTGATATTCCCCGCCACCACCGCAACACCTGTTCGCCTCCGCCATCTCTACAAACTCAATATTGGGAAGGAGTTGTAACAGGTGGCGCGGCTGTAGCCCAACACCCTGTCCCTTAACAAGATGGCACGGATCATGATAGGTAACCCTGACTTTCTCATATTCGGCAGGCGGAAAATCGGGCAGCCAGTCGCAATGCGCATCGATAAATTCCGAGACATCCATCGTTATACTGGCGAGATGCTCGGCAGCCCTAACCAGGTCGTCATCCACGTCTTCTCCCAGATCATGAAGTTCTTTCAGGATATGCACATATTCATTGCGGAGAGCGGAACCGCAGGTGGCGCAGTCAACAATAACCGCATCTACATCTTCCCTGGAAAACATGTCAACGACCTCTTTTATGCAGGCAACAGCCGTTTTACGATCTCCTGAGAGAAAAATCGGCAGGCCGCAACAGGACTGTTTTTTCGGAATTTCAACCTGCACTCCCATACGGGTCAGGACCGATACAACCGCCTTGCCGACATCGCCAAAGACATAGTTGGTGGCACAACCATGGAAATAGAGGACACGGGCGTTAATTTTGCCCTCGTTGAAGGGTTTCGGGTTCATCGGAGGAATGCCATCTATGGGAAGATTCCCAGCCTTCATTCTGCTCTCTATCCATGGACCGCCGAATATCTTCCTGACCTATTTTCCAAACCATGCAGAGGTGGACATCAGCCACCCATGGGCGATCACCTGGAAGAAGAGTTTTTCATAAAACCCAGTCCGTAGCGTTCTGCGGCGCGCCAGCGCAAACTGGAAAACAGTGCATCCTGACGCACACCACTCGGACAGGCATCCACACAGGATCCACAAAGAAGGCATGACGAAAAGAGGATGTCACTCATATGTTCGGTAATTTCGATATCTTCTTCTATGATGTGCTTTGCCAGCTGAACCTTGCCACGCGGGCCGTGAGATTCCACTAGCATTTCCCTGTACACCGGGCAGGCATCAAGACAGAGACCACATTTTGCGCAATGATAGACATGCTCACTGGTGTCATCACTTAATAAAGGCCTATTTTTATTCATCACATTCACAGCTTTCTCATCTGTTTGACCAAAATAGTTCTGGTTATTCGATAAATTTCCCGGGATTCAATATTCCTTTAGGATCCAGCACGGACTTGACCTCTACCATAAGTCTCCTGGCATCCTCGTTCATTATCAGTGGCAGAAACGGCTTCTTCGAGATACCGATACCATGTTCTCCTGAGAGGGTTCCTCCAAGATCCCCCGTCAGTTGAAATATTTCGGAAATGGCCTTTTCCACCCTCTCCCACTCATCCTTGTCACGTTTATCAGTTATTATCATTGGATGGGTATTACCATCCCCGGCATGGGCCATAACACCTACAGTAAGGTTGTACTTCTTGCAGATTTCAGTAGTTCCTCTAATCATTGCCTGCAGATTACTGACCGGAACCGTGCAATCCTCCAGAATACAGGTGGGCTTTTTCCGAGACATAACACCAGACGCACTCCGGCGGGCGAGCCACAAATCGTCCTCCTCCTTGGCCGATTTGGCTACTTGTATATCGGAAGATCCTTCCTCTTTGCATATTCTTATAATAGCGCATCTGCTGCTTGCAGGTCGCCTCTTCACCATCAACCATGATCAGCAGTGTTCCCTCCACATCCCTGTTCAGCCCGATATGGACCGAATCTTCAACCATGTTCATTACCACCTTGTCCATGAGTTCAAGTGCTACAGGCACGATACCCGACCCAATGATGCGGGCAACCGTTCTGCTTGCCCCGTCCAGTTGCGGAAAAAACGCCTGGATGCTCTGTTGAAAGGGCGGAAGTGGTAGCAACTTTACCGTAACCTCGGTTACAATCCCCAGACATCCCTCGGATCCCGTAAAGAGTGATATGAGGTCTATCCCCGTAACATTTTTTGCCGTTATGCCACCGGCATTGATGATCCTGCCATCGGCCAGTACAGCCTTGAGTCCCAGTATCCAGTCTCGTGTCACACCATACTTGACACCACGGGGTCCACCCGCGTTTTCGCCGACATTTCCACCAAGGGTGCTCACCGACCATGAAGCGGGGTCTGGAGGATAAAAAAGCCCTGCTTCTTCACCCTTGTTCTGCAGGTCCAGATTGATATATCCGGCCTCAACAATGGCATATCTGTTTTCCCTGTTGAGTTCGATAAGCCTGTTCATACGTGTCAATACCAGTACCAGGCCACCCTTCAGTGGAACTGACCCTCCGCTGAGATTCGTACCCGCTCCTCGTGGGGTTACAGGAATCTCCTCTTCGTTGGCCACTTTCATGATAGCCGCGACTTGTTCCGTACTTCCCGGCAGCAAAACAGCATCCGGCATTGCCTCCTCCACAGAGGAATCGTAGGAATAGCTGATCAAATCCTCAACAGAATCCAGGTATTAATCCTTCCCCACTATTTCACGAAATTTGTTTGCCGTTTCTTCTCTTAACATTGGAACAGATCCTTTGGTTTACGTTATATTGCAGTTTAATCTCTAATATTTTCGGCCAATATATCCGCTAATTTCAGAAGAAAAAGATGTGTCATTTCACATGGCAATCGCATATGCCACAAAAAATTCGCTCCATATTCAGATAATGAGGGATCTTTACGACTATCTCTGGCTCGGCATAAAGGAAAATCAGTACCATCTGCTTGAGGGTTCCAATGAAATGGAAGAAATCGTTAAGCAACACGCCCAGATTGCTGCTTTGATAAAAAAACGTGATTCGGAGCATGCCTTTCGAGCCATGTTCAATCATCTCCGCTTTGTCCTCAATTTTGTCAAGGACGAGAAGGGCATCCTCTTATAGCATTTCTATCGGGACATTCTTTTATGACCTTTGCGCAACAATACCGTAGCGGTTGACGGCATCTTCGTAGAGGTCTCCCCCCTTCGAATCGTTTACCACCACGAGAGGGAAATCCACTACTTCCAGCCGCAACATTGCCTCGGGACCCAGCTCCGGAAATGCCACGACTTCAGCACTTTTGACACACCGCGACATCAGGGCCGCAATCCCGCCTATCGCCCCAAAATAGACAGCATTATGCTCCATTATCGACTCTCTTACCTCGAAAGAGCGTTTCCCCTTTCCTATCATCCCTTTGAGCCCCAATTCGATCAACTTCGGGGTATACCGATCCATTCGCATACTCGTCGTGGGACCTATCGACCCGATTACACGGCCCGGCCTCGCAGGAGTGGGGGCGGCATAGAACATCACCATTCCACGAATGTCAACAGGGAGTGCCTCTCCCTTCACTGCAGCATCGAAGAGCCGTCTGTGTGCCACGTCCCGTCCGGTGAGAATCGTACCGGTCAAAGACACAGTATCGCCCGCCGAGAGGTCTCTTACCATCTCGTCCGTAAGCGGCGTATGAATCTGTCGTATGTCTTTCATTCAGATAACTTTCGTGATTCGTAAATCGTAAATCGTTACGCCTATATTCGGTTTCCGGTTTCCGTTATACGATATTCGTTTTCCGATATTCGTTTTCCGATATTCGGTTTCCGGTTTCCGAAACTCTCAGATTATTGCTTCCCCGTGTCTCGCTACATGACACTGGATGTTGACCGATACGGGAAGGCTCGCAATATGGCAGGGCATCATCTCTATGTGTACCGCAAGCGCCGTCGTTCTTCCGCCATATCCCTGGGGACCCGTACCGAGGGCATTTACCTCACGAAGAATCTCCGATTCCATCGTTGAAAGCCGGTCATCACCTGCATTGGGCTCTCCGACGGGACGGAGGAGCGCCTTCTTTGAGAGCAGCGCCGACATTTCAAGGGAGCCCCCTATGCCAACCCCCACAATCACAGGGGGGCAGGGATTGGGCCCCGCTTTTGCCACCATATCCACAACATGTTTCTTTATTCCCTCAATCCCGTCCGCGGGGAGAAGGACGATGGAACTGCTCACATTCTCACTCCCGCCACCCTTGGGCATAGCAACGATCCGGATCTTATCCCCCATTACTATGTCGGCATGAATGACTGCAGGGGTATTGTCGGAGGTATTCTCTCTGGAGAGGGGGTCGCAGACGGATTTTCTGAGGAAGCCGTCACTGTAAGCCTCTCTCACACCGGATTCTATGGCCTCGTAAAGATCGCCGTCCACAACGTGGACATCCTGGCCTACTTCCACGAAGACAACGGCAAGCCCTGTATCCTGACAAAGGGGGAGTGACTCCCTGCCCGCGATCTCGGCATTTTCTATAATCCTTTCAAGGGCATATCGTCCCAGTTCCGAATCTTCCGTATCCGCCGCATGTTTCAGAGAATCGAGGACATCCTCTCCAAGATTATAGTTAACCTCGATAAAGAGATCCCTCACGGTTTCCGAAACCACGTGACAGGATATTTCCCTGAGCCCGGCCATAGAACCCCCCTATGCCCTCCGGCGAAATTCCATGGCCTTTGCCATGGTCATCTTGTCCACATATTTGAGATCGCCTCCCACAGGAATGCCGAGCGCAATGCGGGTAATCGCAATATCCTTCCCCTGAAGGAGTTTCGTGATAAGGAGTGCCGTCGATTCCCCCTGAACGCTGGGGTTGGTGGCCAGAATAATCTCGGAAATCTTTCCCTCAGATACCCTGTTAATAAGCTCATGGATCCTCAGGTTATCGGGACCGATTCCCTCAATGGGCGAGAGAACGCCATGCAGAACGTGATAGGTGCCCCTGAAACTTCCACTTTCCTCGATTGCCACGAGGGAGTCAGGATCTTCAACCACGCATATGGAATTATCATCTCTCATGGGATCAGCGCATATTTCGCAGAGTTCCTTTTCCGCAAGATTGAAGCAGCGGGAACAGAGCCGTATCTTTCTTTTCACCTCGACAATACTTTCGGCAAGCTTCACCGCATCTTCTTCAGAAGACCGGAGAATGAATGTGGCGAGCCGTGTCGCAGTTTTCTCCCCTATGCCGGGGAATCTGCTCAATTCCTCTATGAGACGCCGTATCGGCGCTGCGTATCCAGTCATAACAAAACAGAACCTTTCACCAAGAGACTGATCGATGGGGTCGTAACATACATACAGAAATGGAAAAACGGGACTTCCGGGTCTCCAATTAGACAAGCCCCGGTATATTGAGCCCGCCCGTTACCTTTGCCATTTCTTCCTGGGCCATTTCCTGTGATTTGCGAACACCCTCATTGACGGCGGCTACGATCAAATCCTGGAGCATTTCGATATCCTCGGGATCTACCACTTCCCGTTCGATTTTCAGCGATACAAGCTCATATTTTCCGTTGACCACCGCCGTGATCATCCCGCCGCCTGCCGTTGCCTCCACTGTCTTTGCTGCAAGCTCCTCCTGCATGCGGAGCATTCTCTCCTGCATCTTCTGGGCCTGCTTCATGATCTTTCCCATATCTTGTGCCAATGTTCTACCTCCTGAAGTTCAATGGTCTGGTAAGAAATTTCACTAAACGGGACTTACAAAACCATCAAATTTTTGTAGCACGCCGATTTATCGGCAGCGTTGACTGTAGCCGGTTATCGGGTGACCACTGTAAACGAGCCTGATGAATCAGGCAACTACTATTTCTTTATTATCACGTCTCTTATTTCAGCGCCCTCAAACACATCCAGCACCTTTTGAACGAGGGGGTGCTTCAGCACCTCACTTTTTAAATTTTCCATCGCCTTTGTGTTACCGTTGGAAGAGTTCCCATAATTATTGGGTACTCCCTCGAGCGACGTAATCTTAACCGATACGTCTTCTCCGAAAAATTCCCCCGCAATCCTGGTCAAAAGTTTCTTCTGGGATTTTTCCATGATACTTTCCAGAAAGATATAGCCCTCGGGAAAACCTATCGTCATACACCTGTTGTCATAGCCGAGCAGTTTGCCCGGCACAATTTTGGACCAGAGGGGATTGCTTTTTTTCTTTACATAGTCCGTAAAATCACCCCACAGGTTATCACCTTTATCTCTGCCCCTGATCTCATCTTCCCCCCTCGTTTCGGCACGAGCATCCCTTCTCGTCTCGGCATGTGTTTCCTTTTCCTTCTTTGGTTGCTTTATGCTTTCAGGGGCGCTTTTTTTTTCTTTGCCTTCCGATTTCAGGTTTTTTTCAAGGACCTCCATCCTCGACAGGATTTCATCGATTGGCACCATCGGCTCAAGATAGGCCATTTTTACCAGCACATATTCCAAGTTGAGCCTGGGCTCCAGGCCTTTTCGTATGTCATCCTCTTCGGCAATCAGCATATCGAGGAGGCGCTGAATCGTTTCCCGTGAAGCCCCCTCGGAGATCTTTTTGAGTTCTCCTATTTCATGATCCGAGAGCTCTGCCAGAAGTTCTTCGTTCTCCGTTATTGTAACGGTAAGGAGGTCCATAAAATGATTGAGAAACATCTGGTAAAACTGCTTGATGTCCATACCCGAGTAGTATACTTCGTCCACAATCTTGAGGCATTTGCCCGCATCCCGTGCAAGAACGGCACGGGAAAGTTCGGCAAGAAACCTCCTGTCAGAGAGGCCGAGGAGCTCCTTAATGTCACCATCCTTTATATCCATACCCGCATAGGATATGACCTGATCGAAAATACTCTGCGCATCCCGGAGACTCCCCTCTCCCCCCTTTGCAATCCAGGTCAATCCCTCATCGCTTACCGTTATTTTTTCCCCTTTTGCTATAAGGCCAAGATTATCAATTATCTGCCGCAGGGATATCCGCTTGAAATCAAAGTGCTGACAGCGGGAAAGGATCGTTGCCGGAACCTTGTATATTTCCGTCGTTGCAAAAATAAAAATCACACGGGAGGGGGGTTCTTCGAGCGTCTTCAGGAGGGCATTGAAGGCCTCTTTGGTTAACATGTGGACTTCATCGATGATATACACCTTATACCGGAAGGCTACGGGAGAGAATTTTACATTTTCTCTCAGTTCCCGTATCTCATCGATACCCCTGTTCGATGCCCCATCGATTTCCCGAACGTCGAGAGATGACCCGTCCGTAATCTCTCTGCAGTTTGAACACTGATTGCAGGGTGTTTCGGAGGGCCCCTTTTCACAATTGATCGCCTTGGCCAGTATCCGTGCCACGGAGGTCTTGCCCGTCCCTCGTGGTCCACTGAATAAATAGGCATGGGCAATCCTATCGAGATTTATGGCATTTTTCAGTGTTTTTACGACATGATCCTGCCCCATGACCTCCTCGAAGATCTGAGGTCTCCATTTTCGGGCCAGAACACGGTATTCCATCGGAGACTCCTGTCAGACTATCAAAAAAATGATAGCCGGGTGATCCCGTAGCAAACATAGAAGTTGCTGCCGCTGCTTCCTTCCGGACCTGACGGGGTTCACAATTCTCTGTTCCACGGGGCCCGGCTACCTAACGGATAATTAAAGAAATGGCGGAGAGAGGGGGATTCGAACCCCCGGTACACCTTTGTGGGCATACACACGATTTCCAGTCGTGCTCCTTCAGCCGGCTCGGACATCTCTCCAGAAAATCAATCTATATAATGGCGGAGAGGGTGGGATTCGAACCCACGTGAGAGCTTTTGGCCCCCAAGTCGATTTCGAGTCGACCCCGTTACGACCACTTCGGTACCTCTCCGCGAAAGAGCTATAAACCTTTATCAACCTCAAAATCAGGAGGTCGACATTACCCTCTTTTCCTGAAAAAATCTACTTATAATTTCACCACATTTCTTTTTTAAAACCCCGCCCGTCACCTCGACGGAATGGTTCAGTCTCTTGTCGTCAAATACATTGTAAAGTGACGTTACCGCACCATTTTTCGGATCAGGTGCACCGAAGACGACCCTCGATATTCTCGCCTGAATAATTGCCCCCGCACACATTATGCAGGGTTCGATTGTCACATAGAGCGTAGTCCCCAAGAGGCGGTAATTTCCCACCCTGGCGCCGGCCCTGCGAATTGCCATGATCTCGGCATGTGCAGTAGGATCCTCCATCAGTATGGAGCTGTTATGGGCCTTTGCGAGGATATCGCCTCCCAGGGTGATGACGGCGCCTACCGGGACCTCACCCCTTTCATAGGCCATCTCCGCCTCTTCAAGGGCTATCGTTATAAAATGCCTGTCTCCGATCATGATTTCATCATCCTGCACGGACCGGTCAAAGTACCCCGGACGCTCGGTTCATATTATACTCAAATAAATTTTGTCCCGTTTGTCAAGAAAGATGCGCTCGTAAAAAGTTAATATTCGATGGCAAAGTAAAATCAAAATAATGATCACATCCTTGATTCAACCCCCGCCATCGGATATGATGCGCCCGGTGGTATATGATATGATTTCAAAAAGACTCTTTATTACAGCCATTGTGATTTCTCTTCTGGGGCATATGGCTGTTCTGGCACTCACAGGTCTCTCGGAGGCAACCCTTGAGGTGCGAAGTGACAGTATCTTCAAGGTCCGTCTCGAAAAGGGGCCGAAGGATATCGAAAAAAAGAGTGAGGAGAGAGAGGAAATAGAAGAAAGCGCCAAGCAAGAGAAGCCACCCGAAGAAATCGTCTTTGAAGCGGAAGACACTGTTGATCTTGATAGCACGGATACGAGATACTATTCCTACCTCGCCAAAATAAAAGCCCTCGTAGAGCGCAAGTGGTCATATCCCAGCTGGTCGTCCACCCGCAAGGAAAAAGGAACGACGATTGTTAAATTCTCGATAACAAAAGAGGGAATTCTTTCAAAGGCCGCCGTTCTTTCATCTTCCGGATACGCGTCGCTCGATATTGAATCACTCTATGCCATAAAAGCGGCCGCACCCTATCCCCGCTTCCCCGAAAGCTTTCACCTTTCCAGGCTTAATATCGTGGCAAAGTTCAATTACACATTATCCGACTGAACCGAACGGTAAGCGCATTCCCCACAGAGTGTCTGAGTTATACGGGGTTGCGGAAAGTCTCAATTATAGGCTTGCTATTTTATAATCAAAAATAGTATCCCCCCACGTACCAATACGTGATTGCGAAAGCCCATGAATAACGAAAAGAAAATCATATTTTTCACCTGCGTTGCCCACTACTTCACACATTTTTACGAGCTTCTCTTCCCCGCCCTTGCAATACCGCTCGTTCTCTCACTGAAGATGAGCCTGGCCGATGTGCTGAAATTGAGTTTTTTCATGTACCTCCTCTACGGTCTCGCCGCACTCCCCTGGGGAATGTTTGCAGACCGATACGGAAACCGCAGGAGCCTTATCATCTTTTTTGTGGGTACCGGTGCAGGGGCATTACTTACCTCTCTTGCAGAAACAGAGACATCGATCATGTGCTCCCTCGCCTTTATCGGCTTCTTTTCAAGTATCTATCACCCCGCCGGAATGGGGCTCATATCGATCGGGACAAAAAACAGGGGAATGGCACTGGGCATAAACGGTGTGGCGGGAAATCTCGGCCTCATGAGCGCACCCTTTGTGGCCGGCATATTAAACTGGCTTGTGGGCTGGCAGATAACCTTCCTCGTTGTTGGCATCATCTCCATTGCCTGGGGATTAGGCATGCTCCTCGTCAACATTGACGAAACGCCCGTTCATGAAGAGAACGAGGGCGGGGAAAAAGCTGACAACAACGATAACATGAAATATTTCTTCATACTCTGTATCGTCATGGCCCTCGCCGGTCTCGCCTACAGGGCAAACAGCGTCGTACTCCCCGCCTATTTCGAATTCAAGGCGAGTTTCCTCTGGGAATATTTACAAGGCTTTCACTTCGAAAATCTCGAAGGGGCAAAGACCATGGCGGCAACACTTCTTGCATCGACGGTTTACATCGTCAGCGCCATCGGACAAATTGCGGGCGGAAAACTGGCCGATAAATACGACCTTCGATGGATGTATCTCGCCTT